>Ga0116166_1003583_pt1 | contig 11913 bp, 9 predicted proteins | sample AD_JPNMR2_MetaG_FD_89884 | JGI IMG/M metagenome (GOLD analysis project Ga0116166, IMG submission 89884) | Active sludge microbial communities of municipal wastewater-treating anaerobic digesters from Japan - AD_JPNMR2_MetaG | ecosystem: Engineered > Bioreactor > Anaerobic > Digestate | place...
CTCAATCATGAAGGTTTCATCCGAATAAAATTATTTAATATGTTGAATATTAATTATTTAAACCGTTCTTCCATTTCGTTGTATGGATAATATTCCCCATTTTATTCATTTTGTGTTTGTGCTTGAGTACAATCATGGGGGTTTCATCCGAAAATATTATTAAATGTTTTTTAAATCGGTCGGATGGAACTCGCATGTGATGAACTTTCTACACATAGGCAAGCATGAAACTGATAAATATTTTCATACTCGTTTGTGAATACTGCCATACATGCTCGTTTCATCAAATGTGTTCTTGGATCGAAAGTCAGTTCCATAATATTCTTCAGGCTTATAGTCAAAAGTAACTCCTCGTAAACGCTTAATAGTTTGTAAAGGAGTACTGATTGGTCGGATGTTTGACTTCATTCTTTCGTCGGAAGTGATAATAGGGTTGGGGCAATTGATAAATCTTGTATAAATTGTATTCCAGCGGTTATAATAACCAAGGTATCCAACATTATTTCTATCACTTTCGATGTTTATTTCGCTGTAATAGGAGTTAAAAAGTACTGTAGCGCTCTGTCCATAATAGGGAGTAGTGGTTACAATTCAGGTATTTCCAAAAATATCCACTTTGTATGTTGGGGATAAAGTACCCAAACCGATATTTCCGTTGTTGTCAATTTTTATTTGTGCTAACGAGGGTATACTAAGCACACAGAGTGCAGCTGTGGCAAATGATGGTATAATTTTCATTGTAAGTGGGTTTAAGCATAGACTTCGATACAGTCTTTCCCTGCTGTATCTTCAGGTAATTTTATGTAAATATACATTAAAATTTATTACATAAATCACTGATTATCAAATTTTTGATTAAGGGGGGGGGGGATGAGTGACGAACGGATGTTTTTCTTTGACGAACGGCTATATTTTTTACACGAAAGGGTGCGAGGTAAAACACGCTGGTTACAAATTGTAAGTAATACCCATCGTATGATAACCCTTATTTGCCAATAATCACATGAATATTTCCCCTTACAGCCCAGATTATTGGATTGATAAAAAATTTTTAAAAAATATTTAAAATATATTTAAAATATTAAAATACAATAACTTATAAAGGTTTGGGGGATTATAATTTTTAAGCATTGTAGGCAGTTGGGTTAAAAACGCTCTGAGGAAGGGGTCAATTCAAATATTCAGATTAGGAGTGAAATATGGGAAAAAATCACCTCTTGCTTTGCGTGGGAGGAATGCCTTATGTGGGACGTGCAATAACCAATAACAAAAACTCCGGTCGTAACACAACCGGAGCCTACTATTGGGTATAAGCATTATCGAACTTTATTTGCTTTTTTGCTTGTCGTAATGTTTTTTATAGCGGTTCATGAATTTATCTACACGACCTGCCGTGTCTACCAGCTTCATCTTACCGGTATAGAATGGATGAGAAGTACTCGAAATTTCAAGTTTCACCAGCGGGTATTCCACACCATCGATGGTGATAGTATCTTTGGCCGGAGCGGTCGAACGACAGATGAAAGTAAAATCATTCGACATGTCCTTGAATGCTACAAGCCTGTAATTCTTAGGATGAATATCTTTTTTCATTTGTCTATAAATTTCAATTTGGGTTGGCAAATTTAAATGTTTTTTTTCTATTACAAAAATATCTTGCTATTTTGTTTTTGAAACATATCGCGACGACAATAAAAACCACTTCGCGAAACTTGCGATTTGATTGAAAGATGATTCAAATTAATAGCCTAACATCATTGATGAAAATCCTCACTGGGGTACTTTGGAATTCGCTGAAGAAAGTTGTACCTTTGGCCATTGGCAAATATTTATGCATGGGGAGCTTGTTTAGAAAGGAAATAACTGGTTTTTTTAGCAATATTACGGGATATCTGGTAATTATTGTTTTCTTACTGGTCAATAGTCTGTTGCTCTGGGTAATTCCTGGGCAATACAACATCATGGATTTGGGTTATGCCACCCTTTCGCCGCTATTCGAGATATCGCCGTGGGTTTTTCTTTTTTTGGTACCAGCCATTACCATGCGTGCATTTGCAGAGGAAAAAAGACAGGGCACGCTGGAATTACTACTTACCCGTCCTTTAAGTGAACTGCAGATAATCTTTGCAAAATATTTTGCAGCCCTTGTTTTAGTAATTCTGTCCTTATTACCAACGCTTATATTTTACTTTTCGGTGTATCTGCTTGGCAATCCCCAGGGTAATCTGGATACAGGCGGAACGTGGGGTTCATACCTGGGGCTCTTTTTCCTTGCTGCGATTTATGTTGCTATAGGTATATTCTCCTCATCGCTAACCGATAATCAGGTGGTGGCCTTTATTATTGCTACTATTCAGTGCTTGATAATGTATATGGGTTTCGATGTCATTGCCTCGTTACCCATATTTGTGGGCTATGAACACTGGGTAGCTTACCTTGGCATTCACGAGCATTATCAGTCGATTAGTCGAGGGATAGTGGATACCCGCGATGTTGTATACTTTATTACGGTTGCAGCGTTTTTTATTCTGCTTACCCGCGAAGTTATTGGGAAAGGCAAATAAATTTTACACTTTCAATCCCATGATAAGGATATCGTCGGTTTGTTCCATGGAACCTTTCCATTGCAGATGGCGTTGAAAGAGTTTTGTTTTTTGCTCGGCCATGGGCAAAGCATGTATTTCGAGTAAGAAACGAGCGAATTCATCTCTGCGGAATTTTTTAAGGGTTTCTTCGCCAATCTGGTCGCGGTAGCCGTCGGAGAAAAGATAAATGGTATCGTTGTCGAAGATTTCAATTACGTGAGCATCAAAGCTTTTCAGTACTGGATGTATGCCAATAGGCATACGGTCGGCTTTAAGTTCTATCAGTTGGTTTTGGCGAATAATGTATGCAGGATTGTTAGCACCAGAATACTCGAGCGTACCAGCTTTTCGGTCGATAACACATAGGGCTATATCGATGCCATCTTTGGCTTCATCTTCTCTGCCCTGTTGGTGCAAGGCACTGATGAGTGCAGCCCGCAGCTGGTTGAGCACCTCGTTGGCATGTAATGGCTGCTCCTGCATCAGAATTATTTCTTTGGTGAGCGAAATGCCCAGGATACTCATAAACGCACCCGGTACACCATGCCCCGTACAATCGGCAACCGAAACGTATATTTTGTCGCCTACTTCGGCCACAAAAAAATAATCGCCCGTAACAATATCTTTCGGTAAGTTGAGGATAAAGTAATCGGAAAAATAGGCTGCCAGGACTTCTTCGGGGGGCATGATGGCCTGTTGGATTCGACTGGCATAGCTTATGCTATCGGTCAGTTGTTGCTTCTGAAAACCAATCATTTCGCTAAGGATTTGCTTTTCGCGATACCGTTTGTATATCTGCAAGCTTAGAATAGCAAGCAGCATAGCTGATAGAATAGAAAAGAGAAACAGGGAACGAAAACGAACAACCTTTGCATGTTGCTGTTGCAGTTCCATGTCTTTTATCATGAGTTCTTGCTCCTTTTGTTTATTCATCAGTGCCCGATTGTCGGCCAAGATTTTCTGTCGGTAAAGCTCTTTGCGTAAAAAGCTGCTGATGTTACGTTCTTTTCCATATAAAAAACTGGTTTCGAGGACAGGGCTTTCAATTGAGACTGGCGCCACCGCAATGTTGGCATATTCCTTATATGTTTTGGCAGCATTACGAAAATCATTGCTCAACTCGTAAACCCTTGCCAGGGTTAAATACGACTGCTGTAAAAGTTCAACAAACTGGTATTTTTTGGAAATGTCGATACTTTTTTGAAGAAATGCATCGGCATCTGTTAATTTTTTTAGCTCCAAATAAGCAGTGCCGATGTTGTAGAGGGTAACCCCAACGCCAATCTGAAAGTCGATATCTTCCTTGATTTTTAAAGATTTGTCATAGAATTCCAGCGCTTTTTCGTATTGGCGATGAACAAAATGTACATTGCCAATATTGTTGTAGGATAATGATATCTCCTTTTTGCTTTGAACGCTATTACCGATGCGGATAGCACGATTAAACTCGGCCAATGCTGCTTCGAGATTGCCCATCTTGAAAAACAACACCCCGAGATTATTGCGCAACAGGCTCTGTGTTTTTCGATCCCCAGTTTTTTCGGCAAGTTTTAAAGCTTCGTTGTAATAATTCATTGCCTGCGTATATTGGTTCTGAACATGGAAAATATCGCCTTTGTCGGTCGTTAGTTCGGTAATCAAACTGGTATCGTGTAGTTGTCGTGCCAGGTTAAGGGTTTTATCAAGGTATAACAGTGCTCGTTCGTATTGGTAGGTATTTACAAAATTTTGGGATTGCAAATTCAACAGGCGAACTGTTCTGAGGGTGTCCTGTGTTTTTAAGGAAAGGTTAATCGCCTCATCCAGTATCTCGATACCGGCGGAAAAATTGCCATCGAAGAAATACACACTTGCCAATTCCTCCATTGTGCTTATTTGCTGCGGCAATTGAGTGTTTTTGCGAAATATTTCCAGCGCTTCTATTAAAAATATCCGTGCGCTATCGGTTTTTCCTGCTTCGAGATACGCTTTGGCTATATGTTGACATAGCATGGCTTTCTCGGTACCTTTAGCAGTATTGTAATTCTTCCATAAAGATTTCAAATCGGTCACAGGGGGCTTGTGTATTTCTATGCTGTGGGAACGTTCGGTTTTTGAACCTATGTTTTTACCCGATTTCTGTTTTTCAATCGTTATTTTGTTGAGCTGTTGTAGTGGATAATCCTCGTTGGGTTTAATGCGTGCAGCGGCTCGATATAGGGTAATGGCTACATCATACTGCTTATCCCGATAAGCTTCATCGGCCAGCTTGATGGTGTCGGAGTAATCTTGCTGAATCTTTTCCTGTTGCATGGCCTGGTTTGTCTCGGCTATCAAACGATTTATTTCTGAGGTGTTATAATCAAGGGTTAAGGCTTGCTGATATTTACCTAATGCTTCCTGAAAGTTTTTCTTTTCGCGCAGGGTAGCAGCTTCTGCCAAAAGCTGATTGTACTTCGCAAGGCGTTGCTTTTCCTCTTGCTCTTTTTTCTTTTTTTCGTTGTCAATAGCTTTTTTAACGGCAGCTATCTGCTTATTCACATATACATCGTCGGGAATGATGTCAAGAGCTTTTTCGTAAAATCCAAGGGCATCCTCGTACTTGCTAGCTTTTGTAGCTGCATCCCCCTTGTTTCGCAATGCATCAAACTCATCCTTTTTTTCGCTGTACTGAAACGACAAAAGAGAATCGATATGATGCACCATCGACACGGCATAATTGTCTTTGCTTTTAATCAAGGCTGCTTGTTTGTACAGCTGCTGCGCCTGAAAATGCTTACCCGCCTTGCGAAGCTCATCGGCCTTACGAATTAAATTGGCAAAGTTCTTTTCCAGCGAGTCGGTACCTTTCAACTGGTTTTCCACTTCCTTGAGTTTGGCCATTGCCTGAGGATGCGACGGAGAGAGTTCAAGCACCTTTTTCAGGCTAACGTAGGCTTCAACTAAGTTTTTTGACTTAATATAATTCAGGGCCGTTTTTAGCTCGGCATTAGCTGTCCTATTCTTAATGCCCTTAAGTTGCCCTGTAAGACCACTTATCGGCTTAGAACGTCGTCGATCGACCTCAAAATAATAACTGCGCTCGTTGTAAACGTAATACAAAATTGGCTTATCAAAGGTTTCGGCCTTAATCTCGGGAAAAATCTCAAATACAGGAATATCGTTATCGATAGCTATTCCTATACCTCCCTCCTTGAGAAGCTTTTCGCTTACTTTGGTGTCGATAACTACCTTTTCAATAAAGAAGCCTTTTTTTACCAGTTCGAGGGTGTATTCTTTGTTGTATCGCAGGTACAACACAAAAGTGCCCTGACGCGATGTCAACAGTTGTTTTATCCTTTTCCCATCCAGATATAGATTCAGCACAACTGCTGGTACGGGGGCTTCGTTACTAACCGTTCGACCTTCGAAACGAAATGAATCGACAATAGCAAAATCAGAAACAGCTGAGATTGTTTGAGTATAGAAAAATAACAAAAAACTCAGAAGTAAAGTACTTGATTTGTAATATCCACGAGATTCCATATATTTATAGTTACAGGCACAGCAAGTACGTTTCTTGGTATGATTTCATTTTTTTAAAATTAAAACATTCTGACTAATTATGCCAGTTATTTATTCCTATTACTTAAAACATTTCGTATTTTTACCAAAAAATACTACCTATGTATAAACACCTTTACCAGATTGTTCTTTTTTTGGGAATTTTGGTTTTATTTCCCTCGTGTCAAAACCAGACGATTGGTGGCAATGGTATTGTAAAGGAAAAAACTTATGCCCTGGAGGGTTTTCACACGCTTTCGATAAAAGGGGCATTTGAGGTACATCTATTACCTTCCGATAGTTTTACTGCACGTATTATTGCTGACGAAAATATCATTCCGGAAATAGAAGTGGAAGTCAACGACAGTACGCTCGAAGTAGCTCCCCGTAAAAATATAATTCGTTCGCGAGAGCTTAAGCTTTACATTGGTTGTCCCGAGATTCGTTCCATTATTCTGTCGGGTGCATCGGAAATCATCACCGATACCCTGATGATCTCCCCCCATCTTTCCATAAGCATTTCGGGTACTGGTAAATTGTCGTTACAGTTGCAGGTAAATACGCTTAATGTCAATATAAGCGGTGGGGCGGAAGTGGTGCTTCTGGGTAAAGCCAACCAGTTCAGTAGCAGTATTACAGGGGTTGGCAAGATCGACGCTGAGGATTTCTCGACCGATACTGCAAATATCGAAATATCGGGTTATGGTTATTTGATGGTCAATGCCAATAAGCTGCTCAATATAAACGTCTCTGGCTTTGGGAAGGTGTTTTATAGCGGAAATCCTGTTGTGAAGCAAAACATTACCGGTAGCGCTAAAATAAAGCAAAAGCCGACTGATGTTAGCCGTTAGACATTATGGACAAAGGATAGAGGCTTTTTTGCGTTTTTTGTGTCATGCTAAAGGACGCAGGGGGCATGGTATTCATTCCCCTTTTGTATTTCATCTGGTAACTGAGGTGTTGAGCAACAACAGGGATGCTGCAACTGAATTGAAGCCAATTGAGCAGCTTCGAAGGTTACTTGCTGCCGACAAAAGAACCGTAAAAAATTATGACCTGGGGGCGGGTAATTGGTCGCAAAGCATTCGGGTAGGGGATATTGTCAAAAAATCGGTGAGTTCGCCCAAAAAGCTGCAGGTGCTGTTTCAACTTGCTCGTTACCTACAGCCCAATATAATTCTTGAGCTGGGTACTTCACTTGGAATTTCGACGCTTGCCTTTGCCAGGGCATGTCCACAGTCCCAAATTATCACTATCGAAGGATCGCCGGATATTGCAAAGTTAGCTGAAGAAAATTTCGGAAAAATGGGGGTTGCTTCCATCGACCTACGGGTAGGATCCTTCGACCAACTATTGCCAGAAATCATGCCCCTGATTTCTCCGCCCTTTCTGGTTTACCTCGATGGCAATCATCGCTACGCTGCAACGGTTAACTATTTCAATACCCTTATTGAACCGTTCGACACCCGTTCGTGTATGATTATTGACGATATTCATTGGTCGACCGAAATGGAAAAAGCCTGGCAGGAAATATGCCTTCATCCCAAAAGCACATTCTGCCTCGACTTTTTTTATTTTGGCATTATCTTTTTTCGGGAAAATACAGTGAAGACCCACTATTGTCTGCGCTATTAGGCAGCTTTCAGACGACTTAAATCGGCCTTTTCGAGTTTTTCCTTTGCGTATTCCACCGTCACGGTAAACTCTTTGGATTGTTGACTGGGCAGTTCAAACATAGCATCTATCATAATCACCTCACAGATAGAGCGCAGACCTCTTGCCCCCAGTCGAAATTCTAAGGCTTTGTCAACGATGTAGTCGAGCGTGTCGTCATTAAATTGAAGCTTGATGCCATCCATTTCAAACAGCTTAATATACTGTTTTACAATAGCGTCCTTGGGCTCGATAAGTATGCGGCGTAGCGAATCACGGTCGAGTGGATTGAGATGGGTCACAATGGGCAAACGACCTATAATTTCGGGGATGAGACCATAGGCACGTAAATCGTGCGGCGTGATGTACTGGAGCAAGTTGTTTCGATCGACCTGGTCTTTCTTTTTAGTAGCATTAAAGCCTACGGTTCTGGTATTGAGGCGCAGGGCAATTTTTCGCTCGATACCTTCAAATGCACCGCCACAAATAAATAGGATGTTTCGCGTATCGACGGCAATGAATTTTTGTTCGGGATGTTTACGACCACCCTGCGGGGGCACATTTACAATGCTTCCTTCAAGCAGTTTTAGCAAGGCTTGCTGAACTCCTTCGCCCGACACATCGCGGGTAATGGATGGATTATCCCCCTTCCGTGCAATTTTATCTATTTCGTCAATGAAAACGATGCCCTTTTCGGCTGCCTCGACATTGTAGTCGGCTACCTGAAGTAGACGGGATAGGATGCTTTCCACATCCTCACCCACATACCCAGCCTGCGTAAATACGGTAGCATCTACAATCGTAAAAGGTACGTGTAACATTTTTGCAATGGTACGTGCCAGCAGGGTTTTACCGGTTCCTGTTTCGCCTACTAACAGGATGTTCGATTTTTCTATTTCGACATCGTTCGTACCCTTTTTGGTCTTGTTGGCATGGATAAGTCGCTTGTAATGGTTATACACAGCTACCGACAAAAACTTTTTGGCCTCTTCCTGACCAATAACGTATTGGTCGAGAAAAGCCTTAATTTCAGTCGGCTTGTGCAGTGTAATTTTCGATACATCAAACGAGGAATGCATCGGAGCATTCTCGTTTATCATTTCGTAGCCATTAATAATGCACTGGTCACATATTTTGGCATTCATGCCATTAAACATCATGTTGACCTGCTTGATACTACGGCCACAAAATGAACAATTGTTAGATTCCTTCATCTTTACGTATGATTTTTCTTCTTTCCAGTACTTCGTCGACCATGCCGTATTCTTTGGCTTCAGCAGCGGTCATCCAGTAATCACGCTCAGCGTCTTTTTCAATTTTCTTGAAAGGATTTCCCGAATGAAGCGCTATGATTTCGTATAGTTCTTTCTTCAGTTTCTGTATTTCACGGGCAGCAATTTCGATATCGGTAGCCTGTCCCTGAGCTCCTCCCATGGGTTGGTGAATCATGATACGCGAGTGTTTCAGGGCAGCACGCTTACCTGGTGTGCCAGCACACAGTAACACAGCACTCATCGAGGCAGCCATACCCGTACAGATGGTGGCTATATCGCTGTTGACAAACTGCATGGTGTCGTATATACCAAGGCCAGCATGTACCATCCCACCCGGTGAATTAAAGTAAATCTGTATATCCTTGTGTGGATCCACTGAATCGAGAAACAAAAGCTGCGCTTCAATCACATTGGCCACATAATCATCAATGGGTAAACCCAAAAAGATGATTCGGTCCATCATCAGACGGGAAAATACATCCATTGTGGCAATATTCAATTGGCGTTCCTCGATAATTGTGGGTGAAATGTAGTTGTTATAGACCGATTTTATCCGGTGCAGGGTAAGGCTACTTACCCCCATTTTGCCCCGGGCAAACTGTTCAAATTCCTTTCCGTAATCCATTTTTTGCGATTTTGGGATTAATACAGGCAAAATTAGTGCTTATTTACCACTTTTAGTGCATTTTCTTGCAAACAATAATTATCCATTTGCAAAAAAATAAACAACGTAATGGCGTATTTGTTAATAAAGTGAATGAGAAAAGCCGATTTTTATTTCACCAACTCATAAAATTCTTCGGGGGTAACCTTTTTGAGGTCGACCTTTACCTTATTTTTAGCAACGTCGAGTACTTTTAAATCGAGCACATCGAAAACCATTCGTCTTACGTCTTCTTCTTTCTGTAGAAGCATTTTTCCGTATTCTCTCAACTTATCGACCGACAAACCAATGATGCCATAATAGTTTTTCATCTGCCAGCGCACGACATTGCTTGCATAATTCAGGATGTCGTCTTCTTCTACCTCAATCTGATAATCATTGACTATTTGGTTTTTGATTAATTGCCATTTAATGTCCTCTTCCAAGGCTGGGTATTGTTCCTCCAGTTTCGCTTCATTTTTTTCTTTTTGCGTACTTTTTAGCCATCTTTTGAGAAACTCAGTAGGTAGCTCTGTTTTCTGCGATGAAAGAAGATATTTCTTAAGTTCATTAATATTAGCAGCATCGCTCTCGCGCGTGTAAACGAAATGTAATTCCTCGCGCACTTTTTCGCGAAACATTTCCTCCGAGGTAACTACTCCTTCTCCAAAAATTTTGTCGAATAACTCCTGATTAATTTCGTGATCGTTATATTGAAAAATGGAGGTAATGGTCACCCGAAAATTATCGGGGATATCGTTGATTGTTTTATTATCCTGATTGAGTCTGTACAGCAGTTCTTCTTCGCTATCTGTTATTTTTTTAAGATTTAGCTGATGGACAGAACCTTTTTCAGCGCCAATAAGTTTTTTCTTCTCCTCATTTTCCGTGTTCGAAAAATCGATAAGAAAGTCTTTAACTTTTATACCCCGTTCTTTGACCTCTCCGGTTTCATCGATTTCGGCTACTTCAGCCAGAACTCTGCATTCTTCTGCTACTTTATCGAGATCAACACGTGAAGCTAAACGTTTTGTGTATAATTTAATTTCAGTGTCCACCAGTTGGTCGGAAATGGTAATTTCGTATTGTGTAAGCTTATCTTTTTTAGGCCATTCGATGGTAATCTGAGGTTGTAACCCTACCTCGAAGGCAAACTCAAAATTTTCTGCCTTATCGATATCGAGTGCTGGTGAATCGGCAGCCATGATGGGTTCACCAAGTATTTTGAGCTGTTCAGATTGAATATATTGGTCAAGGTGTTGATTGATCAATTTGTCCAGTTCGTCGAGTAGCACTGCCTTACCATACATGCGTTCAATCATCTGCATAGGTGCCTTGCCCGGACGAAACCCTGGAATATTGGCTTTACGCTTATATTCTTTTAGCGTTTTTTCAACGTTACTGGCATAATCTTCTTTGGTAATCTGTAAAGTAATTTTCTCGGTTAATGTTCCAATACTTTGACGCGTAATGTTCATGAGATAAAATTTAATTATGTATGCTAATTATTATCGTACTTCCTTTCCGATCGTTCACCTCTATCAAAAGTGTACGATGTTTTACTTAAAATTTTCAATTCTGTGCGGATGAAGGGACTCGAACCCCCACGCCTTTCGGCACCAGATCCTAAGTCTGGCTCGGCTACCAATTACGACACATCCGCAATTTTGAGTGCGCAAAGTTACACATTTTTAATCAGATTTTTTATCAAATTCATCGGAACGTGTTAAAAATTATTTTGGATGGTGATGAACACCTCATGGCGCTTACGGAACCCTCTTCTCAACACCTCATCCCGCCCTTCGGGCACCCCTTGTCAACACCTCACCCCGCCCTGTCGGGCACCCCTCTCCTTGGAAAGGAGAGGGGAAGGGGGTGAGGTGGCTATCCCATTGCTACCAAAAGAGCCACCCCTACGGGGTTGGAAGAGGTAAAATTTTTAGGTTTGTGCCTGCCAATGCATTGGTTGTCACAAAATCTGACTCTACCTTACCAATCACCCCTCTTCGTATAATTCTCACCCCGGCCTGTCGGCCACCCCTTGTCAACACCTCACCCCGCCCTGTCGGGCACCCCTCTCCTTGGAAAGGAGAGGGGAAGGGGGTGAGGTAGCCATCCCATTGCTACCAAAAGAGCCACCCCTACGGGGTTGGAAGAGGTAAAATTTTTAGGTTTGTGCCTGCCAATGCATTGGTTGTCACAAAATCTGACTCTACCTTACCAATCACCCCTCTTC
>Ga0116166_1003587_pt1 | contig 11897 bp, 12 predicted proteins | sample AD_JPNMR2_MetaG_FD_89884 | JGI IMG/M metagenome (GOLD analysis project Ga0116166, IMG submission 89884) | Active sludge microbial communities of municipal wastewater-treating anaerobic digesters from Japan - AD_JPNMR2_MetaG | ecosystem: Engineered > Bioreactor > Anaerobic > Digestate | place...
ACATGCTACCACATCCCAGTATATTTCGACATCCGGCACTGGTTCAATGCTGAACGTGTCAGGAAGGCAGTTTCGATATTCGGGCGTTAGTAAAGGAATTGAGAACACCGTGGAGTATGTATGCCTAGGGACTGTGGAGCTGCAGTGGGCTATGTAGCAAAGATTGTTCAGATTCTCCCGTAGGCTAGCGGCCCCATTTTACGCTTTGCGCAAGTGGGCGGATTGAGGTTGTAGCGCAACCACTAGGATGCTCAGTATTGTGCAGCCTTGTGTGGTTGTTACAGATTTTACATAAGCCTTGCTTCGGCCGGGAGCGGTGTATGTGAAGTTCATGGTTGCGGAGTGGGACGGGTAGGCGAGAATGTAGACTGATGGCTCAAGATGAGGGAGGTTTCGTTTGGAATGCATGTCCAGACCGTGGAATACAAACGCGTTGACGGATGCAGCATATGTGCTGATGTCTATGGTTCATCCATTCCAAGCTCTCCCGCTGTAGTGTACATACATGGCGGGGGTTTGATATGGGGATCGCGGAAGCGGGTTGTGCCGGAGCAAATCTCTGCCTTTGTGGGTCAGGGGTATACTGTGATATCCATAGACCACCGTCTTGCCCCCCAAACAAAGCTGCCGTCCATTGTTGAAGATGTGTGCGACGCTCTGAGCTGGGTATTGGATGACTGCCCCAGGTTCTTTGGCATCGACCCTGACCGAGTCGCTGTATTCGGCAGGTCGGCAGGCGCGTATCTCGCGTTGCTCAGCGGGACCCTTGCCCGAAAGCCGAAAGCTGTCGTTTCGTACTTTGGATTTGGCGATCTTCTCACTGATTGGGGGAATAAGCCAAGTCAGTATCATCTGTCAATGCCCGAAGTTTCGAAGAAACGGGCATATGAATGCATAGGAAGCAATGTTATATCCGGAAGCGGCGAAGAACGTTTGCCGTTCTATATCTACTGCCGCCAACAGGGTATCTGGATGCGCGAAGTGGTTGGCCTCAACCGAGATGACAGAGTCCTGAAGGAATACTCGCCCATGCACAATGTAAGGTCGGATTACCCCCCTACACTGTTGATGCATGGCGAGGAAGACAAAGATGTGGATTGCACGGAGTCCGTAAAAATGGCCAATGCACTGACTCACGCAGGAGTAAAAAACGAGCTGATAACCCTTCCCGGCCTAGGGCACTCCTTCGACCGCCAGATGGGGGACGCGCGGGTTAGGGAGTCACTCGAGTCCATGCTGGCTTTCTTGCGCGATAATCTATAGACAGGTGGATGCAGCTATTCGACTCATGGAGTGTGCTTGAGTCTGTTGTGAGGTGGGTTTTGTGATCAATGCCATAACTGGTCTGGATGATCACCTATTGCCACGTTTGGAGGCGGCAATCGGAAGAGCCGACAGGATACGGCTGATTGTGGCATTTGTCATGGAATCTGGGGTGAAGCTCATCCTGCCAAGTCTTCAGCAGGCGGCTAGCCGAGGCGTGTCTATAGAGCTTCTGACAGGGCAGTATCTGTCCATAACGCAACCTTCAGCCCTGTACCTTCTTTATGACAGATTAGGCGGCTCCATAGACATGAGATTTTACAACGGGAGCATTGAAGCTTTCCATCCCAAGACCTACATTTTTGACCACGGGGACGAGGCAGAGGTTTTCGTGGGATCATCCAACCTCTCACGCTCCGCCCTGACCACTGGGATCGAGTGGAATTACCGTTTCTTCCGTAGCGAACACCCGAGCGAATACCACAAATTCAGCGACACCTTTGACGAGTTATTCCACAAATACGCGCAGCCGGCCACTGCGGAAGTGCTAAAGGAATACGCTTTAGCCTGGAAGAAACCAGCGCTGATTCGGGATGTCGAGACGAGTACCCAGACGGTCTGGACTGGGAAGCCTGAGCCCCGGGATGCTCAGATAGAAGCTCTATACTACCTGAAGCAGGCACGCGATGAAGGCGCATCCAAAGGAGTGGTTGTTGCAGCCACCGGCGTCGGCAAGACTCACCTGGCAGCTTTTGATTCGCTCGAATACGAGCGAGTGCTTTTCCTCGCGCATCGGCAGCAAATACTCGATCAGGCCTACGAAGTATTCAGGTCCGTCCGGCCCGAATCCCACTTCGGGCTTTACGCAGGCGAGCAAAAAGATGAGGGCGCATGCATCTATTTTTCCACTGTGCAGACCCTCAGCCGTGATGAGCATTTGGATGTGTTCCCCAAGGACTACTTCGACTACATCGTAGTGGACGAGTTTCACCATGCCGCAGCCGATACCTACCGCAAGGTAATGGAGCATTTCGAGCCGCGTTTCCTGCTCGGCCTGACTGCCACGCCATTTAGGATGGACAATAAGGACATCTTCTCTTTATGTGATGACAATGTCGTCTATGAGATCTCACTCAAGCAATCCATCGAAAGGGACTTGTTGGTGCCGTTCCATTACTATGCGATCTATGACCCTACAAACTATGATGATGTGAGAATAGCCAATGGTTCTTATGTTATTGAAGATCTTGAGAAGCAGCTATCGCATGTAGAGCGAGCAGACTTGGTTTTGGAGCACTATCGCAAACTCGCGGGCCAGCAGTGTTTGGGCTTTTGCGTTTCCATCGGGCATGCGGAATACATGGCGGAATACTTCTCTGCTCACGGGATTCCTTCGGCTGCAGTTCATAGTGGAGAGCTAGGCAATGGATACGCGCTTGAAAGAGATAACGCGATAGAGGCACTAGAGGAAGGCCGAATCAAAGTGATATTTGCCGTCGACATGTTCAATGAAGGTGTTGATGTTCCTTCCCTCGATACTGTGATGTTTCTGCGGCCCACCGAGTCATATGTGATATTCCTTCAGCAGCTAGGCAGGGGATTGCGAAAATATCCAGGCAAACATCATCTTACGGTGATCGACTTTATCGGCAACTACAAGAGGGCTCACCATATTCCCCTTCTCCTTGCCGGGGATAACCCGTGGACCCATGAATTTTCAAGGTGTCTGCGAATAGAAGATTACGAATTCCCGGAAGGGTGCACTGTAAACTTTGACTTACGAGTCATCGACTTGTTCGATGAATTGGCGGCGCGCGACCCCTTGCCAGTGAGAATGCAGGATACTTATTGGAAAATCAAACACTCCCTGGGTAAAAGGCCGAACCGAGTGGACATCTATGAGGGCAGTGACATACCGATGAGAGAGTATCTCAGGGATGGATGGCTCAGGTTCCTCGAATCCGTTGGCCAGCTTGAACCTGAGGAGGCCAGTTGGCTCGATACGCCGGCAGAGGCATTCCTCGTCGAGATTGAACAGACCCGGATGACTAAGGCATACAAACTGCCGACAATAGCGGCATTTTTGCGTGACGGCGATATTGTGGCGCAGGCAAGACTGGACGAGATCGGTGAAAGAATGATGCGTTTCTACGTCGACCATCCCGTGCATCAGAAGGATTTCAGGGATAAGAGCAATCGCAAGTGGCGTCAATGGACAGCTGACGATTTCGCCGAACTGGCCAGGAAAAACCCGGTCAGATTCTTGTCGCGAGGCCAGTTTTTCCACTATGATGAAATAAATCGTGTGATGTATATCGATTCTCAGGTGCAGCCGTATCTTTCGCCGCACCTTGCAGAACACGTGCAGGATATTCTCTCATACCGACGAATCGACTACTTCCGACGCCGGTTTAAGGACTGAACTAGAAAGAGGTGGGGTTCTTGCCTCAGTGCATATTCTGCAATTTGCCGAAGGAAAAGGTGATTGCCGAAAACGATCTGGCTCTTGCATTCTACGATGCCTATCCGGTCAATGAGGGGCATGTTCTCATCATTCCCAAACGGCACGTTGAGACCTATTTCGATGCCACTCAAGATGAGAAGAACGCAATAAGCCTTCTGCTTGCAAAGGCCAAAGAAAAACTGGATGAACGTTTTCATCCGGATGGCTACAATATAGGGGTAAATGTGGGTGCTGCTGCTGGACAGACAATCTTCCATCTCCACGTTCATCTCATTCCCAGATACGCAGGGGATGTGCCGGATCCGCGGGGCGGCGTCAGAAAGATAAAGAAGAGTCTGGTTCCATACGCTGAGGAGGGCGAGTAGCTTTGCGCAAAACCTACGATAAGCTGGTTAGAGATAGAATCCCAGAGATCATCGAAGCGTCAGGGAAACAGGCGGTTACTCGAATCGCCGATGATAGTGAGTATGAGATGTATCTCAAGCAGAAACTGATGGAGGAAGTCAATGAGTATCTGGCCAGTGGAAATCCTGAAGAACTTGCAGATATAATGGAAGTTGTCGCGGCTCTGGGGCAGGCGTCTGGAATTAAGTTCGAGGATCTAGTAATGATGGCTGAGAAGAAGAGACACTCCCGAGGTGGCTTTGATTCCAAGATTGTGCTGCTTCACGTCGACGATTAGCCCGTTGTGCATTTAAACTGCAACAATTGTATATTTGTCGCCGGCCAATGGAGGATATCTGTTGGCCTTTGTGCTATTTATCAGTACAGATGCGGTATGGATGGATTATCCAAAGAAGAACTGATTGACAGTCTTACTTCTGCGACACGGGCTTGGCTAGGCCAGAATGTGGGATCATGCAAAGGAGTGGATTTTCATGAACGGAGGAACACACGGGTTTCCTACCATGCAACAGTATTTTGCGAAAAGGTATCGCGTTTGGGCAATTATAAGTTTCGTCATTGTTCTAGTACTCTCGCTTGTTGCTGTTGATTCTATCATATCGAAATCAGCAGCCCGCACTATGCTTCGGGATCTGGAGGCCGGCATCCGGAAAGGAGAGAGGGGCCTGTTGGGCGGCTTGCTTGCCAAGGACCGGGGTGGAACCTTGAATATAGCCCCTGATGCAGTTGGAGACTATGTTGACACATGGCCGGATGTTCAGCGGGTGCAGGATCGGGGAAAGGGATCCGGCCACGGAAATGTCCCTTGGACCAGCGGGTCAGTGGTCTGGGCGGCCCGAAAATGGCATGACGGCACAATTGAGGTCACGTGGACCCGCCTGCTCGGCGTTAGGAAGGATGCAACTGGCATCTATCTACTTGTTACCGCTGCAGTGGCGGTTTCTTTCTGGATCAGTGCCGTCATAGCCAAGCAGGGTGCAAAGAGAATATCCCAGATGGTGGGGTCAGCTGCCGAGGCGAGCTTGAAGATATCAGAGGGCGATATGGAGCTCGATATGGAGTTCCGGGCGACCCAGGAGCTTTCAGACATATCAGACGCCGTCAACAGGCTTGCTTCAAAGCTTCGAAGAGAGTAGATGCAGCTTGAGACGCGGCCTCACCTTACTCGAATGCATGGATTAAATGCTGGTGTCGCCAGCGCAGAATGTGCTGCCTTGTTTCAAAACGACTCGTTGTCCACCTCAACCGGGTACCTGAAGAAGGCACACCGTATTGCGCTTGAAGGTACTGACTGTCCTTGTAATAGAAGACGACCACAACGTCCGACGCCTGCTTTCCCGGTATTTTGAGGCGGTTGCGAGTAGATGTGTTAATGGCCAACTTGAAATGGACATAAAGTGGGTGGAAGAAGACTTATTGATAGTAGAGACCCTTCCTAGACAACAGGCTCAGGTAGATTGGGGCCAATGTGGAAAGAGCGGGCGTCAACATCATGGTCTCGCGTGAGGCGCATTCAATTCGTTACCTCTAGAGAACCAGTGGCCTTTTTACAGCATTATATCGGACGTAACTGACAAGTCTGTGCCGGGGCTATCTGTTATCCTTGTCTTACCGGAACTACGGAGGGAGGCTGACGCAGATGGCACAGGATATTTCCATCGCTGCTTTGTTGGCGGAGGAGGGGTTTAACACTTTAGCTGCCAGTCGATCTGCTCGGGAGACGCTCGTGCGCAACGGCCTCACAAACCACCGGAAGAAGAACATAAGCGTGCAGAAGCTGTCCCGGGTCCGTGAGGTTCTTGCAAGGGAACTGTATCGTGTGTGCGACGATCCATGGTGCCAGGCGATTGCAGGCATGGAGGCTCGTGGGCGGGAAATCGTCACTGTTGCAGAAGACGGGTGCCAAGTGTGCAGGGGCGCAAAATCATGCAGGTCGCTAAAGGCAGCAGCGCTGGTCTTTGAAAGGCGGCAGATCCGCCGGGTCGTTATCGTGGGCGGCACGAAGGCCGGCCACAACGAGATAGCTGCCCACGCTTGTGGTAGCGGTGTAGAATTCCGGTTCGTCGACGGAACCAAACCCGGCCGGGCCAGCCAGCTTGCCGCAGAATACGCCCGCTGGGCCGATTTGATGATAGTCTGGGCCAACACCCCGATCAAACACACTGTCAGCTACACATATAAAGGTGCGTGTCCAAAGTCCACCCGGCTTGTATATGCCACGCGGACCGGGGTGGCAGGAATGCTATATGAAGTCATCAGCCAGATAGCTTGAAAAACAGCCCTCTGCGGGGTCGTACTCTCCACAACCTGCGCAGAGGGCTGGCGAATGCCCTACCGCATCTCTTCCATAAGTCTCACATAATGTTCATATCGTGCCTGTGAAACTACGCCTTGTTCTACGGCTTCTCGGAGGCGGCACCCTGGTTCTGTTGTGTGGGTGCAGTCCCAGAACTTGCACGCATCTATGTGCGGCCGGAACTCCCTGAAACACCATGCTAGTTCTTGGCGTGGGATACGGTAGAACCCGAATTCCCTCATCCCTGGGGTGTCCGCCACGTATCCGCCGCCTGCCAGCTTGATCAGCCGTCCAGAAGTTGTCGTATGTCTGCCTTTTCCGGTGCTTCCGCTTACATCACCTACTGCAAGATCCAGGCCCGGCTCGACGGCGCTGATGAGCGACGACTTTCCTACCCCGGACGGCCCGACAAGAGCCGACATCTTGCCGGAAAGAGTCTCGCGCAGCGTGCTGATGCCGACACCCGACACGGTAGATGCTATGATGACGTCATACCCGATATCGCTGTAGACCGACATCTTTTCCCCGAGAACCTCTATGGATACCAGGTCCGCCTTATTGATGCATACGACGGATCTGAGGCCGCAGTATTCCGCTGTAGTTAGATATCTGTTTATGGCGGTCTCTTTCATGGGCGGGTTGGCCGCGGCGAACACTATGACCACCTGATCCAAGTTCGCGGCGATAACCTGTTCATCTCGGCGCTTGCCTGCCACTTTCCGCGAAAACTGAGTTTTGCGCGGCATCACTTCCTCGATAACGCCCCTGCCGTCCGGCGTGAGCGTTATCGCGACCCTATCTCCAGGCACGATCCCGCCTGCTTGTGCCAGCGGAGATACCGCCTTGGACCGTGCCGTGCAGAAGACGCTGCCACATGATGTCTCTACTTCAAAGAAAGAAGATGCTTGAAGAACAACGCCCTGCAATAGATCACTGTTCAATTCGTCCGATGCCTCCTGTGCGTGTGGTGGATCGTCGACGTGCCCAACGTCCCGTTGTCGCCATGGAGGAAACGGACGCAATCCGGCTTGCTCCGCAGCAGCCTGAAGCGGCAGAACAACAAAGCGCGCCCGCTTCCGCAGGCGCGCATATCACGCTCGTGTAGAATCGATCATCAGGACAGGGCAAAGCCTCTACGCATGGACCGCAGATGGCATACAGCCTGCATGTGAACGAATGCTTTGCGGGCCAAGCCGAGCTTGAGCAGACAAGCGCTTGCCCATGCCGTCCAACGGCAACTACCTGTTCAGATCGGCCTGTGCGACAACCGGCGAACGGTGGGTGGGACAATATTCGTGCGAAGAACGCTCAATCATCATGTAGGACATAAAAACCACCTCTTCCGCCGGGCCGGATCTACCGAACCGTACCGCTCATATCTGCACCATATGCTATCATTTGGCCGTTTCGATGTCAAACACTGCACAGGTTGGGTTGTGCCGGAGAATTTGGGGCGTGCGAGGGACGACGGCTCGTGGGGTTAGACTCCGTTTTCCCAGCCTATCTCCGACAGGAAGCACCGGCCCTTGCTGCCATTCATACCAAGCACGCAAACGGCTCGACAGTGCCTGCACATGATAGCAGGGCTTCTGGTGCTCAGCCTTGGGCAGCAATCGGCGTGCGCCTGGATGCGGGGTGGATGGAGGTGAATGGCATGTGCATGTCAGAATAGCATCAGCAAGCAACGCGTGTTAGCGAGGAGGAGACTTGATGCCACCGAAGGTGTACTTCGTCAGTGCAAAGGATGACCACGGCGTGAGTTTGCCCGACAAGATGTCGCGGCTGCTCGACGCCGCCGATATAGGCAAAGGTATATCCAAGGGCGACCTTGTTGCAATTAAGCTGCATGTAGGGGAGCCCGGAAACCTATCATTCGTGCCGCCGCAGCTAGTGCGGAGGGTAGTCGATAAAGTGAGAGCAGTGGGAGGCAACCCGTTTCTAACAGATGCCAATACTCTCTACGTAGGTCAACGCTCGAACGGAGTGAACCATGCCATGGCTGCAATATCCAACGGCTTTGGCGTGGAGGTTACGGGCGCACCGTTCATCGTGGCCGATGGCCTCACTGGGCAAGACTATGTTGGCGTTTCCATGCCGGGCCCCTTCATACGTGAGGCAAAGATCGCGTCCGCAATAGCCCGCGCAGATGCCGTAATATCCGTTGCCCATTTCAAAGGGCACCAGCTGTCAGGGTTTGGCGGAACACTGAAGAATCTTGGCATGGGGAGCGCCAGCAGGGCGGGCAAACAGGTTCAACATTCCGACTTGAAGCCCAGGACGAATCAGGAAAGGTGCGTCGGGTGCGGACGATGTGTGCGATATTGTCCTGCCGAGGCAATAGCACTCGTTGACAGGCGTGCTGAGGCAGACTGGGGAAAGTGCATCGGCTGCGGAGAGTGCGTGGTTGTGTGCAGACACAAGGCTATGCAGATAAACTGGGATGAAGGGGCGCCCGGAAGCATGCAGCGCAGGATGGCCGAATACGCCGCGGCCGCGCTCGCCGGCAAGGAAGGGAAGACGGGTTTTGTGAACGTCGCAATCAGGATCAGTCCTAACTGTGACTGCAACCCGGTCAATGACATTCCAGTAGTCTCGGACATAGGATTGCTCGCATCCCATGACCCTGTTGCACTCGATCAAGCCAGTTCGGATATGGTGGTTCGGGCAGCCGGAGCCCCGGGCGGGGCATGCTGTGACGTGGGCGAACATGAAGACAAGTTCAAATCCGTCTTTCCCAATACCGACTGGAACACCCAGCTGGAGCACGCTGAGGCTATAGGCCTTGGAAGCAGAGAATACGAACTTGTTGAACTAATGCGTTAGCAAGGGTCCTGCCGAGGCAGACATGCGGCTGGTGATGGCGCCCGGCCAACGGGCATTGAGGCTCGCAGCTATTGCAGTGGCCTACGTGGCATTCGTCTTCACGCCAGAAAAGCTTTGATATGGGCCTGCCTGTTATATGAATAACGAAGGGAGATCTGTGGGAGGCGGGCCTGAGAGCGTGTGCATCCCGGCTGAAGCCTTCAGGCCATCAAAACACCTCCCACAAAACCCTCGGTTCTCGTATGTGTATGGGATCTACAGACTGGAGTGTGTGAAAACGAACTCTGCCACCTGGGGCGCTTTATCGGACATCCTCCATTCTCCGCGGAGACCGTTGGCCTTCGCCGCTATTTCGAAATGGAGCATTGCGATCCCGCAGTCCAGCTTGACCGGGGCGATAGGAAACGGATCAAGTCCGGACGTGGATATCGTCACCCGCTCTTCGCCTACATTGAACTGCCATGGTTGCCTGTTCAGCGCTGACGGCGCAAGCCTGGCCGCCTCAAGAGCTTCACCGCAGCCGGGTGGCCAGTCTTTCTGAGGCAGTCCGCTGACAATCGATGACAGGGGCTTTCTCTTATGCGCAGAAGCCGCGGTCCTTATTGCCTTCGCGCCGAAAGTCTCGCTAGACGCGGGAAAGCCCAGTGGCGTCACGGCCATGACTTTTTCTGATGCTGCAAGGGTTACCCTGCGTTCTGCTTCGTTGCGCCTAAAACTCCCGCTGACCCAGCAGGTAGCAAGGCCCATTGAAGTAGCCTCAAGGACGATTCCTTCACCCAAGTAGCCCGTGGCCACTTGATAATGGGGATGGGAGGTGTCTGCGATGAACGCCAGCGCGACGGGGGGAGCTGTGATTTTGCCCACAGGGCCGACAAGGCCTGTGAAAACTTCAGATGCGCTGTCTGCGACGATAACAGCGCGGGCCCCTTCACATAGCGGTGCGAAACCGGAAAGAAGGGGCGCAAGCGCGTCAAGCAGGCCGTCGGGAACGGGCCTGCCGTCGTAGTTCCTAGTCGAATGGCGATCGAATATCGCGTCATACCATGTCAATGCCAGAGTTTCAGAAACCATTCCCTTCCTCCTTTGCTTTCCACACTAACGTTCGTCTGCGTCCTTGTTCAACTTGAGGCTAAGCGATTCCTGCAACCGACTGTGTAAGAATATGTGCTGGACGTGCGCCGCAGAAGCTGTATGCACTACCGAGGCCATACAGCCGTTTGAAGGGAAACGCGCTTTGATGGCTAAGCAAGAAAGGTATAGTCTTATGACAGGGGGGAGCAAGGATGGGCGTATTTGGATGGCATGATAAGCGTTCGTCTGCGGAAAAAGAGGCGTTGCAGCATGCCTGCACTTATCTGTACGGGGCAAGCCAGTTGATTTCTTACGGAATTGCGCTGGACGACAACATTGAGGTAGTCGCCGAACAATTCCCGCACTTTGGCCGCGATAACTTGGAGAAGGTGCGTGAGTCTCTGTTGAAACATGCTGAAGCCAGTCTGAGATCGGCTCGACTGTACCTCGAATGCCATCCGGATCTTGCGGATTTCGAGCCTAATTGGACTCCGGAAGATACCGGACTTATAGTGGAGTTCCTTCAATGCGAGTACGGGGACGAGCAACCTGAACTATCCGATGCAATGCGCGGCGATCTGCTGGCTCCAGTCTATGTTTTTCTTGAACGGTGCGTAAACGAGCGCCGAAAGAGCAGCAGTGCTCCTGCAGCCGACATCGAGGATGCCGACCGGACCTGCGATGGAGAAGCAAAAGAGCAGCCGTCCTGCCGAGACTGACGGCTGCTATCAATCATAGCCTAGAGCGAAGATGAGCCGCGTCTATTGAGCCGCGTATGATTCGAGAATAATTGTGAGTGTTGCTGCTTCAGAGTCTTCGTCACCAGGGTAGGGGCTGTTAACGATCTCTGCTTTTACGAGTCCGATATATGGCGCAAGCCAAAAAGTGATTCGTTCAACGTCGTCCTCGTCTGAAACCGCGAGAGCGCAACGTAAGGCTTTGAATGTGCCGGTTGGTGTTGCTATCGATTCTTCTCCTTCGACTGTAAGAAGTTCGTCCATTATGGTGTCGCCCGCCTCAAGCGGCGCCTCAAACAGAAAGGTCTCAGTCGATTCTTGGCCCTCTACTTGGATGACAAGGTAGTAGCCATCTTCTTTTCGGGCTATCGCCAGCATTACTTCTTCCTCTGGCGGTTCGGGCTGCCCAGTCAAAACATGGTAGGCAGGAGCGACTTCGCTGCCCTCGAGGGATATGTAGAAGTAAGTTCCGTCCTCGCACTCTTCAACGCTGTCGACTGCTACGCTTACATATAGTTCGTTTAGCTCATCTTCTGGCGGTGGCTCTATGGTTACGTTGTAGTTCCATTCGCTGAGCTCGAAAAGGCCAAGGTAATCGAGTTTGCTTCCCACAAAGTCCACATTCGATGCCTCTTTGGAAACGGTCTTTGAACCTGGCGTGAACTTCCAGCCTTCCTTTGTGGGGGTGACGGTGACTTTGCCCTTCAGACCATCTTTGGCCCATTTGCCATCATCCGAGGTGGTTGCGGTTCCGAACCTACCGCTGAAGGCAATTGCAACGCCGCCGATCCCGTTGCCGTCGGGATCAGTGATCTTGCCTGACACTGAATAGGGTTGC
>Ga0116166_1003588_pt1 | contig 11894 bp, 6 predicted proteins | sample AD_JPNMR2_MetaG_FD_89884 | JGI IMG/M metagenome (GOLD analysis project Ga0116166, IMG submission 89884) | Active sludge microbial communities of municipal wastewater-treating anaerobic digesters from Japan - AD_JPNMR2_MetaG | ecosystem: Engineered > Bioreactor > Anaerobic > Digestate | place...
ATGCGTACCCTCGGTTACATGCCCGAGCACAAGCGCAAGCGCATCGCCCAGGAAACGCTCGACATCTTTGCGCCGCTCGCCAACCGCCTGGGCATCTGGCAGATCAAGTGGGAACTGGAAGATCTGGCCTTTCGTTTTCTGCAGCCCGGCGAATACCACCGCGTCGCCGCGTTGATGGACGGCAAGCGCAGCGAGCGCGAGGCCGCGGTCGAAGCCGCGCGCCAGCGGCTCGCCGGCGAGTTGGCCGCCGCGGGCCTGCGCTGCGAGGTGCAGGGCCGGCCCAAGCACCTGTACAGCGTGTGGAAGAAGATGCGCGGCAAGGGCCTGAGCGTGGAGCGCGTCTTCGACCTGCGCGCACTGCGCGTGATCGTCGGCGATGCCGCCGCCTGCTACGCCGTGCTGGCGCGCGTGCACGCCCTGTATGCGCCGGTACCGGGGGAGTTCGACGACTACATCGCCAAGCCCAAAGCCAACGGCTACCAGTCGCTGCACACCGTGGTGCGCGGCCACGACGGCGCCGCGCTGGAGGTGCAGATCCGCACCCGCGCCATGCACGAGCACGCCGAGCACGGCGTGGCCGCGCACTGGGCCTACAAGGAAGCCGGCGTGCGCGGCTACGGCGGCATCAGCGCCGCCGGGCAGTTCGAAGAGCGCGTGGCCGAAGCGCGGCGCGCGGTGCTGCGCGAGCTGCTGGCGTGGGAGCGCGAAGTGGCGCACGGCGACGGCACGCAGCCCGAGGCGGGCCTGTTCGACGACCGCATCTATGTGTTCACGCCGCAGGCCGCGGTGATCGAACTGCCGGCCGGTGCCACGCCGGTGGACTTCGCTTATGCGCTGCACACCAGCGTCGGCCACCGCTGCCGCGGCGCGCGCGTCGATGGCGCGCTGGTGCCGCTGCACACGCCGCTGCGCAACGGCCAGACGGTGCAGATCGTCACCGCCAAGGAGGGCGGTCCGTCGCGCGACTGGCTGAACGCCGAGCCCGGCTGTCTGAAGAGCCCGCGTGCACGCGCCAAGGTGCGCGCCTGGTTCAACGCGCTGGAGCAGGCGGCCACCGTGGCGCGCGGGCGCGAGCTGGTGGAAAAGCTGCTGCAGCGCGAAGGCCGCACCGCGATCAAGCTGGAGCTGCTGGCCGAGCGGCTGGGCTTCAAGCAGGCCGACGCGTTGTTCGAAGCGGTGGGCAAGGACGACTATTCGCTGCACCACATCGAGCACCACCTGCGCCCGGCCGAGCCGCCGGCGGCCGAGGCGGTGGTGGTGCCGCGCCGGCAACGCAAGGCCGCAGGCAGCGGCGGCGGCGGCGACGGCGTGCTCGTGGTCGGGGTGGGATCGCTGCTGACCACGCTGGCGCGCTGCTGCCGCCCGGCGCCGCCGGACGCCATCAGCGGCTTCGTCACGCGCGGCAAGGGCGTGGCGATCCACCGCGCCGACTGCAGCAACCTGCGCCACATGGTGCGCCGCTCGCCGGAGCGGTTGACCTCGGTGGCGTGGGGCGCGCGCCGCGGCGATGTGCCCGCGAGCTACGCGGTCGACCTGCTGGTGGAGGCCGACGACCGCCAGGGGCTGCTGCGCGATATTTCCGAATTGCTGGCCAAGGAGAGGATCAACGTCAGCGGCGTGCACACGCAGTCGGTGCGCGACGGGCGCGGCAGCACGGCGTGGATGACCTTCACCGTCGAAGTGGCCGACACCACGAAGCTGCCAGCGGTGCTGACGCAGCTGGGCCGGGTTCGCGGCGTGCGCCGCGCGCGGCGCAAGTGACGCTGTGGCGCTGCGATAGAATCCCGCCCGACCCAGGCGCGTAGCTCAGCTGGTTAGAGCACCACCTTGACATGGTGGGGGTCGTTGGTTCGAGTCCAATCGCGCCTACCAATCAAATCAACGGGTTACGGTGGTGTCATCGTAGCCCGTTCTTGTTGGTACATGCCCAGGGGTAAACCGAGGGGTAAACCAGCCCGGGGCTTGCCTGGGATGCGACGAGACCGCTTGAGAGCCTCTTGGGCGACAAGTCTTGCCGCTCTGCTCACGCATCGCACCGCCGGGAGGGGTCGACGGGAAGCACTGCGCTGACAGCCATCCACGCAGCGGTTTCGTTGGCGGGCAGCATGCGCGCTGGTGCGTTCGCAACGGTTGGTCGCAGGGGGTTGGGGAGCGGGCCTGCGCCGAAGCCGCTGCGCTGGTCAACTGCGCCCTGGACTTGGGGTGGTGGCAGGCGAGAGTCCCAACGATCGTCGCATCCAGGCCGACATGGGCCGCTCGGGTGCCAGCGCCTGTTCGATGGACGTCTGGGCCAAGTCCATCTGCCCCGTGGTTCGGCCGGCTTCGCTTGCAAGCCGGTGTGCCTCCATAACGTCGAAGCCGGTGAGTTCATAGCCGTGGCCCAACGACATCCAGTGCAGCGCCGCCAGAGCCGTCTGCAGGGCGAAGTCGGGCTGCTTGACCAAGTGGTCGCGCGCGGCACGCGTCAAGGTCTTCGGGTCGCAAGGTGAGGCCCAGGCCAGGGCGGTCGCCCGATCGAACAGCTTCAGCGTTTTGGCGGTGGCGAACCACTTGCCGGGTTCCCCGGGCGTCGCGGTGACGAGGTGGTCCAGCAGTTTCTCGGGAGCCAGTTCCGGGTACTTCTTCGCCAGCGCTCTGAAGGTGGACAGATTCGAGTTGGCCTGGTTGGCCATCAGCGCGTACTGGTCGAAAGCCTCGGCGCGCCGACCTGCCTGGAGCAGCGCGTCCTCGGCGAAGCGCGCGATAGCTTCTAGGCTCGTCGTACTGCCCGCGCGTTCGCGCACATAGGCGATGGCCTCGTCGACCTGACCGCGCGCGACGAGCACGCGTGCCCCCCAGATCATGTACGGCCAGATCGGACGTGGATCCATGCCCAGCAGTTCCAGCAACTCGTCGTGTCGGCCGCCCTTGAACAGCGCGCTGTAGCACAGGGACGTGCCGGGGAAGAAGGCGTAGGTGCCTCGTTTGCGTTCGCGCAGCACGTTGCGCAGGATGGGCAACAACTGGTCAGCCCAGCTCGATGCCAGTTCCGGGGTTGCGCACAGCTCACCCCAGTGGTCGCCCAAAGATTCGATGTACGGCGGGTCGTCATCCTGGATGGCCGCGAACAGGCGGTCGAGCCACCGCTTGCGAACTGCGATATCCACCGGTGCGGTTTGTATCAGCGGCACCAGTTCCAGGACGACGGCGTAGGTGGCATTGCCCAGCGCGCCCGAGGAACTGTCGACCTGGTTCAGGGCCGGGGACAGCCTCTCCAGCAAGAGGACGGCTCCTTCTGCTGACGATGCCGGATCCTGTCGGGCGACGGCGCGGATTTCAGAAAGGGCTTCGTGAATCCGCTCGATTGCAAGCTTCGAGCCCTTCCAGCCGAACGCAGCGCGGCGGAAACGGGTGCGGAATGCCCAGGCGTGCATCGAAGCAATCTCGCGGTCAGTAGCCGCCGCCGTCCGTCGCGGCCAGGTGGCCTTTGCAGTTGGGCCGCCTTGCACGCCCTGAAGCCTCCTCCATCGCAAGCAAGATGGACGACTGCGCAGCCTGCGTCCTAAGATCGCACCGACTGCTTCTTGCCTTGTGGCGCTCGCTTCTTGATTTGCCGCATCTGAGCGGCGGTCAGCGGAGCGTCGTCGGCCTCGTACTGGGGCAGCAGTTTGACTGCCATCTCGTGCAGAGCGAAGTGCTCAGCCAGCCTCTTGGCCATGTGAATGGTCACCCCCGTCGTGCTGTCTGCCGGCCGGCGGAACGCGATCTGGTCGATGGTGGAACGGGTCGCCATGGCAAGATTACGTGTTTGTGGATATCTCAAAGATGTCCAGATGAGCTGACCGTGTCAAGGTCGATTCGTCTCGTGGCACCCCTGTTGTGTGGCGGTTGCTGCGGACGGTAGCTGCGAAGCCGGTGCATTGCTAGACTCTCGCGTACGAAAGGTTGCGTGCCTTCAGTATGCGAAGACTTCTCTTCTGGGTGATCGTGCTGGTTGGCGCTGCAATCGGCTTGCTCCCCGCGATCTCTACCGGCCGTGATTGGGGTGCTGGGCTGGTCATGATGATTTTTGGAATCGTCATTGCCGCGACGATCGGGGGCTGTCTGACGGGCGTGCTGAAGGCTCGGACTCGACCGCGACGCCGTTGGTATGGGGCCGGCTTCTCAGCAAGAACTGGGGCTCCGTCAGATGGCGCTATCCGGGGATCGCGCTGGGATCGATGAGGATGGTTACTTCTTCGGCTTGAGCAGATCTCGTACGATATTCATCGCGTTCTCCCCTGTTGCAGCAGCGTCTTGGCCGGCCTGCTTTGCTGTCTGCCAAGTCAGTGACTTCGTTGACTTGAGCGTGCCGTCATCCGTGTTGACGAGTTCCGCCTTCCGGTCGAACGCGTGTGGGCTGTAGGCGGTAACGTTCCGCAGCCGTTCGCCAGCAGAACGAACCTCCTGGCGAAGGGCAGAGTCTGAAGCAGTTCCAGCATCTGGCGGCCGGTCGGTACCACCTGCCGCACGAGCAACATCACGCAGCTGCGCGCGATGCGTGGCTTCGATGTCAGCAGAAAGCTGTACATCCCGACGTTGTTGCTTGTGCTGCGAGCGTGTTTCGCTGAAGGAAGTTGGCAAGCTGCTGCCATCCGACAGGACCCTGTTTGGCTGCAGCGATCTCCGAGCCAGTTCTGCGCTCAGCAGAGCCTGCGCGGCCGCACTGTTGCCTCCGTAGGTCTGCGCATAGCGCATGAACATCTCGAGGTTGTGCGGATCCTGAGCAATGTCAATCGAGATCGACTCGCCCTTCTCGTACGCAGCCGATACCCGTTCAGCGAAGCTCGTACGTTCCGCCAACGCGGCATCAGCCCGCTCTGACCGTGCCTGTGTGGACCCGAGCCGAGAGGCGGACTCTCTTGCTTCACGCTCGTCTGTCGAGATTGCCTGGAGGAAGTTGCTATCCCGAGTCACACGATCGCCAAACTGCTTGAATGCATTCAGCTGTTCGCTGCTCATGCTGGCGAGTACCTTCTGTTCCTGAACGGACAAGCTGGACTGAAAGGTCTTGTCCGCGTTCGTGCGTACTTCGCCACCAAAGATCTTTCCATCGGCGCCCACGTGAGCTGAAGCGCCGAAAGCAATGCGCGCAACCTGAGCCTGATTGAGGCCGGTGTTCTGAACGACAGTCTGAATGACTTGGTCAAGCCGATTCAGAGAATCACCAACCTGCTCATAGCTGCTCGAAGCAGTGCCCCTGCTGCTTCGCGTGGACCGAACTTGATTCAACCCCCTCGAGAACACCTCCGACAGCGCGGCCGAACGCTCCGTCGTCGCCGACAAGGCTTCAATGCGCGCGGCGTCCACCTGCCGCCCCGCCTGCTCCACGTCCTGCTCCGACACGCGAACGGAGACCGTGCGAGAAGCGAAGCCCTGGTTGCGAAGCAGGCTGACGGCGGTACGACCGGTCAGTACATTCGATGAGAAGGTGTCCCCGCTGGCATCGCTCTGAACGCTGCCCATGAAGGCCGACGTGCGATTCGGCGCCAGCTGCATCTGGTCCATCGCCACGTTGCCCAGGCTGACGCTGCCGACGGCTGCCGATGATGTCGATCCCGCAAGCACCCCCTGCAAGCCGGACAACCCGCCGACCAGCGTGGAGCCGACGTTCTCGATGCGTTTCACCGCCGCCCACGCGATGAACGGGATGCTGAACGCCAGGTACCCGACCACGGCCTCGCCCGAGATCGCACCCGAGTAGATCGGCGATGCCGTCTGCAGCGACAGCACCTTGATGCCCGTGCCGAGATCCGCCGCCGAGGCCAGATCGAAGGCGGCATAGACCGAGGCCATGTAGTTCAGCACCGCGTAGAGCGGGGGCCACAGCTGGATCCAGATCAGGATCGAAGCGTAGCCTTTGAAAGCCATCATCGTGTCGCGCCCGCTCGTCAGCAGCAGCATCAGCACCACCAGCGGGAACAGCGCGTAGGCGAGCGCCTCGACGACGTTGCGGATCACCGGCAGCGCCTGTTCGGCCACCTTGCCGAGGTTGAGCCAGGTCGCGTTCTGTTGGGCGGTCGCCTGGGCCCTTCCGACGGCCAACACCATCGCCGCCGGATCGTTGACCTTCTGGCCGACGATGCTCCCGGTGTCGTTGATCGCGTTGAGCACGGCGTTTTGGCGGATCAGGTCGGCCGCGGTGGCCGAGGCGCTGGCGATGCGGTTCCTCAGGTAGGCCTGCTGGATCTGCCCCGCGATGACGCTGGCCGCCGTGGTGGCCGGCAGCGTGGGGTTGAGCGTGAAGGCGAGCCTGCCCTGGATGCGGGCGATCTGCGCGGGCAGCCGCCCGCTCAGGTTCGTGTAGACATTGGGGCAAGTGGCCACGGTGGCGCTGCCGCCGGCGGTGAGCGGACTGAAGCGCGCCGGATTCGGCGTGCTCATCGCCGCCCAGACATCGTCGGAGGTCGAGAACACGGCAGGGTCGAGCGTCCCGTCGATCAGGTCGTAGCTGGTGCAGTTGTGGAGGAAGTTGACCAGGTCGGTCCGGAAGCTCGGATCCTGGAACACCACGCCGCCCGTCTCGCGGATCAGCCGGTTGCCGAACATCAGCCCATGCTGCTCGTAGGTCAGCTCAGAAGGCAGGCCACCCGGGCCGGGGATGACCTGGAACGCCGTCTCGAAGAGTTCGGTCAGCGTGTGCCCGATCGTGCTGGTCAGGCTGCCCAGCGCCGCCATCCCGAAGGGCACGTTGGCGACCACCTTGACGGCCGACCCACCGGTCTTGTCGACGATGCCGACAGTGACCCGCGGCAAGACGAGCACGCCGAACATCAGCACCACGGTCGCGAGCCACTTCCAGCCCTGAAGCTTCTCCGGCGCGAAGGCGTAGGCCAGCAACGCCGCCACGAAACCGCAGAAGGCCACGGCCGCCAGCGCGGCCGAGTAGTTCCCCGAGCCATGGATTGCCGCCGCGGCATTGAAGATGCCGAACAGGCTGTCGGCATTCTGGTAGGCGTAGATCTCCCACATGCTGCGGTCCGGCGCACGCTGCCCTCAGCGTCCGGCGAACGCCGCCTGCTGCCCCAGCATGTCCATCACGTGCTGCGGCATGCTGGAGCGCAACTGCCGCTCCAGTTGCTCCAGGTGCGAGGCGACGGCGTGGAAGGAGCCCACCTTCTGGTACAGCCCCGTCTTCTCCTGCGAGATCTGCAGCAGCACCGCCTGTGCGCGTTGACGAATCTGCTGCGCCCGTTCGCGCTGCCCCTGCTGGAGCATGTAGTCCTTCTCCAGCGCCGCCATGCCCAGCCGCAGGTTGCGTTCGAGGAAGACGTACGCGTAGTCCGCGGCGATCACGTCGCGGTACTGCGAGATCAGGCTGTCGGCCAGGCCGGAGCCGGGGATCGTGGTGCCGATCGACAACATCCGGTAGACCGGCTCGGTGGTCTGGTTGACGAAGCCGACCTCGGGCGAGTTGTTGGGGATCGCGGTGCGCGTGGCGATCTTGTCGGCGATCGAACGCATCAGCGTCTCGACCTTCGCGGTGAACGGCGTGCTGGTGTAGCTGGTGTTCAGCGACACCACGTCGCAGTTCGTGTAGTCGTTGCAGCTCAGCAGGTGTTGCGTCACGTTCGTCCCGCTGGCCGCAGCCTGGCCGTAGAGCAGCTGGCTGATCGAGTTGATGGTCGGGGCGATGGGCTCCGGGTCGCGGGCTGCATCCTCGGCGTAGAAGATCACCGTGCCGACGATGCTCATGATCAGCTCGCGCTCCTGATCGTCCAGCGAGCTGCCGGCGTACTGCAGCGCCTTCCAGGTCAGGTTGCCGACGAACGGTGCCTTGTTCTTGAGGTTTGGATCGGTCGACGCGCGGGCGGAGCCGAGGATCCCCGGACGGTCGGTGGCACAGCGGCGCCGAGCGGCATCGCGGTCGGCTTCCACGCCCATCTCGATCGCCAGGTCGGCACAGGCTTCCTGCGAGCCGTAGCCGGCCGCCTCGGCGGCGGTGCTGACGATGGCTTTGGCCGTCTCGCAGGAGTTGATGCGGGCGTTGTTGATCCAGGTCTCCAGCCCCTTGGCCCATTTCGTCAGCCCGCCCAGCAGAGGCGACACCGCCTCCAACGCGAGCTGGAAGGCGATCCCCGGCAGCGCGGCCGTGATGTTCCTGAGCATGTTCTTGAACTCCTGCGCCGAGATGTGCGAGAACGAGCCGCCGAACACGTCGATGCCGCCGCAGCCGGCCTTGGCGCTCGGGAACTGGATCGCGGCCAGCTGGTACACCTTGTTCGGCGAGCGCATGAAGAAGTTGCCGCCGGCATAGGTGCCGAAGGTCTGCCCCTTGAACGCGCCCGGCGCGGTGTAGTTGCCGATCGCACCGAGGCTGTTGAACATGTTGTTGACCTCGGCGTTCAGATCCCCCGCATACAGCGTGAGCGGCTGAACCGACAAGGCAATCGCGGCCGCAGCGGCCACGAGGCGCCGGCGAGAAGGAAGGTCGAACATGAGAGCCCCCGAGAAGGTGATTGCCGTCAGGGCAGCGCCGGGTCGGGCTGACGCACGGCGCCCAGTGCGGCTTCGGACCCACCGGCGGACACGGCCGAGATCCGCTCCAGCAGCTGCGACTCGGAAAGCACCCCGAAGCCGATCGGCGTGATGCGGCCGGTGAAGGGCTGCGCCAGGTAGACCGCCGGCACCTGCGAGACCCGCAGGGTGGTCGCGATGCCGTTGTCGCGCCGTGCGCCCGCGAAGCCCGGCATCGCTCCGCCATCGACGCTGACCGCCTCCACCTTGATGCCGAAGCGCGCTTCGAACGCGGCCAGCGTCGGCGCGAAGGCGTGGCAGTAGGGGCAGTCGCTGCGAAAGAAGAAGATCAGCACGTGATCGCGACCCAGATCCGCGATGGAGCGGCTGCGCTCGACCGACTGCTGCTGCTCGTAGACCTCGATCGCCTTGGCGTTGACCGGACGGCCCTGCAGCGTGGGATCCAGCTCGGGCGAGGACCAGGCCACGCGCTGCGCCACGTCGGCGAAGGTCGAGGCGCGTGCGACGACCCGAGATTCCAGCTCCATGTAGCGCCGGACGTTGGCTTCGGTGGGCCGCATGATCGCGATGCTGCGAACCTCCTCCAGCGTCTTCTGCAGCCGTTCGAACTCGATCAGCTCGGGCGCGCGGGGCGGCGCGGCTGGCGTCGATGGCTTCGGCGCCTTCCGGTCGGGCGCGGCGAGCGTCGTTGGCGGCAGCTCCGCCTCCGGCTCCTCGTAGAAGTGCCACCCGCGCCGGGCGTCCGACCAGAAGCGCTTGGATGGCTCGTCTGCAAAGGCCTGCCCTTGAAGCCCAAGGCTGAGCAGGAGGCACGCTGCAATCAAGCGCTCGGTCATGGCGCCGCCTTCAAGGACTTCGGCGCCATGCCGTCGCGACAGTAGTCGATGCCGAACTCGATCGTCTGCCGCCGAGGCGCGTTTGCGTTGGACAGGAGCACGCCGTCCTGCCAGAAGCTCACCTTCAGGCGTCTGCATCCGTCCTGGGCATAGCGCTTCGCGGTACTGACGTCGACGTGAATTGGCGACGTGGCCTTGAAGTGCCGGGTGATCGCGTCGGCGAGCTCGCCGGTGAGGATGCCGTGCGCCTGGCCATCGGGTGCGTCGATGGCGCTGATCAGCAAGTGACGCGCATCCGGCACGGCGACCCGCGGCTGAGCCAGCACCCACGGAGTCCACAGGATCGCGAGGGGAAGCACAGCCATGCGGAGAATCGTCCGGCGGCTCATCAGCATTTCCCCTGGCCGTAGTAGCAGGCCGGCACACGGCTGGCATTGCTGCCCTGCAGCGTGCCGACGTTGGGCAAGGTCGGCACCAGCGAGGCGTAGAAGTCCGACAGGTCCATGCGCGCGAAATCCAGCGACTGCAGCTGCGCCACCGTGAAGCCGGTGCAATCGGGATCCTCGGCGCTGCCCCATCCCTTGCCGATCTGGACGCGACCCTGTTCCTGGACGAGGCGCGCCAGCAGCGAGTTGAAGCAGCACTTCGACGTCGTGTGCTCGATGCACGACACGCAGTGCCCGAGGATGCGGATGCAGGAAGAGCACCAGCTGCCGATGGTGTGGCACAGCTTCGCGCCTTCCTTCATGGCCAGCTTCCCCTCGTCCTCGTTGCAGGACATCATCGACATGACGATGTAGATGACCACGCTGATCGCCAGTGACCACGGGTCGAACGCGAGCACGAGGCTGTCGCCGGCGTACAGCGCTACTGATCCTGCGGGCAATGCCGTCCCGTTCACGGCGACGGTGACGCCGTAGGTGGTGAAGCTGCCGTTGAAACCGCCGCCCAGCAGCAGCGCGGACATTCCCTGGTAGAGGAACTCGCTATTCTGCGAGTTCATCAGGATGTCGTAGACCAGTCGCGACCCGGTGCCGAACAGGCTCTGGTTGGTCATGCCCGCGCCCGCGCCGTCGCTGTAGCAGCAGTTCTTCAGCAGCCGGTCGCGGCAGCGGTTGTCCTCGCCCCTGAACACCCGCATCCGGTCGGTGTCCAGGTAGACGCCCGCTTCGCGCGCGGCCTCCAGCAAGGACATGCTGCGCGCGAAGTCCCCGTCGTTCGGGCGAGAGATGTCGAAGCAGCTGCCTTGGAAGCAGAAGACGTTGGAAGGGCAGTTGGTCGCGCTGGTCACTGTCTGCGCCGGCACCGGGCAGGAGTAGCTGTCCTCGAGCACCTCGCAGACGCCGGTGACGGCATTGATCCGCCGGCAAGCCGAACCAGAGGGCGTGCACCCCTGCGCGATCAACGGCGCGCACTGGTCCGCCGGCGCGCCGGCGCTGCAGCTCATCGTGCTGCGGTACTCCCAGCAGTCGCGGGTCACCGGGACGCCGTCGATCACCTTGGTGGAGGGGCCGTCGACGCAGATCGCCGCCGAGTCGACCGTGCAGCGCCCGCCGCTGGACAAGCCGGAGCATTGGTCATCCCACCGGTCGGTGGCCGTCGTGGTGGCCAGCGGTCGCGTGTAGCTCAGGCGCACGGTCGGGATCGAACCGAACGCGGGGTTGGGCGACCAGCCGATCACGTCCCGGTTGCTGTCGATGTTCCAGTACGAGCCGGGAATCGTGCCGGTGATGTCGATGCCGGCATAGGAAGTGGGCTGCGCCGACGGGGCATAGCACTTCGACCCGTCGAGGACGCTGGTGGTGCAGCCGGAGTCGATCTGGCAGACGCTGTCCTGGATGTGGTCGCCGCTTTGCGTGCCGGTTGGGCAGGCGGCGTAGCGCTTGATGAAGGGCTCGACACTCGTGCAGCTCAGATCGGACGATTCGCCGCCGCCTGTGCAGATCACGTTCTGTTCCGCTGCCAGCATGGCGGTCAGCGAACAGGCATCGCCGTTACAGGACTGGTCGGCGACCCACACGCCGGTACGGATCCCCTGTGCGGTGCTGAGCACCGCGGCCATCGTCGGGAACACGACCGGCGTGCTCATGTCGACATCGAAGAACGTCGGCGCCGAGCCGCCCCACGTGACCCGAAAATGCTGTGCTGTCACCGGGCGGTCCGGAATGCACTGCGCGTCGAGCCCCAGGCTGCCCGCAGAGGCGTGCGCGAACCAGTCGCCCGGGGTGCAGTTCGCGGTCCTCACGATGTCGACCGTCAGGGTCCTGGAGCAGCTGTAGTTGCCGACACCCTGATAGCGCATGCAACTGCGCGTCTGCATGCTGGCGGGCACCGTCGTGGTCGAGGGCGTGCAGGCACTGTAGTAGGCCGCCAGGTCCTGCAGCACGGAAGAGGGGCTGCGCGCGATGCCCTCGGCTGCAGCCACGGACGGGTCGCTGGCGCCGATGGCAGTGCGCGGCGTGTTCGCCGAAGTCATCGCACCGCGCTGCGCCTGGCACACCGGATCGTTGGGCATGGTCGCACAGGCGGCAAGGTGTGCGCTGCCCTGCGAGCCCAGGTTGG
>Ga0116166_1003594_pt1 | contig 11884 bp, 8 predicted proteins | sample AD_JPNMR2_MetaG_FD_89884 | JGI IMG/M metagenome (GOLD analysis project Ga0116166, IMG submission 89884) | Active sludge microbial communities of municipal wastewater-treating anaerobic digesters from Japan - AD_JPNMR2_MetaG | ecosystem: Engineered > Bioreactor > Anaerobic > Digestate | place...
CATATCAGAAATCCGTAGATAGAACAGTTGCTTTAAAGACTTTTAGAATTATACAGGATTTTGATGTAAATGAAGCTTTTGAAAATTTTAAAATGCAGATTTTAAAAACGGTAAATATTGATAATCCAAGGCTTCTTCATTACTTTGATTGTGGAGTAAGTTCGAGAATCATATTCATATCCATGCCTTATATTTCAGAAGGCAATCTAAAAGATAAAATATCAAAAAATGGCAAATTTTCAGCAGAAAATGCTATATCAATCGCATTAATAATTGCTGAAACCTTAAATTCATTATATCAAAATACATCTTCTTATCATCTTTCCCTAAATCCATCAAATATAGTTTTTAGTGATAATGACGACATCATGCTGGCAGATTATTCTTTAAAATTATGGAAAAATAAATACTGCATAAAAAATGAATCTGCGCAAACATGGATAAGATATGATAGTCCGGAGTTACGAACAGGAGAAATGCCAGATCACCGCTCTGACATATATTCAATAGGTGTTCTATTATGCGAAATGCTTACCGGGGTAATAGCGTATGATAAATCTTTTAATCTGAAGTCTGCAATTGATTCCTGTAAAGCACCAAAAGAGTTAATCTCAATAATCAGAATGGCAACTGAATCCTCAAAAAATGCCAGAATACAATCTTACGATGCCCTTATAAAAATGTTGCGCCAAATAAATAAAATAAAAAAAATACCAGGCAAATTATCTCAACAATCTGCTTTGAAAATAAAACAATATCAACCTCCACGCAAAATCATAATTAAGCCTAAGAACTGAAAATGAAAATTGCCAGAGTAATGGTTAACCTCTCTCTGGATAGGGTATTTGATTATATTATACCAGATAAATTCAACTCCCTTGTTCATCCAGGTTCAAGAGTAGAAGTCCCCTTTGGGAAAAGCTTTAGAAATGCCTATGTAGTAGCAATACAGGATGAAAGCTCTTATCCTTTTGAAAAATTAAAAGAAATCTCTGATGTATTCACTGAACATCCAAAAATACCCGAAAAACTCCTAAAACTCGCAGATTGGATGGCAGAATACTATTGCTGTGCAAAAGAACAAGCTGTAAAAACCTTACTTCCTGCTTCAGTAAGAACCGGAAAAATAAAGTCCAAACAAAAAAAACGCTACTACATTAATGACCTCAAATTAGCCGAAGATTTCATTTTTAAACATAAAAAAAAGAAAAAGTTACAATGCGAAATATTAAAACAAATTATATCTGAACCAGGAATCCCTGAAGAAAGCTTATCCATAATATCAAAAAGTTTTAAAACTATCCTAAAAAAATTGATAAAAGAAAATCTTATAAAAGAAGAATCTGTAGACTTCTACAGAAATCCATTCGAAAATAGACAAATAATTAGAAGCGCTCCCCCAACTCTCACAGAAGAACAAAAGGCTATCGTGGGAGAAATCCTGACCCACCTTGAGCAAAATCCAAATTCACCAGGCACCTTCCTATTACATGGAGTAACAGGAAGCGGAAAAACAGAAGTATATCTTCAAATATTAAATAAAATAATCAGTAGTGGAAAAGATGCCATAGTATTAGTTCCCGAAATTGCATTAACCCCACAAACTACTGATAGATTCAGAGCTCGATTTGGAGATAATATAAGCGTTCTACATAGCTCCCTCAGCGATGGTGAAAGATATGATGAGTGGATGAGAATTTATAGAGGAAAAGTAAAAATTGCAATTGGTGCACGTTCTGCTCTCTTCGCTCCTTTCAGGAATTTAGGTGCAATAATAGTTGATGAAGAACACGAGCCTTCATACAAACAGGAAGAAAGCCCGCGCTACAACGCCAGAGATATGGCTGTAATGAGAGGAAAATTTGAAAACTCCTTAGTCCTTTTAGGTTCCGCCACTCCCTCCCTTGAATCATATTACAATGCTAACATTGGGAAATATAAACTCTGCGAATTAACAAAGAGAGTTGACAATCGCCTGATGCCTCAGGTAACAGTGATCGATATGAGAGTGGAAAATAAAAGCACCTCAAAACTTTTTTCAAATACACTAATAAATGCAATACATAAACGAATAATAGATGGCGAACAGACAATCATCTTTCTAAACAGAAAAGGTTTTGCCACAAATATGACCTGTCTATCCTGCGGATGGAATGCTGAATGTCAACAATGCTCTGTGTCTTACACTTATCATAAAGAAAGACAATCCCTGTCATGTCACCTATGCGCAGATATAAAACCAGCCCCCTTAGTTTGTCCATCATGTGGAGATAAACAAATCAGAATGACAGGAGCAGGCACCGAAAAAATAGAGATCATCTGCAAAAAAATATTCAAAAATGCGAAAATCGCAAGAATGGATGCAGAAACAATGACGGGAAGAGATAAATACGAAAAAGTTTTATCCGACTTCAGAACAGGAAAAATCCAGATCCTCATCGGAACCCAAATGATCGCCAAAGGGCTTGATTTCCCAAATGTAACACTTGTCGGAATAATATGCGCGGATATAAGTCTCCATATCCCCGATTTCCGCTCAGAAGAAAGAACATTTCAACTGCTTACACAAGTCGCTGGAAGAGCCGGCAGAGGCGATAGACCAGGTGAAGTAATAATCCAAACCTTCAATCCATCAAACCCAGCTATCCTATTCGCCTTGAAACATGATTTCAAATCCTTCTTTAATTATGAAATAGATGTTCGAAAAAAATTTTTTTATCCTCCCATCACTCATATGTTAGCTCTTTATTTCAAATCAAAAAATGAAGACGACATTATAAAGATTGCCGATCAGCTGATTGTAGACTTGAAGCCTTTCCTCAATAAAGAAATACATATAACAGGACCAACCCCAGCCCCAATACCCAAAATAAAAGGCAATTTCAGATATATAATACTCTTTAAAGGAAATAAACTCGGATTAATAAAAAAACAACTAAAATATTTAATTTATTCAAAATATAAAAATAAAAATGTGCTAATTTATGCTGACTCAGATCCTGTTAGTCTCGCAAAATAAGCGAAACAATATGTTCCTTTCCTTCATCTGCATCTCCCCATAAAGAGAGAAGTTTTTTGCGAATTTCGCAATTATCATTGCTTTTAAAAAATATCTTGCAGGCAAGCCGTGCTCCCTCTAAAAAATTTTCACACGCTACACCTTGAGATAAACATAATCGTATTGTACCAATTAATCGATCATTCCACCCTAACTTCCTATCAATATCTCTGCAAATTCTATTAACAGAGTCTGCCAGAAATGGATTCAACATCCTTTCTATTAAATTTTCAGCATATCTTTTAAATGATAAATTGCTGAAAAAATCTTTTTCATCTTTCCATTTTTTCAAAAGAGCTCCCCCACTCTCCATTATAAAAGCTGTTTTTGCTTTTGATACTATATCCGGATATTTAGATATCTCATACATATAATTCAAATTCATATGCAAAGCGTAAATTCCTAAGAGAAAATGAACAGCATTGTGTCCATACAACTTTGCCTCTTCATACGGTAGGAGATTATCTTTTACATAAAGTCCTCTAATCCTCCTCTTCTCAATGTCAGGAGTCCTTGAAATCAGAATTTTATTGAACTCCTCTACTAAATGTCCTCTATCAGCACATTCGCAAAGAGGAATTAGCCTCCTCCTTGAACACTCCTCTAAATTGAATACACAACTCATCTTTCCTATTACGGTATTAAGAAAAAAGGTATTCCTATATCCCCCCCCTATGGACTGTTTTAATAATTCCGCTGCATAATTATGATTTTCCGCTGTATAAATAAAACGCCTTTTATCAGGATTCATATCAAACCCTTCTTTTAACCATCCTGCGATTTTCGCAAAAAAAGAAACCCCCGGCAAGGCCGTACACAACTCATCTGCAAACGAAGCTACCTTGATAAGCTCTGCAAGATCATTTTCATTTAAAGGATTGTAAATTTCTATTCCAGAAATTGTCCTCTGGTAAACTTTGTCTTTCCCGGCAATATTAATCGTTATAGATCCACCAGCTTTTCGAACTGCATGAACCAACTTATCGTCAACCTCAGCCACAATAAGCCTCTTAAAACGACCTTGAGCCCCAGATAAAAAAATCCCACTTTGAATTGGACCAAAACCTATTCCTAAGAAGATACTCATAGTTCCTCTTTTTTACTACGGGTATTCATTACACAATAGATACAGTGGCTCTTCGTCCTCTTCTATTGCAGGAAATCTACCAACCGGTTCAAGAAAACGATTATCGTTCGAATCATCATTAACTTTTGATACTTCACCCACAAGACATCTTCCTTTTTCTGCCCAAAAACAATGATAAACAAATGGTTCAAGAGTTATACTTTGCCCAGGTTTTAATCTTATTTTTTTTCCAGCTTTTACTTCTTTGGTTATTCCATCTATTTGAACGGTAAAAGCCTCCTGTGAAAGACCATCATGCTGATCTGCCCTCCACAATTGCATTATTAACTCTCCACCTCCCCTATTAATTATGTCTTCCATCTTTTTCCAATGATAATGTATAGGTGTAAGCTGTTTTTCCCTCACTACCATAATTTTTTCTGCATAGTTCTTTCCGGCTGGATTTTCAAGATTTCCATTCCTGATTGTAAATAGCAGGAGACCAGAACGAATAAAATCCCCACTACCAAAATCTGTTATATCCCATCCCAGCTTATTTCTCTTCACTTCATCATATTTTCCTTTTGCTTTTCTCCACTCTTTTTCTCCCCAATACGCCCACTCAGGAAGAAAAAATTTTGATTTCGCAAAAAATTTAACCGCATCACGCATAAGAGCATTTATTTCTGATCTTTTCATTCTTTCCTCCAATAAATTTACTTTTTCCAAATCTTGTTTCTTTTATCAAAAATCCAACCAGAATCTAAACGCGGATCAATTATTTCCATATCAGAAGATTTTATCAATCTTAATGTTTCTTCCCACGAACGAATCCCGCTCAAAGCATCTGCTTTCTGCACATTCTGCCACCCCAGACAAACGGCCGACTTAACTGCCTCCTCCGGAGATAACCCCATTGAAAAAGCACGTAAAAAACCTGCTATTGAACAATCCCCAGAACCAGTAGCTCCTACAAAATTATCAGCCTTAAACGCTGGACACCATAATTTTCGCCTATCCCAATTAATAGAATTTTCTCCTAAAATCTTTTTAAAATTATCATCAGAACTAATATTACTACTTTCAAAAATCCATCCCCTTGTGCCAAGCTTCAAAATAGAAATTTTACATCCCATCTTAATTGCTTTTTTTGCAATTTTCGCAATTTCATCACATGAAACACAAAAAGAAAACTCTCCGCCAGTAGTTCTTTTTTTTAAGGCAAAGTATTTTTCCTTTTCAAACATATAAAAAGCTTCTTCCAGAGAAGGAAGAAATATATCCACATAAGGCAGAATTTTCTTCAAAATCCCCTTCCAATTTAATTTGCCATAGAAAGAATCAGGATCAGGAAGAGACATATCAAGCGATGTTATACAACCGCAATCTTTTGCTATTCTTAATATTTTCAATAAATCCTCTCCCTCTTTTTCCATAATTCTTTTCATTAACGGAGGATAGCCAAAATGAAATACTTTTGATTTTCGCATTATTTCAACAGGTAAATCAGAAGAACTATATTCATCATTCGTCCCAGTACAATGCAAGAAAATCCTATCTACTCCAGGAGGTGATATAACAACCGTATAAGAACTATTACTATTAGATGAAATTGTCACCCCCTTCGTACTACCATATTTTTTCATTTCAGCAATAATGATTTTCCCAAAATAATCATTGCCTATCCGTGTGGAAAAAGCCACTTTTGCTCCAAGTTTTGAAAGAGCAAAACCAGTATTGGATACAGCTCCGCCTGTAGAAATCGAACATCCTCCTATATTGATAAGTTTCCCAGGGACAATACAATCAGAAAATAAACCTGTTCTATTTTTGAAAGAAGTTAAATCAGGAATTAAATCCAGACATATATGCCCGGCAGCGAGAAAATCATAATTTTTCATAAAACACCAATTCAAATACTGTAAATTTAAAATTTCGCAGTTAATATATAATCTAAAATCAAAAAATCACTATACCTTATGGAAAATAGTCAAGTATTGCCAATTTCTTTTTTTGATATTGAAACTACAGGATTAAACCCAGTCAAAGATAAAATTATAGAAATTGCTATCATCAAACTTAATCAAGATATGACAGAAAAAATTTTTTATTCATATATAAACCCTGAAACACAAATTCCAAAGGATATTCAAAAAATCACAGGAATAAAAGAAGAACTCCTCAACAATGCACCTAAATTTAAAGAAATTGGATTAGAATTACTGGATTTTATAAAAAATACTACACTGATAGCCCACAATGCATTTTTTGACCTGGCTTTTTTACAGGAATCTTTAAGGCGCGAATTACTACTATCATGGGATGGAAAGACTGTAGACTCTTTAAGGCTTTTCAAAAAAATTATGCCAGGATTACCTTCTTATAGTCTATCTTTTCTAAGAGACTACTTTAAGATTTCACAAAAAGATGCCATCTCTCACCGCGCCCTTGAAGATGCAAAAACATTGAAAGAATTATTTTTTATCTTTACTAAAATCAAATGATTTTTATCTTTTTATTTCGTAAAATTTCACTATAGTGCTATTTTACCCAGCCCAAATAAAGTTTCATCAATACTTGAATTCAAGGAGAAATTATAAATGAATAAATTTAGAACTCATACCTGCGGCGAACTAAGAATAACAGACGCCGGTAAAAATGTAAAACTTGCCGGATGGGTACATAGCGTAAGAGATCACGGAGGAATAGTATTCATAGATCTCCGCGATCATTACGGAATTACACAAATCGTGATTAATCCGCAAATGGATTTTTATAAAACCGCAGAAAACTGGCGCGTTGAAAGCGTAATCTCTTTTTCAGGAAAAGTTGTTCCTCGTTCACCAGAAACAATCAATAAGAAAATCGCAACTGGTGAAGTTGAACTTGTAGCAGAATCAATGGAAGTTTTAGGAGAATGCGAGCCTCTCCCATTTCAAGTGGCACAAAACGATAATGCCCCAGAAAATCTCCGCCTAAAATATAGATTTATCGATCTAAGAAGAGAAAAACTCCATAATAATATAATAACCCGCTCAAAAATCATATCAGAAATAAGACGCCTGATGACGGAAGAATTTGGTTTTCACGAATTCCAAACTCCAATACTCACAAGCAGTTCTCCCGAAGGAGCTAGAGACTATCTTGTCCCAAGCAGACTACACCCAGGGAAGTTTTACGCTCTCCCACAGGCACCACAGCAATTTAAACAATTGTTAATGGTATCAGGTTTTGATAAATACTTTCAAATAGCTCCATGTTTCAGGGATGAAGATGCCAGAGCAGACCGCTCACCAGGAGAATTTTACCAACTTGACCTTGAAATGAGCTTTGTAGAACAGGACGATATATTCGCTGTAGTAGAAAAAATTATGTTTCATATATTCTCAAAATTTGGAAATAAAAAAGTTGATAACCCTCCATTTCCAAAAATTCCATATAAAGAAGCTTTAGAAAAATATGGGACCGATAAACCAGACCTTCGTAATCCACTTAAAATGATTGATTTAACTGAGATATTTAAAAATACCTCTTTCAACGCATTTGCAAATGTTGTAAAAAATGGAGGATCTGTAAAAGCAATATCAGTAAAAGGTATATCCGATAAGCCAAGAAAATTCTACGACGATATGATTGCATTCGCACAATCAGTTGGAGCAAAAGGCCTTGCATATATTATCATTGAAAATGACCAGGAAAAAAGTCCCATTGTAAAATTCCTCTCTAAAGATGAAATCTCTGCAATAAAAAAAGAAGCCGAACTCCAAAATGGAGATGCCATATTCTTTATTGCAGATAAAAAGGAAAAAACATTAGAAATTGGGGCAGCAGTAAGAACCGAACTTGCTGATAAACTTTCACTTATATCAAATGATGCCTTTAAATTTTGTTGGATAGTTGATTTCCCTATGTATGAACTCGATAAAGAAACTGGTAAAATTACATTCAGCCACAATCCATTTTCTATGCCACAGGGAGGGATGGATGCTTTAATGAATAAAAATCCCCTCGATATACTCGCATGGCAATATGACATAGTTTGTAACGGCGTAGAACTATCAAGCGGGGCCATCAGAAACCATAAACCGGAAATAATGTATAGAGCCTTTGAAATCGCAGGCTACACAAAAGAAATTGTAGATAAAAAGTTCGGAGGAATGATAAATGCATTCAAATTTGGTGCCCCCCCACACGGTGGAATCGCCCCGGGAATTGACAGAATGGTAATGCTTATTTGCGAAGAACCAAATATTAGAGAAGTAATAGCCTTCCCATTCAATCAACAGGCTCAGGACCTTATGATGAATGCCCCATCGGAAGTAGAGCAAAAACAACTCAGAGAACTTCACATACAAATCAAAATACCAGAAAAAAAATCCACAAAATGAAGATACTAACTATCATCGGAGCAAGACCACAATTCATAAAAGCAGCAGCACTTTCTGCGAAAATCGCAGAACTCCAAAAAAAAGCTAACAACATAGAAGAAATTATAGTCCATACAGGACAACACTACGACACAGAAATGTCTGATGTGTTTTTCAAAGAACTTCATATCCCAAGAGAAAAATATAATTTGAAAGTAGGCTCCGCCTCACACGCTATTCAAACAGCTAAAATAATGTCAAAACTCGAAAATATTGTAGAAACAGAAAAACCAGACTTTACTCTTTTATATGGAGATACTAATTCCACGTTGGCAGGAGCCATAACAGCCGCAAAATTAAAAATAAAAATTGCACACATAGAAGCAGGTTTACGATCTTTTAATAAAAATATGCCAGAAGAGATAAATAGAATTGTAACAGACCATCTCTCTTCCCTAAATTTCTGTCCAACAAAAACAGCATTAGAAAATCTTAGAAAGGAAGGACTTGCCAAAACCGCAAGATTAGTTGGAGATATAATGTATGACATTGCTCTAATCTTTACAAAAATTTCAGAAAATTTCTCAAACAAAATCCTTAATAAATTCAAATTACAGAAAAAAAATTTTATCTTGATGACTTGTCACAGAGCGGAAAATACTGATGATCTAAAAAATTTAAAAGAAATAATCTCAGCTGCAAATCAGTTATCCCAAAATCTACCAATTATTTTCCCAATACATCCGCGAACAAAAAAAATTATAATAAAAAATAGAATAACCTTATCAAAAAATATCATCCTCTCAAAACCATTGAGCTACATTCAAAGTATTACACTCCAGAAAAATGCAAAAATACTACTAACAGACTCAGGTGGAATGCAAAAAGAAGCTTTCTTCTTTAATACCCCATGCATTACTTTTAGAAATGAAACAGAATGGGTTGAAACTGTAAAAACAGGAATGAATATAGTCACCGGCGCAAATTCAAAAAAAATCATAGATGCATTTGCGATTTTCGCAAAAAAGAAATTAAAAAAATTTAAATCACATATATATGGGGATGGAAATACCGCAGAGAAAATACTAAAAATACTGAATGAATATTCTGGAAAATAGATTATTCCGTTATTTAAATTTGAAAGTAAAAACATATGCACTAAAATACTCTATCATAGATATTTCTAAAATATCTATCTAAAGGCTCGTGATGAATTTATTATTTGATCAAACAGTGTTTCCAGTTTGATATAGCAAGTCATCACGCCCCCTGATATGAATTTGATTCGCAAGATAATTGTTTCAAAAACGCTTACTTTGTGAATAGAAAAATCATTAAATAAACAAATTAACCTAGAATAAAAAGAATAAAATAACAATGGAATATCAAGTTCTTGCAAGAAAGTGGCGCCCACAACGTTTTGCCGAAGTTATAGGTCAGGAACATGTTACAAAAACACTCCAGAATCAAATTATAAGACAACGAACCGCTCATTCATACTTATTTGTTGGGCCAAGAGGAATAGGTAAAACCACAATTGCAAGAATTTTTGCAAAAGCATTAATATGCAAAGAATACCCAGCCCCCGAACCTTGCTGTAAATGTGATAATTGCCTTGCCGTTCAGGATGGGTCATGTCTTGATGTAATAGAAATAGACGGAGCAAGCAATAATACAGTTGAAAATGTTAGAAATCTGCGTGATGAAGTGTACTTTTCACCAGTCTCAGGAAAATTCAAAATTTACATAGTTGACGAAGTCCATATGCTTTCTCAAGGAGCATGGAACGCTTTCCTGAAAACTGTAGAAGAACCACCAGCTCATGTTAAATTCTTTTTTGCAACCACAGAAGCACATAAAGTGATTCCAACAATCGTATCAAGATGCCAGAGATTCGATTTACGCAGAATACCAACAGCTATCATAGCAAAAACACTTGCGAAAATCGCGGAAAAAGAAAATGTAAAAATATCAATAGATGCTCTTAATGCAATTGCAAGAGCGGCAGACGGCGGAATGCGCGACGCTGAGTCCCTCCTGGATCAAATGATATCCTTCAGAGCATCAGAAAAAGATGAAATATCAGAAGCCGATATAATCACAGTATTCGGTCTCGCAGCTAACTTTGAAATAAAAAATATAATAAATGCTATGCTAAATAACATCCCGCAGGAAATCGTTAATTCAATCAATTTGATTGCAAAGAGCGGAAAAAATCTGGAAAAATTATACGATGATATACTATCTGCATTGAGAGCAATACAAATAGCTAAAATATCAGGAGCCAATGCCGCCCAAATTCTCGAAGAAGATAATGATTCCATACAAAATTATTTGAAAATTGCAGAACAACATCAGCTCGATAAAATACAACGCCTCATCGACTCTTTATCCACATATTCAAGAGGTTTGCGTGATGCAATAAACAAGCAAATTTTCCTCGAAGCTATGCTTTTAAAAGCTACCAGAATAGCTCATTCTGCAAAAATTGAAGATCTTATAAAAAAAATCATCGAACTTGAGTCAAATTGCATCGACGACACAGAAGAGGGAAAAAAAAAACTTGACCCCCCACCCCTAAATACATCAGAGCAAAAACAAATAGATGATGAAAAAAAACTTTCAGAGCATATTATTAAAGAAAAACAAAGTCAATATTTATCAACTACAACAGTAAAAATTGAAGAAAAAAAAGATTTAAAATTACAAAAAATTGAACAACAAGATAGAAAATTACCGTCACCTGAATACATATTAAATGAACTTATAAAGGAAGCAGAAGTTGCTATCCCTCACGTAAAAGATAAACTCCAGGAACTTTTACCAAAATCCTTTGACGGAAAAACACTCGAACTCATACTTGAGGCAGAATATCCCAATTCGGACTTTAAAATTCTTGAAGCAGATAAGTTAGCCCTCGAGAACTGTTTAAAAAGAATCATACCAGAATTCAAAAATCCTGAGATTAATATCATAAAAAAAAATGAAATCCTCTCTCCAAAAGAAACTATCACTTATCACAGCAAAGACCTGAAAAAATTTAAAAAAGATCTAGAAAAAAATGAGTTCATAAAAAATATCATGGAAAAATTCAATGGAAAAATTGTGGATATCTGGGGAATAGAACAATAATTTTCTAACTTCAATCAATCAAGTTTTTTATTCATTATATTAGATTAAAACTCAATAGCTTTTTAAATACATTCTTATATCTTGCCTTTCCCCCACTATGCAATCCGCTAAAATCAATGGGAATTGTGGCATCCCACTTCGCAAGACTACCTGTCCATACAAAGCCTCCAGGATCAGTAACAGCTCCAGATATCACTGTCCCGGGCGGAGTCGCAGTGAATCCAACTTTGTCCCCGGGTTTTTTGACTCCGAAGTTTTCGG
>Ga0116166_1003595_pt1 | contig 11883 bp, 8 predicted proteins | sample AD_JPNMR2_MetaG_FD_89884 | JGI IMG/M metagenome (GOLD analysis project Ga0116166, IMG submission 89884) | Active sludge microbial communities of municipal wastewater-treating anaerobic digesters from Japan - AD_JPNMR2_MetaG | ecosystem: Engineered > Bioreactor > Anaerobic > Digestate | place...
ATAATCCCAGTCCAGTGTAGCACCGGCTACAGGCTTTCTGTGAGCATAGACCTCGACAAACGGTGTACCTGAGTATCTGTCAAAGCTGTCAAACGCCGGATCCTCAGAAGGGTCATCCTTTACTCTTCTGTATATGGTGTATTTGCCCGGCTTGTTAAGTTTTGTGAGTAAGATGTCCACCCATCCGTCACTGTCAGAATAACGCTCTACGCAGAACTGTTCCAGTCCGTTTCCATTGTCGAAGTAATTTGGGTCATGGACATAGAGGAATTTTCTCTCGGCTATTGGATCATTCTCTTCGTCAAAATCTGCGACACTCAGGCGCAGATCGTCTATTCCTGCAAGAAGAGTGTATTTTTCGGCAACTCCGGTATCGGCTATTATGTCCAGGGCATCCGATATCAATTCGGCAAGAGGTCTGCATTTCTCTATGAAATGGTCATGTCCGACCTTACGTCTTATACTTTCATGGCCGATCAGTATCAGTCTGGCGCCGCTTTTGTTCAGCGCAAAGCTCAGATCATTCATATCATGCAGGCTGTCTCCTGCTATATATACTATATATTTTTGTGACGTAGGTCTGAACGGGTCTGTGTATGGCTGTTTTACCTCTTTACTGACTGTTCCGGAATAGAATCCGGTATAATCGTTATGCCATACCAGGTTGGGGATCCAAATTGAGATTGTTTTTGTCACTTCGCCGCTGTAGTACCCGGTGTATGTTTTTCTCCACGTATACGTATCTCCGATTTTGCCCGATCCGGAAGGCCTGCCGTTATCAGTATCGACCGTGAATGATACTTTACTGAGCACGCCGTAGTAACCGTCCTGGTTATATGTCATTGTCGGCTGATCTGTGGAGTATGACGAGATTTGTCTCCAGCCGGCAGCGGTATAAACAAATTGAGCTTCAGACCATCCCGAAAGCGTTCCCGTAACGGTCTTTTTATCCACTTTTGTAACATAATAACCTTCATCTGTCTGATACCTGTTGTTGATATAGCTTGTCCTTTTCAGCACCCCATAATACCCGTTGCTGCTGTACTCCACTGTTTCCGGGGGCAGACTGCTCCCTGTGTGGACAGACTTGCTTGCCGGCATTTCATACCTGTATGTGCGAAGGTCCCACACCTCCACATTAGAAAGAATGTTGGCCGAGCGAAGAGAGTTGTTGATCTCGATCCTGTTGTCCTTTATATATCTCACATCCTCTTCATCAAGCCCGGAGTCCAGCATTATAAATGTGTCGATCTGCGGCCTGTTGAGAGGCATACTGATATACAGGCCTGCCATGGGCTGTATGTTATCCACCAGTATTTCCCGCTCCAGGGTCCTGGTTACACGATCGCTTTCAGTGATGAACTCTTCGATCGTATCTTCACCGAAACTTTCCTCTACTGTGTTGACAAATTTATATCTTCCAAGCCCAACCGGACGGAATTCCGGGAAGCCGTTCCTTCCGTCGTATGTCTCAAGCAGTTTATCATATTCTCCGTCATTGTCACTGTCGTACCAGAGTTCGATGATATTTTTACTGATTATGTCATTGTCCGTACTGCATGCATTATAATTCCAGGCGCTGACCGTTTCCGTCCTGGAGATCACAGAATTGTCGAGATCTATTTCCAGTGCCGGTTCATAGTCGGGGAAAATCTCAAACCTTATGATATATGGCTCAGATACACGGCCCAGCGTATTCGTAACGGTAAGCTCGACCTCGTACGAACCCGGTTTTTTAAACAGCAGATCCTTCTGAGTTTTGCTGATATCTTTCTTCCTTATGGATGACTGATCCCCGCTGACAGCCCTGATCTTCCATGACCAGGAGTCGATCGGATAAGCACTGTTGACGATATCGCTGCCCGCCAGATTCGATATATCCGTGACAGTCAGCTTCCTGTTCTGCTTGAAAGTGCCTGAGAATCTGAATTGTGCTGTTGGCCTGGTGTTATATATGTAAGCCCATGTACTGTGAAAGGCGGTATTCCCATCATAATCAGTGTAATATACGTCAATTTTCTTAAGACCGTCCTGGCCGTCGCCAAAAATGAATTTCCCGCTGAAAAAGAATTCATCATCCACTTCGACGCCATTTATGAGTACTTTGCGTTCTGCAATCCCATTCATGTCCGTGCCGTCATATGCAACGAACTCCACTATATCGAAACCTGTCTGCGGTATGACACACTTTGGCTCCATCAGAAATGGCGGTTCATTTTTGACAACGTATTCTTCTATATCGAAATTGGCATTGCACTGGCCGCTTCCCTCGTCGTACCTGCCGTCGAAATATATGCAGCGTGCTGTTGCCCTGAACGAGAAATTCCGTCCTTCCAGGGCTTTTATCTGGCCTTTTGTCATTGGGACCACGAATATGGCTTTTGCCATGTTGTCAAAAATCTGGATATCTTCCTGCGGGGCTGCCTCGCCGTTCAGACTGACCTCCCACTTCTCCCTGTCTTCCCTGGTATAATACACGGCTCTGGCCAGCGGATCCTCCATATGTTTTTCATCTTTAAGTCTCGCAGTCACTTCGACTTTTACGCCGATCACCTGCTTTTCGAAACCTTCAGGGTTGTTTTTCCCATAGTCGATAAAGTTGAGTTCATCCCGGTTAATCACTTTTACCGAGACTTCCACCGGGGTATGCTCTTTCTGATACTTTTTAATGGTGAACCCCATATAAAACAGTTTGCCTTTGCTGTCAAACCTGAACATCCTGCCTTCCCCGTTGAACTTGGCCGAGGGCGCGGACTGGACATTGAGAAAGTGGTGGAAATCCCATGTACCGTCAGGCTTTCGTTCCGGGGCAGTATGCTTTAAACCCTCGTCGGTTACGCCATTGCGAATCTTGAATTCGGTTATGCCATTATTAATCCATTCTCGAGTCCGCTTTTCTATCTCTGAAACATTATTTATTGCAGCTTTATTATAAATACTTACACGCATAACAGGTTCGCCTTTGAAAATGTCTTTTACATATTTACTATCCCAGTAATGGTATATCCATGCAATATCCTCAAGCGGTGTTATCCTCTTTACGTCGGGAGGAAAATTCGTATTGGCATACAGATTCCCTTCGATGGTATATCCGTCATACCTGTACTCACCACGTTTATATCCCGGCTTTTTATAGAAACCGATGCCGTTTTCGTTGAGAGTATCCTCTTTGTAATTCTTCCTGTAGCTTTCGTTGGTGTTTGCCTCTTCTGGCGTCCCGTACACGACGATACCTTTTCCGAACCAAATACGGTAGTTGAAAGGCCGTCCCTTCGCAACGGGCGTGACTCCGTATGGAAGTCCAGATAGTTTCTCAAACAGTTCTGGATTGTCGAAATATGTTTCCCACTTGCAACTTGTTTCATAATACCGCGTATCATCCATTGCAGTTGTAAAATTTGGCAGCAGCAAGGACAAAATAAGTATACATATGAAAAATTTCTTTTTCATAGCAACCAGCTACCTCTCTGTTTTGAATTGTCTTTTATTATTTCAGGCTATGGATCGAAAGTGAGAACCCGTTATCGCCACCGACTTTATAAAAGAACATTTCACGGCCATTATAGGTTATCTCTTCTACACGGTGCTTCTGGTCACCGCAGACTGCATATTCCAGATATCTATCATATTCCGCCATTGCTTTATTTGCTTCGTCTTTGAACCAGAACTTAAACATTTCGTATACGATGTCTCGATGAAGCCGCTGTACAGCTTCAGCATCATACAGAACTATGTGATATGGGTTATCCATTATGCTTTCATCGTCTATCGTGTTAAAATAAATTGCCATTTGGATATTAAGAATTTTATTTTCCTTGAACTTCTCCTCACTCTCATAACAGTCATAGAATATATTATGTCCTACTTCGCTGAACCCTGAAACGACAAATCCTTTTGATTTTTGCCCAACATTTCTGAATGCGTTCGCAGCATCAATTATCTCTTTTTTAGATGGGGGCCATGCTGTTACAACAGATCCATCATAATTCACACATTTAAATACCTCATCCTCTGCCGGAGTGAACGGCACACGCGAGGCGTTATCCAGGTATCTAATCATGATGGTTGCCGCTTCCGCGCGCGTCAGCGTGTCAGCCGGCCTGAACCAGCCTCCGGCCCCCCTGATGAGTCCGAGCTCATAGGACTGCAGCACATATTGCTTGTTTTCATCCTTTATTTTTGCATAATCCTTTATCTTGGACCGCACAAGATTATCCGGATTGTTATAAGGGTCATTGTAGGGGAACTCTTCTTTCAGCAGAGTTGCCTTTACTATGATCCTTGTTGCCTCTTCACGGGTAATGGGACGCCTGTAATCGGAAAACTCGCCTTTCGCGATCAGCTTTTGCTGAAGTGCTGTGTCAATATAATTCTGAGCCCAGTATTTCGTGTTCTCACCCGGGGCAAATCCCATCGACCTCACAGTCATCTTGAGAAACTGATCGACCTGTACCGGATCGTCAGGATGAAACATGCCGTCATATCCATTTATAATGCCAAGCAGCGACAGCATCCCGACCTCTTTGCGGCTCCAGTGAGACTGCATGTCCCCATACGAGTCCAGCAGGTTTTCTATCTCTTCGTCTTTTAATTCTGCAAGCTTTTCCTGAAGCGGCTTTATCCTGAAAGCTGTTTCATTTTCATATATTCCTTCGGATTCACCGGCATATGCGCGCGTCGGCGGGAACAATGCCAAAATACCTAATAACATGGCCATCAGAATTATTTCAGTACAAATCCTTATAACATGCCTGCCATGCCATACAAACCTTCTGCCATACATATTTCGGCCTCCTTGTCATTATCCTGTTTTACAGGTTTATTCTCCTGCCTGCAGCTAAAAATAAACTCACAGTTTGCCAGCCTCAGGATGTCATTGTTTTTCAGCAGCATCTCCTTATTGCACTCAATCCGTTTGCCATTTATATAAGTGCCATTCATGGAATTCAGATCCTTGACATAACAGCATCCATTCCTTCGTATTAAAACGGCATGCAGCTTACCTACGGCATTGCTGTACAGTATATGGTCCACATGACCGGCAAGTCTGCCAACGATAAATTCGTCCCTGTCGATCACTATATTCTTCTCTCCCGGCTGTCCGTTCATATTTATCAGTACAAATTCGCTTTCATTTTGCATTTCTAGGCTTTCGGTCTTCTGAGAAAAACAAGTTACTCCTGACTCCGGAGGCAATGCCGCATCTTTCGCTTTCAGATCAGTCCGGATTTCTTCGGCGCTTTCGCCTTGCGGTATACTAATATCATTCCTTGCGGCTGCCTTTTCCGCAATTGCATTCTTCCGACTATCGGTCTCACAATCTGCCGGACTCTTTCGCATATGACCTGTCGTCTGTATAAATGCATTTTGCGCCATTGCTTCGCCTGGTATTGCATCCGGTTCGCCGTCCTTATCCGGCCTGGTACTGACTATATCCCTGATACTGAACAGTTTCATTGCCTGCAGTTTCCTGAAGATCAGCACTTCAATCGCAAGAATTATCAGCGCGACAGCAATATAATTCACTGTGGCATCATTCCCCGTACCGGCAATGATCCCGCGGCACATATATATCGCTATACCCATTGCAAGCTGCAGCAGCACCGCAATAACAACTGCAGGCGATGGTTTTTTCTTCCTTATATTCTCCATTGCTTCCTTCTTTTCCTCTTTCTTATATTTTTCTCTATTTTCTTCGGCCATTTTTATGCATATTTCCGGCTCGTACGGCGGTTTTTGCTTTTCTCTGATGTCCGGACTGTACAGCAATTCGTTTACAAGTGTAATCAATCCCCTGATGCTGAATGTTTCGCTTTTCACCTCCGATAATATACGCTGGACGAGATTACCGCTGCTAAAACCTTCTTCGTTTATATGCTGCATCAGCAATTCAGAAACCAGTGTCTGCAATGACCCGGCATCATCATGCCGGAATTCTGCCGGTATATACACGGTCATGACATCCAGCGTCCCGGGATCGATATATATAAATTCCGGTTTCATCAGGAAGTTGGACGGATACAGCAGATACCCGGCTGAATTGCTTATACAGGCCGTTATATTCAGAATCAGCCTGAGGAAAGCCTCCCTGCTGAGCTTATTCCTTTTCAGGTATATCGATAACGGTATCCGGGAGGTTATATTATAGTAAAAGTAGTTGGCGTCCTCTTTCTTTACTATTTCCATCGGGATGACGTATTCGATATCATTGTTTTCGAACATGCCGGCCTGATACCCTATGATGTTCCCGGCACACCTGATTACAAGAAAACTGGACGCAGCATCGCTTTCATATATAAACTCCAGTTCCTTAACTGCTTCTGCAGCAACCCCGGACATAGCCGACTTCCTCCAAAACATTTCTTTTAGTATGCAGCCGTCAAATGCTGCTCTCTCAATTGATCTGGTTGTTTTGTCTGATAAGCTGGCTGTTTACATCGTTTGTGACAGAATCACTAGCAAAGATGCTTTTCATGATGTCAGTAACAAACTTGATAATAGCATCTCTGAATATGAGCGCTATACCTACAAGAACAGCGATAATAACGACTATTTCCACTGTTCCGAGTCCATCCTCCTCGCTCAGGAAGCTTTTTACCAGTTTGTTCATCATACCACCTCCGATTCTCATATATTTCTCAGGGCCAGGACTGCAGGCATCCCGACTATGAGCAGTATTGCAATGAACATCAGCATCATCGGCAGCAGCAGCTTGGTCGATGCTTCTTCCCCGAACTTCTTTGCTGTATTTTTCCGCATCTCCCAACATTCATCTGACAGGAGCCTCAGTACAGGGACAAGCTCTGAATTGCCTTTCCTGATGTTTTGCAGTACTACGGTCACGAAGCGTGTTACTGCAGGGACATGGCACCTTTTTGCAAACTCCTCATATGCTTTATGTTCGGATACTCCTGACCTGACAGCCTGTACCGTGATGCATAGCTCTTTATAGAGCGGAGTCTCCCGCTGAGAGTCCATTGCAGCCTTCTCCCATGCTTTCGATACAGTCAGCCCGGCATTGACAAGCAACGTCAGTTTATTGACAAAGTCCGGGAACTCGAGCTGGATCGCCTGACGTCTTTTCCTGACTTTCTCATGCAGTTCACGGTCGCTGAGCACAACAGCTGCTACAACCAACAGAACGCAGAAAAACAGATAACCGCCGTCGATATCGGCAAAAATCCCCACAAAACCGGCAAACATCAATGCCAGAAGTACCAGCGATATTTTGTTCCCCCAATGTACACGGAGCATCAGCAGGGCTTTCCTGTGCCCATAAAGTTCAGCAACTGCCATGGCCAGCTTCCTGTCATATCCTGTGTTGTAGCTGTGCTTGAAAGTGTCCAGAATAAGCATGCTTACCGGAAGGAGCCCTTTCAGCGGAAACTCTTTCTTGTCCAGCACGCATATGATATCCGCATACCTGCCCCTTGATAAAAAGTACAATATTAAATAAATAATGGCTAAAACGGCGAAAAAAACAGCCATGGCAGACCTCTCCGCAATATCATCTGATCTTTCGTCAGTGTTTTTCGCATCATAGCGATTTTTCATTGGTGATGTTAAGAATTATTATGGTATGGTATAGATGTCTTACTGCATCTTTTTACGCATATTTCTGCAAAAAATTTCCCTGTATTTTGAGCAAGTCCGACTAAAACGTCTGCTGAGCCGGTCAAACCTTTATATCATTCAGCTTCGCTGAGATGAACCATGCCAACACCATCATTGCCAGGGCAATGGTCATCGTCAGCCGCCCGGCAGCTGTATTGAAAATCGGGTACATATAGTCCGGCGCACTGGCTGAAAGCAGCGCTATCATAAACACCGGAACGGCATTCAGCACCTTCTGTTCAAATCTGCGCTCAGCCAGCAGCATATCAATTTCCTGGCCGACTTCTATCCTGTCGCTTATGATCGATGAAGCGTTTCTTATAATCTGGGCTATATTCCCGCCTGTCCTCTTGCTTATACTGAGGACATTGACAAAGTTGTCTAAATCTTCAAGTCCTGCACGGCCTGCAAATTCAGTCAATGCGGATTCAAGCGTCTCATTGGTATCAAGTCTGCTGATTATGTTCCTGATTTCAGCAAGTATATATGTGGACGGCTCCGGATAAAGCACGGAGAGATCCTCCAGCGCCGCTCTGAATGCGGATTCGATGGATTTGCCCGCAGAAACGGATGAAGCCAGGGAATACAGCAGGTCCTTAAACTGGATATTTAGTTCCTTCTTCCTTCGCTTAACCAGGTCCTTTGCCTTTATTCCAGGGTACAGCAGCGCAAGCGGTGTAAGAAGGACAGATATGAGTACGTTTCTGTAGAACAGAAAACCTGCAGCAAAAATTACTGCTGCCGCTGCCAAAATGTAAAGCATCTTTTGCTTTGTCCCCATAACATATACGTTGTAATCCGTCATTGCATACCACCGCCCAGTCGACAACGGATACCCGCCATTTTAAGCTTGAATGTCCTGGTAAGCATGTTTCCGGTCCACTTGAGGCAGCCCGTTACGGGTTGGCTTTCGGCTGCCTGAACGCCCGCTGTCCGGCAGACATACGGCCTTATGGCGTATCCCGTTCCCGTATTGTCCGCATCTGTATCCCCGATGCATATGTCCAGGCCACCACTGCTACACGGTACTGCCTCCTCAAATACAAACAGCGGATTCAGAATGATCCGTCCGTTGCTGTAACCCGCTACTTCGCTTATCTCAAGTACTCTCCTGGACTTGTCCCTCAGCCTGGCAAGATGCACCATTATGTCTATGGCTGAAGCGATCTGCTGCCGTACAGCATCCAGAGGTATTGGGGCAGCGCTGACGACCATGGTTTCCAGTCTCTTAAGCATGTCTTCGGCAGAATTGGCATGTCCGGTGGATAATGACCCGTCATGACCTGTATTCATTGCCTGGAGCATATCAAGAGCCTCCTCGCCCCTTACCTCGCCAACTATTATCCTCTCAGGCCTCATCCTCAGTGACGTCCTGATAAGGTCGCGGATGGTGATCATCCCTTTACCTTCGCTGTTTGCGTTCCTGGTCTCCAGCCTGACCAGGTTGTCCACCCCTATGATTTGAAGCTCTGCTGAATCTTCGATCGTGATTATACGCTCATCCGGAGGTATCCTGGCAGCAAGTGCGTTCAGAAAGGTTGTTTTGCCGCTGCCAGTGCCTCCACAAATAAAAATGTTGTATTTTGCCTTTACAAGACAGTCCAGCACCTCCGCGGCCTCAACGCTCAATGAGCCTGCCTCCGTCAGCTGCTCCAGGGTCATGGGTTTATCGGGAAACTTCCGTATCGTCATTATCGGCCCGTTCAGCGCCACTGGCTTGAGCACAACATTCACCCTTGATCCGTCCGGCAAAACGAAGTCGACAATCGGAGATGCCTCGTTTACAGTCCTGTTGGTCCGTGAAACAATATTATGTATCACATCCTCCAGTTTCTGCTGATCGGCAAATGCCGCTTCTGTCCTGTATATGCGGCCTGCGCGCTCTATGAATATCTTGTCCGGCCCGTTGACCATTATTTCAGTGATGCTTTTGTCGTCCAGCAAAGGCTGGAGTATGTCGAGCCTTCTCATCGAATTGTATACCATGTCGGCCAGTTCTCGTTTTTGCGCGATATTGAGCCAGGAAACCCTGGATCTGCGGAAAACCGCTGCTGTCACCATTTCCATAAGCTCGTCGTCGTCGATATCCCTGGTCCTGTCCAGTTCCTGCGCGATTTCCGTCCTTATCTCCTCTGCCAGTTTTGAATCTCCCGGCAGCTTGTCCCTCTTGTATCCGACATTGCAGATTTCAGCAACTTCAGGCAACGGATCCACCTCCATCCGTGAGAACTCCTGCCGGCGGCCTGCGGGCCAGTATCTGCTCCACAATGCTGTTAAGGCTCTTAAGGAATGAAGTTTCACCGATAAGGCCGCCGGCTGCTGTGCCGTCGTGCATTCGGGAACAATCCGCAATCACAGCGGCCGGCTTGTATCCATAAACGGCGCCATATTCTGCAAATCCGGATGAAAAATTCAATACGGGCAAAAGCTTGTCCGCCAATGCCGCCTTCCATCTGTTTTCCAACAGATCGAGGCCTTTGATGAAAATAACGGCCTTTGACTCTATGACAGGATCCAGGGCAAGGACCAGAACAATGGCGTCGGAATGCCTCATCACTTCCGCATTTACATTGCTTAGACCCGAAGGCAGGTCAACAAAAACCATGTCATACACACAACTCGACCTGAACTCCCTGATAAGCCGTACTGCATCCTGTTCATCAAACTCATTCATTTCCAGTATGCTTTCAGGAGGCTTGTAAAAATATACGCCACTCCTTATATCCCTGCACTTTGCGGACTCCAGCCTGAGCCACAGGGAGTTGCTTCCTTTCAGATGGTATATCACATTGGAGAAGCTTTGATCAGATTCCCCTCTGAAAAAACTGTCTGTTGAGGGAGTAATTTCAAGATTCAGGTAAAATGTCCGAAACCCCATGCCTGCGCACAATATGCTACAGCCTGCCGCAATACTGCTTTTCCCGACGCCGCCGGCAGGTGAGGCAACACTGACGATACATGTGTTCTTACGGCCCTGTACCGGGCAATTCCTGTCTGTACTTGCAGAATAAAGCCTCAATATCTCAGATACCAGCCTGTCGATGTGCTGGTATTTCATTATCGAAACAGGCGCCGAATCGCGGCATTGAGGTGCCTGCCCGGGACTCCCTTCCTCAAGAAGCAGCACAAGTCCGCGGTCGTACTGCCCAATTTTTTCATCGTACATGAGGCTGTTCACAAGAATGATATCAGCAGACTTCGGACTGTCAAGGAAACCATGCAGGGCCTGGAGAGATGAAAAAGATGTCAGTTCGAATCTCCCGGGGTAGTTTATGATTAGGTATTTTCCGAAATTCCGAATATATTCGGCATCAAAATCAGCTATAACAAGACTGAGCCTCCCCAAAGCGCTCCCTCCGCAGCTTACAATTACAATTATTTTTGTAAAAATTTGGTTTCAATAATATTATATGGGCAGGCCCACTTTCTGTCAATTCCTATTTTTCAAAATTTTCCAATGATATGAACGCTGGATTCGCAAATTACTACAGCAGGCACTATTTTGAGAATTTTCCGATAAGCTCTTCCTGCTCTTTTCTGACGAAGTTTTTGATCTGGTTGAAGACGATCGGACCGTTATGCCTTATTTTGAGTCCGTATTCGAAATATCCGTTATGATCGGCTTTCCTCACTATTTCCGCAGTGAGAGACAGAATGTCTCTCGCAAGGTAGATATCGAGGTTCAGCTTGTGGCCTTTGTAATGCTCCTCTTTTGCGTACAGCATCAACCCGTAATCGCTGATATCCTTTACCAGTGCGTAATATTTCCTGTTTCCCGCCGTACCGGCTACCCTGTAATCCGCGTACAGAGAAACAGGAAACCGGTCGTATGACCGCAGCCTGCTTCCTTCGTCGGGCACATCTTCCCTGTAGGTCAGAAGGCTTTCATCTTTATTATAATCAACGATCCTGGCTCCCCTTATGACTGCTTTCTCATCCAACTCATAGGCCGTGACCAGGGGATCGCCTTCCAGGAAAGTTGCCTTCCGGCACTCCTTCGGAAGCTTTACGACGATTTGATCGTCAATTATTTTCTCAAGGATGCTGTCAAACACGTTAATCATGGAATAATGCCTCATCGTAATGACACTGCCTTCTGCCGGTCCCATGACACACCTCCATGAAATAACCCTGTTTCTGATTTTATTATATTATAAATACTAAATATTTGGTAGATTTGCAGTATTCCATATAATTCCGCGCCGCACCTATATCTATCCTCATTCTGTCACCGAGTCGGCACACCATTAATATAATGATACTGACGAC
>Ga0116166_1003596_pt1 | contig 11882 bp, 12 predicted proteins | sample AD_JPNMR2_MetaG_FD_89884 | JGI IMG/M metagenome (GOLD analysis project Ga0116166, IMG submission 89884) | Active sludge microbial communities of municipal wastewater-treating anaerobic digesters from Japan - AD_JPNMR2_MetaG | ecosystem: Engineered > Bioreactor > Anaerobic > Digestate | place...
TACATCTTCTGCTATTAATTTCAAATAAAAAATCATTTGCATAATTGTTTCGTACGTGTAGCCAAGCCTATTGGAATTTTCTTTTATGTAGTCATGGTAATTTAGGTTAAAGACTATATAGTCAATTGCGTCTTTTATGTTTAAATTACTTATTTTCTTAAAATCAAGCTCTAATTCTCTAATTCTAGTTTTGTAAAATTCACTCAAACCAGGATAAGATAACAAATTAGAAAACACACTTCTACTACTTGGGTGTGTATAAGCCCAAGCAACCATTTTTTTTGAAATATATCCCTTCTTTTTGTAATAAATCTTTGAATACAATTGCACATCTGTTGGTTTACTAGAAAATTCTATAAAGTTAAATATGTCTTTTAGCAACCAGTGATTAAAAAACTTCAATTTAAAATCCCTCATGTAAAATTTGTAATTTTTTTTAGTCAAAAAGTAAATTAATCCAATTGAAGATAAATTATTTCTGTAAAGGACTGCCATTGATTTATCTAAATTATTATTTATTTCATCAATAATAAACCCATATTGATCTAAGATAGATTTAAATTTTAATATTTTTACAGGTGATTTATAAGGATTTCTTGTAAAAATATCTTTATCATATCTATTTATATTATTTGATATGAATGAATAACTTGCATTTACTATATTTTTTGACGAACGATAATTCTCTTTCAAGTAGTAAACTTTTCCATTTGGGTACATTTTATTAAATTCTAGCAATTGCTTAGGATAAGCGCCTCGAAAACCATATATTGATTGATCATCATCCGCTACAATAAATATATTGTTAGATGGACTTGAAATTAGGTTGATGATTTTGAACTGAATAATTGAAGTGTCTTGTCCTTCATCGACTTGTATAAAGTCATATTTATTTTTATAATAATTTAAGATTTTCTTGTCATTGGATAGGATTTCATACGCCATTGATAACATATCGTCAAAATCAATATAATTATTGTCTTTCTTGTACTTTTCGTATAAATAAAATATATCAATGAAATTTTCTACATCAATTTTTTTGTTTTTTATAAATTCTTCAGGCGTAATACACATATTTTTAATATATCCTGCATATGAAAAGAAATTTTCAAGTTTTTCTTCTGTTATCATATTTTTATTTATATTTAGATATATACTTGATATTAAAGTATATTTATTTATTTTTGTAGCCTCATTTTCTATTAAGAAGTAATTTTTATTAGCTTTCTTTGAATAAGCTCGAATGACTTCATAACAAAAAGCATGAATGGTCATAAAAGGTGGAATTATTGAATCTTCATGAAATAATTGCTGATATCTCATTTTCATATCAAGAGCAGATGCTTTGCTGAATGTGATTGATAGTATTTTATTAGGGCGAATTTTATTTATGTTGACTAAATTATATATACGATGAATTAAAACTGTAGTCTTTCCTGAACCTGGCACTGCTAAGATCAGAGCTGGACCATATAAATGAGAGACTGCAGACTTTTGTTCTTCACTTAATTGCATTTTATCCTCCTAATCAGGTAATATTATATCTCTGTTTTTAATTATACTCTTTATTCATTTGTAATAATATACTATAATAATAGTAAGTCAAGAGGTGAAAGATGAAAAAATTATTTCATAGATTTGATGACTATTTTATAGACATATTCAATAAGAGAATTAAAAATGGTTGGCTTGACAGAATAATGTATTTTATAACAAATTTTGGTGGAGCAATATTTAATACGATTATATCATGCATATTGATATTGTTCGGAAGTGGGAAGATAAGATATTTGGGAATTGAACTACTTGTGGCGCTTATGTTCAGTCAATTTCTTGTACAAATTTTAAAAAGAACACTTGGCAGGCAGAGACCGTATAAAGTATTAAATGATTTAAATACTTTCGGAATAGAAATGAAAGATTATTCATTCCCATCAGGGCATACTACTGCTAGCTTTTGTATGGCCGTAGTTATTTCAATAAACTATCCACAGATGTTGCCTTTTACTTTGTTATTTGCTGTTCTAATCGGCATAAGCAGAATCTATCTGGGAGTTCATTTCCCATCAGATGTATTAGCGGGTGTCATTTTGGGAATAACCTCTGCATTTATAGTTCACTATTATTTCCAATGGGCAGTGCATATGTTAAATAACTTATTTACAGTATTCAAATTATAAAAATTGAGGGGGATTATTATGAACATGATGAATTTTTTAAAGACTCGAAAATCAACAAGAGAATTCAAAGATAAACCGCTTACAGAAAGCGATTATAAGAAAATTGAAGATATTATAGCGGATATTAATTTTAAGGCGCAACAACATTTAATTAAGATGAAATTATATGAGTATGGTAAAAATATTTATAAAAATTTAAAAGGCGTAGCTGGCTATTCAGGAGTTATGATAGAAAGCCCTCATTATATAGCGCTAGAAAATGAAACAAGCAAGCGAGAATCTGTGATATACAGTGGGTATTTCATGGAAAAAGTCATAACAGAATTAAATAATTTAGGTGTTGGAACTTGTTGGATCAGTTTAAGCAATGTAGATTCTGAATTAAAAGAACAAGTTTTTGGCGAAGACTCAAGCAAGGTTAATTACTTATTAGCAATAGGGTACCCAAAACCTAAGAGCCCATTTGCACAAGAACCTTTTAGTGAAAGAATTGGCGTTGAAGAAATGGTATATATAAATAACCTTGATAAAAATGCAAGTATCAGTGAACTCGAAAATCGAGGATTAGGCGACTTGTTTTTCTATGTAAGATTTGCGCCATCTACATTAAATAAGCAACCATGGAGGTTTATATTGCATGAGGACTATATTGAATTATTGTTGGTAGATGACGGAAATATTAGTTATATAGATGCTGGCATTATAATGTATTATTTTGAGGAATTAGCTAAAATTCAAGGTATTAACAACAAGTGGGAGCTAGTTTTAGAGCAAATTGAACATAAGGATCAAAAATATATTATTGTTGGCAAATATAAAATTTAGAGAAACAAGTAATTTATAAAAGGAATGGGAAATGGAAGTTAAAGCAAAAAATTATTTTTTATTAGCAGAAAGTGCCTATTTAGATGGCAATAAAGAAAAGGCTGTTTTTTTCTATAATAAGGCAATAGAATTTATTTCAGATGATAATGATAAAGCCATAGCATACTATAATATTGGAGCTGTAAAAAATGAAATGGGATTAATATCAGAATCAATATTAGCTTTAGAAAAAGCTATAGATATTAATCCCTATTATACTGATGCTCTTAAATATCTGGGAATCATTTATGAGGAAATAGGTGATTATAAAAAAGCACTAGATAATTACAATAAAGTAATTTCATATAATAGAGACGACGTTGATGCTTTGTATAATCACGCTAGATTATCTGATTTACTAGGAGATGAGGAACTAGCACTAAGTGAATATCTTAAAATTCTAGAATTAGAAGAAGATAATATATACGCTTTAAATAATATTGGTTCTATTTATGAAGGCCGAAAAGATTATGACAAAAGCCTTTATTATCTAAAAAAAAGTCTAGAAGCCTCCGATGAATATTATTTATCACATTTCAACATTGCAGTTGTGTATAAGGAATTAAATGAAACTGATTTAGCTGTCAAGCATTACAATAAAGCGAAACAATTAAATCCAAATTACGACAAGATATATTTAAATTTGTCAGAGATATATATTGAATCAAAAAAATATGAAGAAGCGATTTCTATACTTTCTGAGGGAATAATTTTCAATCCAAATGCCTCAGATTTGTATTATAATAGAGCATGCTGTCATGCTATATTAAAAGAATATGAGAAAGCAATTAGTGATTTATATATTGCAATAGATATTGACAAAGGCTTATATTATTGGATAATAGCTGATAGCGATTTTGAGCTGATGAGAAATACAGATATTTATAAGAAATTTATTAATGAGATTATCAATGTAAAGAAAGGATAATAAAATGATAATAATTAAGACACAAGAAGAAATCATGAAGATGAAAAAAGCTGGTGAAATTTTAGCAGATGTTCACAGAAAATTATCTACGATGATAAAACCAGGGATTTCTACTTTGGAATTAGACCGTTTTGTAGAAGAATATTTACTAAGCATAGGAGCATATCCAGAACAAAAAGGATATAGAGGGTTTCCTTATGCCATATGCGCATCCGTGAACGATGAGATTTGCCATGGATTTCCAAGGAAAGAACCATTAAAAGAGGGAGATATTGTTACTATAGATATGGTTGTGAATTACGAAGGATATTTAGCTGATTCAGCATGGTCTTATGCTGTCGGAGAAATATCAGAAAATGCAAGAAATCTTTTAGAGGTCACAAAAAAAGCATTGTATATAGGAATTGAACAAGCTGTTGTTGGCAATAGATTAGGAGATATCGGATATGCGATTCAAAGTTTTGTTGAATCAAACGGATACTCCGTCGTAAGAGACTTTGTGGGTCATGGAATTGGGAAAGAGATGCATGAAGACCCTCAAGTACCCCATTATGGAAAGCCAAATAGAGGAATTAGATTGACAGAAGGAATGGTAATAACGATTGAGCCGATGGTAAATGAGGGTGTATATTCGATGAAAATAGATGACAATGAATGGACAGCTAGAACTCTTGATGGCAAATTGTCGGCTCAATACGAACATACTATTGCAATTACTAAAGATGGACCGATGATTTTAACAAATCAAGATTTATAAAATTTAAGCTCCAGGAATTATTCAATAGCCAGGAGCTTAAACTTTCATATCAACCGCTATGGAGGGAAGAATGGCAAAAGATATAAATTTAACTGAAGGAAATATCATCAAAACTCTTACAAAATTAGCAATTCCAATAATGGGAACTTCATTTATACAGATGGCGTATAATCTAACCGATGTTATGTGGCTAGGGAGACTCAGCACTAAAGCAGTTGCTGCAGCAGGCACTGCAGGTTTTTTTATGTGGCTTGCCAATTCACTAGTTTTAATCACGCAAGTTGGATTAGGAGTAAATGTAGCTCAAAACATAGGCAAAGGTGATGTTAATAAAGCAAAGGAATACATAAACACTGGATTTCAAACTGGAATTATCATAGCAGCTGTTTACGCTACTATTTTAGTATTATTTAATGAAGAACTTATTTCATTCTTTAATTTAAAAGAACTAGATGTAATACATATGAGTGAATCATATTTAAGGATAATTGGTTCGGGCATAATTTTCCACTTATTAAATCCAATATTTTCAGTATCTCTTAATAGTTCTGGAAATAGCGTCACTCCATTTAGAACTAATGCTATTGGTCTTTTATTTAACATTATAATAGATCCAGCGCTAATCTTCGGATTGGGTCCATTTCCTAAGATGGGAATTCAAGGAGCTGCGATAGCGACAATACTATCTCAGCTTATTGTCACAATAGGCTTTGTCATAGCAGGCAAGAGAAATGACCTTATTTATTCACATGTAAAGGTATTTAAAAAACTTGATATTACAAAATCAATAACTATAATTAAGCTTGGTTTGCCACCTGCAATTCAAAATACAGTGCATGCTTTTGTAAGCATGATAATAACGAGAATAATTGCAAAATTTGGGGCTTTGCCAATTGCAGTCATGACTGTTGGATCACAAATAGAATCCCTTTCATGGACTACATCTGATGGTTTTTCTGCAGCCTTGTCGGCATTTGTTGGACAAAACTATGGCGCAAAGAAATACCATAGAGTGAAAGAAGGGTATCATAAAGGAATTAGGGTACTCACAGGATTTGGGTTAGCTGTTTCTTTACTATTTATATTGATGCCTGAACAAATTTTTAGTATTTTTACTCCTGAGGACACCCTAGCAATAAAATCTGGGGGCTCTTATTTGAGAATTTTAGGATTGTCTCAAGCATTCATGAGTCTTGAAATTGGTACAGCTGGGTCTTTTAATGGTTTAGGAAAGACTTTGCCTCCGACAGTTGTTGGGACAACATTAAATATTCTAAGAATCCCAGCTGCAATCATTTTATCAGGCACATCGTTAGGAGTTGAAGGGGTTTGGTGGACAATAAGCATGTCAAGTGTTTTAAAGGGTATTATTTTATATATAATGATTACAATGGAATTTAGAAAAGACATATATTATACTACTCTGCGCTGAGCCACAACATCTGCGCCAGTACCTAATATATTTTTAATTATGACTGTACCTTTTTCTATAGGGGCTTGGACTTTTGTGTTTTCTATCGTTTGAATTACATCAGCAATGAGATCGCAAGGGATTTCAGTAGTAGTCCTAACAGGGATTTTTGACATTTTTCCATTAGTCAATATTGCCCTTGCGGTCACAATTTTTGATTCTTCGCTGGAATTTAATTTTGCATAGGAAAGACCTTTTGAACATTTATAACCATTGTATGTTATGCGGTTGCCGTCTTTAATAATTTCAATACTGCAATTATTTTTACAACCATTGCAATTGAATAAATCATTCATAATAAACACCTCGATTATAATTATAGCATAACCATAGTCTTATTCAATAATATCAATTAGGGGGAAAGAGATGCTAAAAAATAGTGATATACTCATCAGGCTTATTTTGGCAGCCTTTATTGGAGGACTTATTGGTATAGAGAGGGAAGCTAGCAATAGACCAGCTGGATTTAGAACTCACATATTGGTAAGCATAGGTTCTACTTTGATGATGCTAGTTTCGACTAATGGGGCTACTAATGGTGGAGATTCGACAAGGATAGCAGCTCAAGTTGTTAGTGGGATTGGCTTTTTAGGTGCAGGTACAATCCTTAGAAATGGCAATACAATTAAGGGACTAACAACTGCAGCAAGTTTATGGGTGTGTGCAGGAATAGGGTTGGCAATAGGTCAAGGCTTTTACTTTGCAGGCATAATAACAACACTAATTGCTTTTTTGTCTTTAATGTATTTGGGGAAATTGGAGAAAACAATATTATCAGATGTATATAATCAACTCACAATTGTAGGTAGAGAAAGAAATGGCTTGATTGGAGATATTGGGACTATACTGGGGAGAAACAATATAACGATTAAAAATATAGATATAAGAGAGATTAAAAAATTGGAATCAGGTGATAGTATAATAGAAATAAATCTATCTATAAAAAGACCTGTCGGTTCAGATGATTTTGAATTTGTACAGATGCTAAGCTTGATAGATGGCATAAATTCAGTTGAAATAGATGGTAAAGATATGGGAGTTAAATAATAACTTCAGAATAATTTAATATGGAGGTAGTAGTAGTGCATCAATATAAAGGAAAGCTAATTATTCATACAGGTTCAATGTTTTCAGGGAAAACTTCGTCGTTAGAAAAAGATGTTAAAAGATTTAATATTGCAGGATATAAAACTGTTGCTTTTAAACCAACAGTAGACACAAGATTTAAGAGTTCTGATATAATTTCACATGATGAGATGAGCATTGAGGCGATATTAGTCAAAGATATACAGAACATAAAAAGCTATTGTGAGAATATCAATCCGGAAGTAATTGCTATAGATGAGATTCAATTTTTAGACGGAGAAATAAAAGATATTATAAATACAATAACTGAATTTCTATCAAGAGATATTACGGTTATCGTAGCAGGACTAGATGTGGACTTCGAAGGTAGACCATTTGAAATTGTAAAGGAATTAATGCCAATTGCAGATTATTTGACAAAACATCATGCTGTTTGTGTAAAATGTGGTAGCGATGCTTGGATCAGTCATAGAAAGACCAAAGACAAAGAAAGAGTAGTAATAGGTGCATCGAGAGAATATGAACCGCTTTGTAGGCACTGTTATTTAAAAGAAAAGAAAGAAGAAGATGCTATCATAAATAAAAATCAAGTTACATTATTATAAAAGGGTTGAGTTTTCAACCCTTTTAAAAATTCAAACCCTCTTTATGCAGGCCAATGCTTAGCACTATTCCTACACAAACTAAATTTATCAATTGAAAAGTACCACCATAACTCATAAATGGTAGGGGAATTCCTGTAATAGGCATAAGCCCAATTGTCATTCCTATATTTTGGAAAATATGAAAGAACATCAATGATGCTATTCCTGTAACTAGTAATGAAGCAAAAGTATCTGTCGTATTTCGGGCAATTTTTATCATTCTCATTAACAATATGAAATAAAGTATCAATAACACTGCTCCTCCGATAAAACCAAGCTCTTCTACGAGTACAGCAAAGATAAAATCAGTTTGTTTTTCTGGCAGGTAGTTTAATTGAGTCTGTGTACCGTTAAACAATCCTCTTCCAAATATTTTCCCGCTACCTATGGCGATCTTACTTTGCAGTGCTTGGTAGCCGGTGTTGGAAGCATCTCTTTCGGGATTTATAAAGTTTAGGATCCTCTCTTTTTGATAGTTGTCCATTTGAAGCCAAACAATTGGTAAGCTCAATATTCCAGCGCCTAATGCTATTAAGTAGTATTTAATCTTCAGACCAGCGACAAACAACATTACAGCAGTAAAAAAAACAAACACTATAGCCGTACCCAAATCAGGCTGTTTTAAAATAAGTGCAATTGGTATCAATGCAAAAATTAAGATTTTTGCTAAAACCTTTGGAGAATTTATATCTTCTTTGTTTTTGTCAATTATTTTGGCTAATGAGATAATAATCCCTAACTTCGCAAATTCTGCAGGTTGGAAACCAAATGATCCTATATAAAGCCAAGATCTTGAACCCCATTGTTCATCGCCTACTCCTACAAGCAGAACAGCAACTAATAAACCAATTGACAAAATATAAATTGGGATATATAGTTTTTCTAAAATCTGATAGTCGAAGAATATAAGAATTAATATTGCTATCAATCCAATAATTGTCGATACAGCTTGAGTTTTTACATATCTAGTGCTGTTTAAGCTTAAAGTAGCTGAATATATCATAACTATGCCATATATACACAATAGGATAGTTGTTATTAACAACACGAAGTCAAATTTTTTAAAGGATTTTTTGTTTAAGTTAATAATCATCAAATCTACCTCTTTTCCATTGATATTATAACATATTTAATTTGTATCTGATAGTATGATTTAAGGGTAAACTATTTATAGTAGGTGATAAAATGAAAGCTGAATTAATACAAAGTATAGCATTAGAAATGGGACTTGATTTAATAGGATTTACAGATGCAGCACCTCTAAATAGAATTGAGAATAAAGTAAAGGATAGAGTTGATAAAAAACTTAGCACAGAATTTGAGAGTAAGGACATACAAAAGAGAATAGATCCCAGGGGAATTATGAGAGAAGCAAATAGTATTATTGTTGTGGGATTTCCTTACTTTTATGAAAAATTTAATGGAAACAACAGCTTTGAGCATGCACTCTATGGTAAGCTATCTAGGTCATCTTGGGGGATAGATTATCATTTAGTGATAAGAAAATATTTGCAAAGGCTGGTAGATGAATTATCACAATTTGAAAAATTCGAATATACCATTATTGCTGATACTTCACCATTAGTGGATAGAGAAATTGCTTATAATGCTGGGATAGGTTATTACGGGAAAAACACGAGCATAATTAATCAGACATATGGTTCTTTTATTTTTATTGGATATATACTTACAAATCTATATTTAGACAAATACAGCACTCCCATAGAATCTGAATGTGGAGAATGTGATATTTGCATGAGAAGCTGTCCGGGGAAAGCTATCGAAGAACCTTATAAACTAAATCCAAAGAACTGCATATCATATCTAACTCAAACGAAAAAGTATTTAGATGAACAAACAAGTAAAAAGATGGGTATAAACATTTATGGATGTGACATATGTCAGATAGTATGTCCTAAGAATAAAAACATAAAAGAATCTTTTTTTGAAGAGTTTAAACCTTACAAAACAAATGGAATCGTAGATCTTAAAGAGATATTATTTATGAGTAACAAAGAGTTTAAAAGTAAATATGGAGATATGTCAGGAAGCTGGAGAGGCAAAAATGTATTAGTTAGAAATGCAATTATTGCGTTAGAAAACATGGGATATATAGATGATGATATTATTGAATTTCTAATGAAGAACAAGTCAGAATTATTAAAGCCGTATATCGATAGATATATAACGAAATTTTCATCTAAATAGATTAGTAATATGATATAATTCTATTGTAAATTAAAAAAATTGGAGGGATATAAGTGTCAAATGTACATGAGTTGAACTTTTTAAAAGAGAAGATTCAAGAATTAAAAGATCAAGGAGTTTATAGAAAATTACCAGTTTTAGATTCGCCTACAGGACCTGAAGTCATTTTAAATGGGAAAAAAGTCATAAATCTGTCTTCTAATAACTATCTAGGCTTTGCAAATCATGAAAGGCTTAGAAAAGCAGCAATAAAAGCTGTAGAAGAGTACGGTGCTGGATCTGGCGCTGTAAGAACGATAATTGGAAATATGAAGATACATGAGGATCTAGAAAGAATACTCTCAGAATTCAAAAGAGAGGAAGCTGTATTTGTTTATCAATCAGGTTTTAATTGCAATGCGGGAACAATACAAGCCATCACTGAAGCAGGAGATATAATTATTTCAGATGAGCTAAATCATGCTTCGATAATAGATGGCTCTAGACTATCTAAAGCAGATAAAGCAATATACAAACATTCTGACATGGATAGCTTAGAAAAAGTATTAAAAGAAAGCAGAAAAAAATACAAAAATATACTTATCATAACCGATGGAGTATTTAGCATGGATGGTGACATTGCTAAATTGCCTGAAATAGTTGAATTGGCTGAAAGGTATGATGCAATGACATATGTAGACGATGCACATGGATCTGGGGTATTGGGAGAAAGCGGAAGAGGTACTGTAGATCATTTTAAACTTCACAACAGAGTGGATTTTTCTATCGGAACATTATCAAAAGCGATTGGTTCTGTCGGCGGGTATGTAGCAGGTTCCCAAACTATGTATGAATGGTTAAGCCATAGAGCAAGACCAGCACTTTTCTCAACTTCATTACCTCCAGCAGCAGTTGGAGCATCAATTGAAGCTATAAAAATGTTAATGGAATCAACTGAATATACAGACAAACTCTGGGATAATGCAAAATACTTCAAAGCGAAAATGAGCCAATCTGGATTTGACATAGGGAATAGTGAAACACCAATTACACCTGTTATTATTGGTGAAGAAGGAAAGACAATGGAATTTTCTAGAAAACTACTTGAGAATGGTGTATTCGTATCAGGTATTGTATTCCCAACTGTGCCAAAGAATACAGGTAGAGTTAGATGTATGGTTACTGCAGCTCATTCCAAAGAACAACTGGATATTGCTGTTGAGGTATTTAATAAAGTTGGCAGAGAAATGGGGCTTATATAATGTAATTAAAGGGAGATTAATCTCCCTTTAATTTATATAAAGGTGATATTATGATTGTGGGTTGTTGTGAAATAGAATTATATATATATGAATCATATTCATTGAAAAAGAAGAGAATGGTGATAAAAAGTATAATAGAGAAAATGAAACACAGATACAATATTTCTATATCAGAGGTTGGGGATAATGAAATATGGAATAAATCAACTATAGCTTTTTGCACTGTGTCAAATGGAATGGAAAATGTAAATAAAACAATCCAAGAATGTCTTGATTTTTTAGATTTAGATGATAGGATAGAAATAATAAATAGTGTTATAAATTATTATTAACAGGAGTATTAAATTCACATGAAAAAAAAATTATCGAAAAAAGAAGCATTAGAAGTGCTTGATATATTAGAAAAAACTTATCCACAGGCCAAAGCTCAGTTAAACTTTAGCAATGAATTTGAACTTTTAATAGCTACAATACTCTCTGCTCAGTGTACAGATGTAAGAGTA
>Ga0116166_1003601_pt1 | contig 11868 bp, 9 predicted proteins | sample AD_JPNMR2_MetaG_FD_89884 | JGI IMG/M metagenome (GOLD analysis project Ga0116166, IMG submission 89884) | Active sludge microbial communities of municipal wastewater-treating anaerobic digesters from Japan - AD_JPNMR2_MetaG | ecosystem: Engineered > Bioreactor > Anaerobic > Digestate | place...
CTGCCTTAAAAGGTCTGCTCACCATATCAAATTCCTGTGATTCCATCAGGCCTATTTTGAAAGAAAATGCCAATTCCTTTCGGCTGGTTGACTTCCAGGAAGGGAAGGCGGGAGCGCGGTCAGCCTATCATTTTCTGAACGGCCAATGCTATTTCAGGGAATTCAAGGGGAAAAACGGTCTGGCCAGGGCGAACGGTTTGCCTCTCTTCATATCCAGTAGGAGATGGGGTCCGGAACACAGTCACGGTGAGGTTTTCCACATTGGCGAGCCACACTTCGGGGATACCGAAACGGGCGTACAGAGGGACTTTCACTTCGCGGTCATATTCAAGGGACAAGTCGGAGACCTCCACGATCAAACAGACATCCGCGGGGCCGGGGATTTGGTTCTCGTAGAAACCGGCCCGCGGTTTCAGCAAGGCCACATCCGGTTCGGGTTCATTGTAAATATCGAGGCGGATTGGTCTTTGGGTGATCACCATTGCCCTTTCCGGCGGGAGATCGCCATGAAAACAAGCCACTATTTGATTGACCCACGCCATATGCCGCGATCCGATAGGTGGAAGTTGAATGATTTCTCCCTCGATGAGTTCCACGCGTTCGTCTTCGCGAAGGATGCCCGAACGCGCCATGATGTAATATTCATCCACCGTAAAACGCCTATTGAGGATGGAATCCGGCATGATGGCCACCTCCCTTTCCATTCTACCCGTTTTTAGTATAGGCCGGATTGAGTATCAGGATAAATATAAAGCGGGATTGCTCCAAGGGAATCCAAGGGAAACACCGGGGGGGTCGTCCTATTGATTCAATTTAGAGAGTAGTTTCTCGTACCGGATCTGGTAATTGCGGTTGGAAGGATCCAGAGTCAAAGCCATACGCATGGCCTCGATACTTTCCTGGACACGCCCGTTCACATAATACGCGTAACTGAGCCAATCGTAATTTTCCGCGCTGTTCTCGGCTTGGATCACCCGTTCCATAAGTTGCAACGCCCGGGGAAAATCCTGGCCGTTATTGATCAACACCCGCGCCAGCGCCACCTGGGCCGCCGTATCGTGGGGAGTAAGAGAAAGGACTTTTTCCAGATATCCTTGCGCTTCGCTCCAGCGTTTTTGATCCGCCAGCAACAAACCGAGTCCCAGAAGGTACCGGGAATCGTTGGGATTCATGGCCAGGAGTTCGCGGAACAAGGGAACGGCTTTTTCGGCTTCGTGGCGGTTGGTATACACTTGGGCCAGCAGATAACGGGCTTTTTCGTTTTTGGGATCCAAGCTCAAGGCTTTCAGAAAGTGGCTGATGGCTTTGGCATCTTTCCGGAATTGGTACCAGAGAGAACCGACATCGGTATGGGTGAGCACCGCGGCGTGCAAGGCGCTTTCTTGATCCGTGGGCTGGGGGAGAGAGTCAAAATAGGCGCGTTCCGCGTCTTTTTTCTGCTGAAAGATCTGCAGCATTTCGTTGGCTTGGTCTTGTTTCCCCTGCTTGAGATACACCCGGGAAAGGAGATAGTAAGGTTCGGGGTAACGTTCGTCGTATTTCGAGGCCGCCTCGGCGTGGCGGATGGCATCATCCAGGCGGTTGGCGGCCAGGTAGCGCTCCGCCAGATAGACATGAGTGGAAGCGTTATCGGGATGGAATTGCAGTTCTTTCTCAAAGGCTTGGACGGCTTCCTCCATGCGGTTCAATTTTTGCAGGGCAATACCCAGCCGTTCGTTAGCGCTGGGAGCATCAGGCTCCAGGGCAAGTGTTTTCTGATACCATTCGACGGCTTTTTCGTCCTGGTTGAGCCGTGCGTAGAGAAACGCCACCATTTGCACGATATCCGGCTGATGGGGTTTGATCGATAAGCCCTTCAGGAAGGCGGCGAGAGCGTCTTCGAAACGGGAGGCCCGGTAATAGACATACCCCAGCGCGAAATACGGTTCCGGCGCGTTTGGTTGGTGTTGAATCGTTTCTTGAACCAACTGGAGCGAATAGTCCAAAATCGTATCGGGCGTGATCTCTTGCGCCCAGACCGCAGGCATGGCGTTAAGGAGAATTATGAGACCGATCCCGGCGCAGCCATGACGAAGCAAAGGTTTTTTTTCCCTTGGCGTCATGATGCATACCTCCACGCAAAACAATCAATTTCTCAGATTTTCAGATTGAGGAAACCAGCGGAGAAGACCGCGCATGGCGCGATCCGGCCTCATCGGCTGCATGCCTCAATTCTGAGAAACCATGATATTCGATAAACCGATGGATTTATTATACATCATCCGGGATGGTGAATTCCATTGGTAGAAACGAGGAAGAAAGATCTTTGGGGATAGGGAGGAGAAAAAACGTGAGATGAGTATTTATACCCATCTCACGCGGGAATAAAAAATTGAAAAAACGAAACCCTGGTCAGAAAATGGCCAGTCAAAAAATTAGCCCGGTCAGGGAAGAGGCTTGACCCGGATATTCTTGAAATACGCCGCTTTTTTGTAGTCGTTGCGCTGAATGGCGATGCCACCCTTGTTCAGTTTATGCTTCAGGCCTTCGATCTTCGTATAATCCACGCCGTCCTGCACGACTTCGCCGTTAATGGTGACCCACAGTTTCGGACCTTCCACCTTGATTTCCACGCTGTTCCACTCGCCCACGGGTTTCATGGCATTTTTCAGGGGGGCTACCTTGCCGAAAATCGCGCCGCTGATTTTTTCTTGTTCATTGACGCCGGTATCGTCCGCCAGTTGGATCTCGAAGCAACTCTTATAAATTTCTTTTTTGGGGGTGTGGAACAGGATGCCGCTATTCCCCTTGGGATCGAGTTTCACGTCGAAGCGCAGGATGAAATCCTGGAAATCTTCTTTGGTGATCACGGCCCAGTAATCCCAGCCGCCGACTTCCAATATCCCGCCTTCCTGCACCTTGGGACCGGCCTTTTCCAGACCTTGAATCAACCAGCCATCCAAGTTCTTGCCGTTGAACAGGAGTTTAAAACCTTCTTCCACTTCTTGCGCCGGGCTTTCCAGGGGCATCACCCAAGCCGCCCCGGTCAAGAACATAACGGCGATCAGGCAACGACGAAAGCAGTATGTTTGGGTCAACACCATCTTATCCTCCTAAATTGAATGGGTTTCTATACTCGGTGCCGGAAACTGGAATTTCTCCCGCGCCTCTCCCACGGACAGAAAACCAGCCTGCCGGATACAGAACGTTTTATCCATTTCCCGTTGGATTTTCAAGGCGCTTGAATCCACCGGGAGTGGTTTCAATCCGGCAGAGTCTTGATCCGGATGTTTCGGAAAAAAGCGGTTTTTTTGTAATCGTTACGCTGGATGGCAATACCGCCCTTTTCGAGTTTGTGTTTCAGGCCTTCGATCTTCGTATAATCCACGCCGTCCTGCACGGTCTCTCCGTTGATGACGACCCAAAGTTTTGGTCCGTCCACCTTGATTTCCACACTGTTCCATTCGCCGACAGGCTTGGTGGCGTTTCGCGAGGGGGCTACTTTACCGAAAATCGCGCCGGTGGTTTTATCAGTTACTACCTCGCCATAATCGGCGGCGAGTTGAATCTCGAAAGAACTCTGGAAGACTTCTTTCTTAGGGGTGTGTATCAAAATCCCGCTGTTGCCATTGGTCTCAAATTTCACGTCGAACCGGAGAATAAAATTTTTGAAATCCCTTTGGGTGATGACCGCCCAATAGTCCCAGCCGCCCACCGCCAGGACGCCCTCTTCAAGGATTTTCGGCCCGGCTTTTTCCAGGCCCTGGATGATCCATCCCTCCAGGTTTTTGCCATTAAAAAGCGTTTCGAAATCTTCTTCATGTTCCGAAACCACGGGTTCAGTGGAACCTGCCCCGGTTTCCTGGGCTGCCGCGGGGAGGGGCACGCGGACCAGGTGGCACCACCCGCCATCCTCGACCGCCCATTCGGCCGCAGCGGCGGAGAGAGCGAAGCCTGCGGCGAACATCACAATTGATGAAATCCTCATGACTTGTCTTGATTTCATTTGGCCAGCCTCCTTTCTCCAGTTAGATGCGTTTTCAGCCTTCTTTATTCGATCAAGTTACAAATTCCATCGGTCTGCTTCACTTAAGGTGCGATTTTCCTTTCCTCCGCGGGGGCTGGTTCGCCTCCGATGTATCCATAGTTTTTCAGGTTTTCCAGGTCGGCGGGTGGCAACCGCAACAAGCCGGGATCGCTGGTGAATTCCTGGTACAGGCCGGCCAGACGGGCGCAATCTTGCAGGTGGTGCGTCAGCAAGGATTTCAAATGCGAAGCGGTTTCCGGATCTGTATCGATGACATTCGTTTGTTCCCGCGGATCGGCGGTCCGGTTATAGAGCTCCCAAGTGTTTTTCTGTTCCCACCAGACTAATTTTTTGTCAAGAAACACAACCCCGGCTTTATCCGATTCATGCGGTCCTGGATTTGTGCCCCCCCCATGGTGCAGAAAAATCGGGCGCTGAATCCATTCTGTTCCCCCTTCCCCCCCAAGGGCCGGCAGCAGGTTGCGTCCATGGCATTCCTCCAGGGGGGGCCAGTTGAGGAGGGCGGCCAGGGTAGGAAACAAATCGGCATGAGTGACGGGCACAGGGATTCGCGTTCCCCGGGGAAGGCGGGCAGGGTAAAAAAGGATGGAAACCGTGCGCACCGCTTCATCAAAAAGATGCGCGCCGTGCCCGTTCCAACCGTGTTCCCAAAATTCCTCCCCGTGGTCAGAAAGCAGCCAGATCACCGTGCGGTCCAGCACGCCCTGCCAAGCCAGTTCCCGCAGCACCTGACCGATACGGCGGTCTTCGGCGGTGATTTCTTCGAAATACGCTTCTTCTTTTTGTTGCCGTTCGGCCTTATCGGCGTCGGAGAGGGCCAGATCGTTAGAAAAACCCGTTTGACCGTGATACAGCCCCAGCCAGGGCGCCGGGGGCGCATAGGGTTGATGGGGGCCCATGTAATGCAAGTACAGGAAAAACGGCTCATTCAGAGAACGCAAGTGCTCTATCCCTTTAGGGGTGACTTGTGATTCCCACACCGGGCATTCGTACACATCAAAGCCCCGGCCGAAACCGAACGCGGAGGTAATTTGCGAGTTGCTGGAAATTCCGCAGGTATAGTACCCATTTTTCTGAAACGCCTCCGGCAAAAGGGGCACTCCCAGGAACAAGGCGGCGTCTTGCGTGGAATGGCGGACCGCGCCGTGCGCCCGGGGCTGCAGACCAGTGAACATCGAACCGATGCTGGGGCGGGTGGAGGACGAAGCGCCGTACGATTCCGTGAAGAGCACTCCCAGCGAGGCCAACATGTCCATGTGCGGGGTAAGTATGAAGGGATGGCCATAGGGAGAGGTGCGGTCCGGCCGCAAGGTGTCGATCATCAAAAAGACCACGTTGGGAGGCGTGGCGTCTGGATCGAGGGTGCGAACCGGTTTGTTCGCGCCGAACAGGCGGGCTAAAAAGGAAGGCGAGGGATAATTCCGGGTGATGGACAGCCCCTCGGCCGGAACGATCAACACTTCGGGGCGGCAAGTTTCCTGCTGCCGGGGAGAAAGGCCGGGATGGTTTTCAGAAACCCTTTCAGGTTTTCCAGTCAGAACCGAGTGGATCTCATGTCGCCTGAGGGAACCGCTATAGGTGAGTTGGCAGGTCAGATAAAAGCGGTCCGCACGATTCAATTCCAACCGGTCTTGCGGTAAAGCTATTTTGAATCCCGCTTCGGTTTCCAATCCCCAGTGCAAGGACCAATTTTTTAATTGCACGTCTTCAATATGAATACGGACAACACCTTCTTCATACGGATATAGAGGATCGGATTTGTATTCGAAAATCATCCGCTGGCTCGTGGCGCTGGCCGGAGTGGCCTGCCCGGTGGGATACACGCCCACCAGGGTCAGAGACATGGGAGAAGGCTCCCCGGCCGAATCCCCGGGAAGGGGTGAAAACCAAAAGGTGAAAAAAAACAGGTATAAGCTGCGGCAAGATCGTGGATTCATTTGCGATGCCGTGGATTCATTTGCAAGAGATACGCCGGGAGAGAGTCGAACGTCACTTGTATTGATTCTTCCGGGAAGTGCGTACCTGAGGAGAGAAAATCGCTTCCATTCCCTCCGGGATGAGGGCGGACACCAAAGTCCACCCCTACATAATTACCCTTTCCCTGCCCCTCTTCCAGAGGGAGAGGGGATTTTGAGTGTGATTTGCGTCGATCAATTCGAAGAGATGAGAACCGGTGATCAGAAAAATAGTCCACACTTGCCGGATGTGCCATTTTTTTATGGGTATTCAGTTCTTTAAATTCTATGCGGAAACCGCCGGCCGTATGGAGACGATTATACCTTTGTTGTGTGATCAGGGTAATGCGGCTGGGATCATGAATGACTCCATACTGCCAGCCCGCGGAAAAAGAAAAGAATTCGAAGTGGGAACGTGTCTGTGTATACCCTTCCGGCAGGTAATTTATAAAATATTTTTAATAAGATAATGTATAAATAAATGTGATTACTTTTCCTGTAAATACGATTGATTTTTTAAGACTGATGGAATACCATAAAACAACAAGGCATAGGGGGAAGGATTCCTGTTCATTCGCCTCTTACTATTCCATCGAGACGCATAAAATCGTCTAATGTAAATTGATGGCAAGGATCCATCCGCCAGTCAGGGATATCGCTACCAGGAAAGGAAAAAACAACAATGAAACTGGGGGAACATCTTGGGGTATTTTTGTGCTTCTTGGGTGTGTTCGCTGCCATCACGGGCCTGGGATACGCGGAGAGCGAACCGAATGACAATCTCGCGTCCGCCAATCCGATTCCGGTCAATGGGGTGGATAGGGGATCGCTCACTTCCGCCATTCCTTCCGACGTTATGGATTTCTATTCGGTTTCGGTTCCTTCTGACGGATTTCTGCAGGTGGAGGTGACGCCGGCCGCGGAATTGCGGATCGGGATTACTTTATTGGATACCAACGGGGTGGCCGAGTTAGCCACCCAGGATGCCACCGGCATGGGCGTGAATACCGGAATTGTGTACAGCAATCTTCAGGCTGGGAATTATTTCATCGCGGTCCGGCTGATCGCGGGGGAGGGGGAATATGGAATCAGCGTCCATTTCGCGCCCGTTGAGTCAGTAGATGCCGAACCGAATGACAAACCGGCCGATGCCTTAACATTCCCCTTAAACAAGGAAATGAGGGGCCATCTGGGATTTCATGGCGGCCTTTTCACGGACCGGTATGATTTTTATGCGATCACGACTCTTGTGAACGGTTCTTTGGATATCACCGTCTATCCGGATGGAACCCTGCGGGTGGCGCTCTACCTGATTGATACCCGTGGCGCGGCCGTGTTGGGTGCCAAGGACGAGAACGGCAAGGGCGGTTCCGAAAAAGTGGTCCATAACGAACTGGCGGCGGGTAGATATTACGTCCTGGTGGAGGCCACCGAAGGTTATGGATCATACACGTTGACCAATCTGCACACAGCCAATCCGGTTCTCAACGATCCAGAACCGAATAACTCGCCCGCGCAGGCCGTGTTGGTCTCATTGGTTCCTAATGGAAATACGCACTCAGGATTTGGGCAAGGCCAATTGGGATACTTTGGCGGCGCGTTCCGGGATGAGCGGGATTTTTACCGGCTGGAACTTCCCCAGTACGGAAATCTCCAACTCAGTACAGTGGTTCCGGATGAATCCAATTTGAAAGTCGGATATTCTCTCTATGATTCCACCTTACGGTTCATCGGACAAGGATCCGGTTATGCCGGTTTGACGGGAGGGACGTACTATGTCGAGTTGTGGCGCGAGAGCGGTTTCGGCGGATATACGTTTACGCCCTCGTTTGAGCCACAATCCGCGCCGGAACCGTTTTCGCAACCCGTCACAGATTTGTCACCGAACGGTCATGTGGAAAATGTCTTTCTCTCTGAAACCACAAAGTCCATTTTTTATAGATTATTCCTGCCGGTTGACGGAGCACTGACACTCCGTACGGTATGTAGTGAGTCCGTATGGGAAAAAACCTACCTGCTCCAAGCGGATGGTACGAGTACGATTAGTGCGTCAGAGAGCTATTACACCACCGAAGAACGGTCCTTTTCCGTGCCGGACATGCGGGCGGGAGTGTATATCGTGGAACTCCGGCCCATAAGCCGGGAAGGAGCAGTGACGCTGACCACCGTGTTTACGCCGGCTCCCCTTGTGGACAGCGAACCGAACGATTGTTGGACTCAATTGCCAGAGAAGATCGAACTGAATCAACCCGCCGGGGGGCATATCGGCTATTCCGGCAATGGCTGGAGAGACACCAACGATTGGTTTGCATTGGATGTGCCCGATGATGGAGAATTGTCCATCACCTGCGAGTCCGATGAAACGCTCTGGTATCTGATCTATCTGTATGATTACCGGGAAGGCAGCACGCTCCGGGAGCTGGCCCGGGCGGAGGGTTACTATACCACCGCTTCCCGGACTCTCGGGAAAGCGAACGCCAAAGCCGGGAATTATTTGGTCCGAGTGTATGCCCCAGGCCGTTATGGGAATTATCAGTTCACAGTGACGCAAAAACCCAACCGGAGCGGGGATGCCGAATCGAATGACTGGGCGCACCAGGCCCTCCCCATGACCCTGGGTGGAGGAACCGTGGGACACCTGGGATATGATACTCCTTTCCAGAACGACTTGACGGACTGGTACAAGGTGGAATTACCCGCTGACGGAACCTTGACCGTTTCCATGCACGCGGATGCCACCTTGTGGTACCGGGGATATTTGTATCATGCCGATGCCGTGACCGAAATCAAACGTTTGGAGGGATACTACACCGCGGAGAAACGGGAGATGAGTGTACCCAACCTGCGGGCGGGCGTCTATGCTATTCGGATCGAGAGACTCGGCAACTTTGGCACCTATGAACTCTATACCTCCTTCACGGAGAAACCGGTCAAGGATACGGAGCACAACAATTATCCGACCATGGCCGTGACAATGGCGCCCGGTGAAATCCGGCAAGGCGCTCTTGGTTATTTTGATTTGAATTTCAACGACCGGACGGATTGGTACCAAGTCGAAGTGCCTGTCAAGGGTACCTACCGCCTCTCCTGGCAATCCGAGAACACATTATGGTCTCAGGCCTTTTTATACGCTCCGGACCGGCTGACCCGGATCAATTCGTGGGAAAACTATTATACCAGTGTAGCCCATAGCCGGGATCTGGAGTTAGAACCAGGCACGTATTTCATTCAATGTTGGGCGGCCTCTCAATATGGATTCTATTCTTTATATTTCGGCGATTCCGCTACGGCGGCAGTTGGATCCTTGACCGGGAACGTGACTTCGGCTGGCAATTTCCCCTTGACGGAAGTGGATTGCACGATTTTGGGAAGGACCCTCAAAACCGGTTTTTCCGGCAGTTTTTTGTTTGAAGGCCTTCCACCGGGAACCTATCCCATCACTTTCAGTTCCGGTGCGAAATACTACGCGGTCACCCAGAACGCCACGATCCAGCCGGGTCAAACCACTCTCCTCAACATAGTGCTGCAAGAAAGCAACAAGACCGCGCCCGCCGATGTGGAGAAATTCTACGGGGAATCACGGGACCGGTATGTGCATCTCTATTGGACCCCGTCCGTCAGTCCGGATGTCCCCGATGGCGGCGGATACAAACTCTATATCAATGGGCAGACGCCATTGGATTTGGGGAATGTGTTGTCGTACCGGTCCGATGGATATGTCAACGGAATGACCTACACGTTCCGCCTGACCGTGTATGACAAATTCGGCAACGAGAGCCCGGGGACCACCTTGGCGCTCGATCTGCCCGGGACGCCGGTCACCCCCACACCGACCCCCCCGGGGACGCATCCCACGCCCACCCCTACGGTGACACCGACGTCGGGCCAACCTCCAGTTCCCACGCCCACGCCAGCCGAAGGCGAAGCGACACCCACTCCCATTGTGGCGGGACCGGTCGAGCCGGATTGGATATGGGAATTTGACCAACCAGAACTGGCGGCCAACGGTTGGGCGGAAATTCCAGGAGGTTTCGACAGCCGGACACCAGGGGCTTATTCCACCCGGTTCGCGTTCTCGGAAAATCAATTTGCGGCTTCGGAAGATCAGGTAGGCCTTGCGGTGGCGGTCAACCCCGGTGAAGTGACGTTCCTATTAACCCAAAATTCGATTAATACCGAGGGGCATCCCGCGTTGCTACGTGCTAAGGTGCGCAGCAATCAGGCGAACGCTCAGATCGTCCTCGGCGCATTGCGGGGCGGAATTTTCTCCAATGAAAACGTCGATGGGACCCTGGGCATGACCATGGACATGAGCAGCCAGGCATTCATGGACCAGGAAGGGATCCTCTCCGTGGTGTACCGGCCGGATACGGGAGACATCATCAATCCCTTCCTCCAGGTGGCCGGCGCGCAGGGCGGGACCGTAACCGTATGGGTAGACCGGATCGAGGTGTACATTCTGCAATCCGGCAAGGCCTATCCCGGCGAGTTGTTCTGGTAAGAACCCCCCAAAATATATCGGCTATCCTATAACCGCCGGTGAGGTATCCCCCCACCGGCGGTTTGGTTTTTCGAAACACGGGAATCGATTCGGTTTGGAGAGGAATAAGCGAACGATCCCGTAATTGGCTTCATGGGATTGAAACTCCACCCACTCGGCATGATTTGCCTATCGGGAAATCTCAATTGTCCTTTCAATCACCACGAAGTACTTGATTTAATTTGATATACACCGTTGGCGCGTATATTGCTTGCCACTCTATTGAATTCTCATCGAGGGTAGCGAAATGGCTTTGGATTCCATCTCCCAGCCCGCGGCATGGTCTACCAGCCTCTTCCGGCCGGTCCCGGTCAATCAGTTGCAGCAGAATCTGGCGCAATTTTACGAACGGACTTCCAGTTTTGTGCAAGAGCAATTTCAAGAAATGGCCGAATTGGCTCAATACGGAAATCATTCATCCAAAACCAAACGGGAATCCGAAACCCGGACGGCACCGCCCCGGCTTAATCCCCAGGGATTGGGCACGTTTCTGGATATCCGCGTGTAGACCAAACCAGGATAGGCCGGAGTAGACGGTTTAGCCCATCGCCCCCATGCTTTTGGCCGTGTTGACTCTGTCGCTCAGACGGATATGAGGCCGGCGGAGACGCATGTTTTCCACCTCCCATACATAGCCGTGAATCGCCACGTCATTCGGTATCCATGGTGAATTCCGCAGCAGTTCGACTTGTTTTTCGCAGGTTTCATCGACATCGGTGAACATTTTGATCCATTTGCCAAAGGCCTCTTTTTCAAGTTTCAATTCAGGCAAATCCGGATCAATGGGGACGTTGGCGGGATCAAGGCCTTTTTCCTTGAGCGCGTTGGCCAGATACTCGCCCGTGGTGGTCATCATGCCGCATTCGGTGTGGTTGAGGACAATGATTTCCCGCGTCCCGAAAAATTGCGTGGTCAGCATGGCCGAGCGGATTACGTCGTCGGTTACCAGCCCCCCCGCGTTGCGGAAAATATGCGCGTCACCCAGGCGGATCCCCAACGCTTGTTCGACAGGCAGGCGCTCATCCATGCAGGCCAGTACGAACAACCGGCGGTTGCAACAAATACCTTTTTGCCTTCTCCACGCCCAAGCCTCGCGCTCAGCCAATTCCATGTCGATTTGTTGGTACAGCATCGATTGCCTCCAGGATAGGGTGAAATCGAGGGAGAGTAACGAGATGAATAAATTGTCTATATTATATATAGAAATGCTGAATATGGCAAATGATCGGATACTCGTTCAATCTCCGGTAGGGGCATCGATCTCAGTACTTTTAGAAGGAGGGATGAAAACCATCCCTGAAAAATCCATCTACTCATTCCGCAACCTATCCTAAATCTCAAATATA
>Ga0116166_1003631_pt1 | contig 11795 bp, 9 predicted proteins | sample AD_JPNMR2_MetaG_FD_89884 | JGI IMG/M metagenome (GOLD analysis project Ga0116166, IMG submission 89884) | Active sludge microbial communities of municipal wastewater-treating anaerobic digesters from Japan - AD_JPNMR2_MetaG | ecosystem: Engineered > Bioreactor > Anaerobic > Digestate | place...
TCCTTTCTCGTTGAGCTGGCGATAGTACTCGGAGTGCGCGAGGTTCGCTTCGAATTCCTCTGGGGTGTCTGACAGGTTAAGCACCGTGTTGATGCCGTGCTCTTCCACCAGCCTGGCTGCGTATGAGGAACGCTCGTCGCCGAGTGACGGGTGGGAGACTCTGTACAAGATGCCTGGCTTGATATTCCCTGCCGTGACTTCTCTGAAGTTGGCAAAGGCCTCGTCACTGTCGTACTCGTCGCGGTTCTCAAGTTTCTTGAGACTGCGGATCTGTATTTCAGACAGGTAAGCACCTTTCTCCTTCAGATAGACCGATACTTCAGTCCCCTCGGAAGCTCCGTATGTCTGTGCAAAGTTGCCGTAGTTTATGGCGAACTGGATAGCGTTATTTGTCGTTCTCATCAAGGGGGTTCCCCGGTCGACATCCCCATAGATAGTGACAAAGGGAACTACAAGTGTTTTGTCCCCTATCTTCACGATGACCATGTCCCCTACTTCAGCCCCCGAAGCTGCAACAGCCTCTTCGCTTATGTCGGTTAGCACATTGCCATACTTGTCAACTGTGACAATCTTGCCGCTGAAAAGAAGAGGATCATCTGCCGCGAGTGCGCCTAGCGAACCCAAGACCAAAAGGGAAACGATGAACAGAACAGACGCCAGTCGCTTCAATCTTAATACCTCCGCTTCGCCTGATTTTTGGGAGCTTATGCCTGGACCGGGACTTCCTTTTTCGAATTGAGATAGATCCAAGCCGCCCCAGGAATTGACTCTAGCAAGTCCTATTATAGCATGATAGGCGGCGACATATCGGGTTTTGGTCGGCGGCACCCGGTAGATGTTGCCCAATTATCTGCCAGATGTAGGACCGGGGAGAAGCAAGCGAGCCCGTTTGTGTGTTAACCATACTAGTGCTCGCGCTTAGACGCGAAAGGGCTGAGTTTCCTTTCCAATGCTCTGTGCCTCGATACACCAGCATCAATGTTGCGCTGCTCAGCATGCGTCAGGTAAAATCATGGAACAACCCAGCAGATAACCGTTGGCATTTGGGGATTTGCCATCTATATCGGGCATCACAGTGAAATGCCTAAACTTCCCGATGTATCACATGATGGGTCGAAAGGTCGATCTGTATACCTGGAACTTCGATCGCATCTAAGATCAAGCAGGTTCTCGGGCTTCACTACGAGTCAGATTGCGCCAAATACGAGTTTGGCCGGGACTCCCCTTGCATTCTCCAAAGGGTTTGGCTCTAGCAAAATCAACAGCGCAGGTGAATGATGCGAAAGTAGAAATTAACTCCAAATTCTCGCAAGGTCTCCGATCCCAGTGACTCTGTAAACTTCACGGGTTTCAACAGCGTAGCTGCTGGATGGCGGCTGAAGGTGAGTCGCGTAGACAACACCGAGCACAGCTTTGATCAGGCGTGGGCGAAGGATAACTCCCTGACCTTCTGCCATGTCGATTAGCACCGCATTCAGCTGGCGTTTAGCGTCCTTCGATAGAACCGGGGCCTAGTGCCAAACTGGCTTAAACGCTCCAGGTTCAGCTCAATTCGCAACCGATGGCTGATTATGATTACTGCTTATTCGCTTTTCCACCGGCCTTACCAGACTAACTTGCTCAATACCTGCACTATCACCACCTTGCAGAGCAACCCCACAGGATAGGTAGCGCCATAACCACCAGCAGCTTCGTTACGCCCAGTAGCATCAATAGCTGCGCCCAGGCCAGGAGTGGAAGTCATGCTGCCGCATATAGCGCCGGACAGAATGATCCAGTTCATCTTCAACACATAACGTCCGAACAAGAAGCCGACAAGAACGGAAGTCGCTGTAGTCAGGATACCGACCAGAACCAACATGGCATTCGGTCCAGTCATGGCGGTTGCAGCCTGATATCCGTAGTTAAGGCCGACATAAGCCAAGAAGTAATACAGAGCTACTTGTTTGGTCACGTTGAGGGCCCGCTCATCCATACGCAGACGGCCACGGTCGCCTAGAATCAGGCCCGTAACCAGCACTCCTCCCGTGGTGCCTAAACTGACCTTGCCCACGGAACCCAAGGGTATACTGATGCTGCCCAGTATATATCCAATTAGGGAAACGAATGCTATGCCAGGTACGCAAAACGAGGCAGGCTTGGATGCAGACCAGGTGTGACCATTGGCCAGGTCGCTATCTAGTTGGGCAACTTCTTGCTGCAAATCCACATCGAAAAGCTTCGGAAGCAGCTGCATGCATATGATGACTGTAATCGCGGCAAACGGATAGGCGATGGCATAACCCATGCCTACGCTGGCTTGCGCAGCACGAGCTGCCGCTGATGCGGGATCCGGGAACATGCAGGCGGCAGATTCCAGAGCCGCACCAAGCCCAGGCGAGCTGGTCAGCGCACCAGCATACAGTCCGGTTATAGCGTGCATATCCAGCTTTCCGATCAGGCGAAAAAGCGAGTAGGCCACGCCAGCACCAGTAGTGGTTATGGAAATGGCTAGTAGCAGAAACTTGGCTCCATTACCCCTAAAAACTCTTGCTACATCTTTGGCGGCGAGTAATCCAACTGAAGCCACAAATAGAAGCAGGAAGAAATCGAAGTTGGCCTTGTCCACAAATCCATTTTGCAGTATGCGCACTGCATAGGAAGGAACATCAATAGCCCCGTTCGCCACCGCGATCTCATAGGGAGCCACGAAACGGTCGTATATCAACCAGCTCAAACCCATACCCGCAAAGAGTGTACCGGATGCGCCCAAATTGAAACGTGCTAGGCTGATCTTTCCCAAGTAATGACCGCAAAGGATGGCCAAGCTCAATAGAAAAAGTGAATTCGTCAGCAAGTCCACGTGTCATTCATCTCCTGCCTTGGTCACGCCGTGCAAAGTGTTTCACTTTACTGCTGCGGTCGGCTGAAAGACCAGATCAGCCCATAAAAAGGATCTGCATGCAACATAGACAACTCTGTCTGCACAATGCCGGTCACTTGCGAGGGCAATTCGGCTACCCGTACACCGGCTTCTTCAAGCGCCCTGCGTTTATGGTGATAAGTGCCCCTACCTCGCTCGATAATAGCTCCAGCGTGTCCCATACGTTTACCAGGGGGAGCACTTTGGCCGGCGATGTAGGCAACTACAGGCTTGGTCATCTGAGTGATATAGGGTGCCGCCTCCTCCTCGGCACTGCCTCCGATCTCTCCAATTAAGACAACCACTGAGGTAGCAGAGTCGGCTTCAAAAAGCCGCAGAATATCGATAAATGATTGCCCCACGACACGATCGCCACCAATACCCACTACCGTTGATTGACCAACGCCAGAAGCCGTGAGATTGCCAACTATCTCATAGGATAGCGTGCCAGAGCGAGCGACCACACCTACACTCCCCGGCAAAAAGATAGAGCTAGGTGCGATGCCTATCTTGCATCGGCCGGGAGAGACAATCCCGTACGTGTTTGGGCCTGTGATCGTGGCCCCAATACGATCTGCATAAGCCATAATCTCCAGGCAGTCATGTACCGGTACATGCTCGGTTATTATCACCAATGTTCTGATGCCGGCCTCCATAGCCTCCAGTGCTGCATCTTTAACTGCAGCTGCCGGTGTAAAGAGCACCGAAGCGTCGATAGAATACTCTTCTGTCGCTGCACGTACAGTATCAAAAACAGGAACGCCTTCTACTTCCATGCCACAACGGCCAGGAGTGACTCCCGCCACTACATTAGTGCCGTAAGCAAGCATCTGCTGGGTGTGAAAACGGCCCTGATTACCCGTGATTCCCTGTACCAACACCGAGGTCTGCTCATCAATCAGGATAGACATGCTAAACCTCCTCAATATAGTAGAAGCAATGCTCTGTAACTGGTTGACCTAACCTGCTAATTCCACTGCTCGCTGAGCAGCAGTTTGCATGAGATCAAAAACCTCGATTCCGGCTTCCTTCTCAAGAATGGCACGCCCAGCATCCTGATTTGTGCCTGCTAAACGAACCACCATGGGAATTGATTTGCCGTATTGTCTCCTGATGCCGACAATGGCCTGCGCCACTTCGTCGCAGCGCGTTATGCCTCCAAAGATATTGACGAGTACGGCCTTGGGCTGCTTAGCCAAGACAAGTTCCAGTCCTTTTCGGGTAGCTTCTTGGTTAGCTCCGCCGCCGATGTCCAGAAAATTAGCTGGTTTGCTGCCGAAATAGGTTATCATATCGAGCGTAGCCATGGTAATTCCAGCTCCATTGGCCATCACACCTATTTCACCGTCAAGATCCACATATGATAGTCCCAACTTGCTAGCTTCTTGCTCACCTAAAGTGAGCTCACTTACCGTCGGAATATGGGCATGGCGATACAGCGAGGCATCATCGACAGTGATTTTGGCATCGGCTGCATAGACAGTATCACCGCAGATCGCCAGCGGATTGATCTCCACCAGTTCAGCATCTATGGCGGTAAACAGTCGGTAAAGCGCCGTGACTACTTGCGTTAGTGCCTTTCCGCAGGGGCTGCTGGGCACAATTTTAAGCCTACGGACAATATCTCGCGCCAAGAAAGTAGGCAATCCAAGCTCTACATCTATCGGTTGTCTGATAATCTGCTCTTCTGGCACATTCTCAATGTCCATGCCGCCTTGGGCAGAGGCAATGAGCACGGGTTTCTTACTTACACCATCAACTATCAAGGACAAATACAGTTCCTGCCCGATGGCCAGTTTTTCCTCTATCAAAAGCAGCTCCACAGGGAAGCCTTGCACTGTAGATTGAAGTAACTGTTCAGCCGCAAGTTTTGATTCTTTGGGGCCATCAGCCAGCCGAATACCCCCGCCTTTGCCTCTTTTACCCGAAAGAACCTGAGCTTTTATCATTACCGGGCCACCCAACCTCTGTGCTATCTGCGCAGCGGTCTTGGGAGTGTCGCACACCATACCTCGGGGCACACGTATGCCAAAATCGATGAATAACTGTTTTCCCATGTATTCGAATAATCTCATCTGATCATCCCCCTCGTGTCTGAATAACTCCTACTCTCGTTACAAGAACACTACATGAGCTGATTGAGCTAGCTAAATAAGAAAGTCCCTCACGCCGTGAAGGCATAAGGGACCGACTAACCTAGGCCATCTATCTTGCATCCGATGCCTGGTATATCGCACTCCTCCTTTCCTCCGAAGGCGGCGTACTTTCTGGAAGGGCAGGTCTCCTGGCTTACGCTCATCGTTCTGCTGACCCTTCCCGTCTATCATGCATTAGACAGTGGCATGCCAGCGAACTCACGCTTACAGTGGCGGGACCGCTCAGGACTTCCACCTGATTCCCTATTCTCCCCGGGAACTTCGGGGCACCACTTCCATTAGATGTTTAGTTTTCATGTTTAATTATATCATTACCATTTGAAACTAACAATGAGTTGGAAACTGTATATTGGGCATCTGTGGTATTGCCGCCCATGAACAAGGAGGACATTATATTGGAGGAGAAAAAGCTACAATACTGAATAGAGACATTTCTGAGGAAACACAGCCATAGGCGGCCTGGAGGTTACATAGAGCCATGAGAGAAACTGTTCTGATTACCGGAGCGTCACGGGGAATTGGGTATGCCACTGCGGAGTTGTTCGCGGTCAATGGATACACGGTCTATGCCAACTATCGCAGCAGCCCCAAAAGCCTGGAGCTTCTTTCCGAGAAGCTCTCCGAGCGCGGATGTACCTTGATCCCTCTTTATGCAGATGTTTCGAATAGCAACGATGTGGAGCATATGGTCTCGCAGACGAATGGAGTTGATATTCTCATCAATAATGCAGGGATAGCGCAGTTCAAGCAATTCGTCGACATGTCCGAGACTGATTGGGACAACATGATGTCTGTGAACCTGAAATCCGTCTATCTGTGCACTCACTGCGTCATTCCACACATGATAAAGCGCAAACATGGAGCTATTGTAAACATCTCTTCAGTGTGGGGTGTTACGGGCGGTTCTTGCGAGGTACACTATTCCGCAGCAAAAGCCGGAGTGATCGGCTTCACTAAGGCCCTGGCCAAGGAGATGGCCCCATCCGGAATACGCGTGAATTGCATCGCTCCAGGAGTAATAGAAACAGACATGAACAAAGAGCTATCCGACTATGACAGACAGTTGATAAAAGAGCAAACGCCATTAGGAACGATCGGCCTTCCCGATCATATTGCACAGGCAGCCCTCTTCCTTGCAGAAAATCAGTTCATTACCGGAGAAATACTCAATGTCAACGGAGGGTTTCATATCTGACATGTCGCATACGCCTGAAATCGTGTTCCCTCTGCAAACTGTTCTGCTGGGCGAAAGGTACGATGGCCCTTAAAGCTGGGTTCCGGAACAGATCATCCAGGCCCATGGAATTACGGGGTTGACACTCGATGGCTGCCGCTCGGCAATCCAGGGCCATTGACATGACAGGGAACCTACCGGGCTCCGTAGACCTGCACAATCTCAAGGCACTTGATAACCTCCACCGAACCATCGCAGCCTCTCTCTTCAGCCAATTACCTTTGTCCGGCAATATCAGTATGCAAACTGAAAAGCTCCCGGCATCCCTATTCGATTCCTGGCGGTTCGCGGCCACAGACGCCGCGTCCGGTCAGTAACGGAACCGCTCCGAACCGACCATAACATCACCACTGATACATTCACCGGCATATTTCCGCCTGACCTCTATAAGGTTCAATACATCATAGCCACGCTTTCTGAGAAAGGCAATAATGGCGGCGTTGTTCGGGTGAACCCAGTTGTACACCGTGTCGGAGCCAAGCTCATCCGCAATGCCCTCTGCATATCCGTAGAGCCTTGAGGCTACTCCAACCCGTCTGTATTCCGGCAAGACATACAACGACTCTGCCCAAACGACATCATCTTCGATACGGCAAGCTATGAAGCCGATAACATGGCCCTCATCTGACTCTGCTACTGCCAGGCGGAAACGATTGGATCGATAGTCTGCCAATTCCGTCGAAGCCGCGTCTTGGTTAGGATTCGATTCTTGTTGCTTGAACGCAGCCAACTCGACGCGAAACGCCGCTATCAAGGCTACTAGCTGCTCGTCATCTCCATCAAATGCACTGCGCACCACCACTCTCTATCACCACCCTACAGACATTCTTGCCGGTCACTGACCGGAGTTAGGCTTCCTCAGCCAGAACCCACAGTCCGCCGAGCATCCCTTGTCTGCTGCATCTACAACCATTGGCCGGTCTGAATGCGATTCTATGTAGGCAGCACTGGCCCCATAACAACATACTGAAACTTGCCCGTCTTGTCCATACTGCTCTCGTCGACTGTGGCGTTTTCCGATCACAGGCCCTGAAGGGTAACTAAGGCTTGGATATCGATTTTCCACGTTTCCATCTTCGTTCTTAACTTAAGCCTCCGTCACTAAAGGTTCGAGTCCGGGTTTATCCTTGCGTGTGACCATGTCGAGTTCCTAGTCCAGTCACTCTGCTATCAGTTTGACTCTGACAAGGAGAGTGCTAAAGACCGAGTACATGGTGCGAACTGTCTATCGCAGGCAATAGGGCGTATTCATCTTGATTCTAGATGCTATACTTATCTTTCCATACTACGAAACTATGATAAGTACAATGCGTATGTTTTGCAATTGTGTATATTGGGGTATAATGTGTGTGGAGGTGCTGACGGTAATGGACTACCAGAGCATTTCGAATCTGAAGATGCTTCGCTACGCCAAGGGTCTCACCCAACAGGAGTTGGCAGACGCTGCAGGGATTTCGCGAGATGCCTATAGAAACATTGAAACCGGTAGATCCGATCCAAAGATATCAACTCTGAGAAGCATAGCAAAGGCACTCGACGCGGAGATTGATGACCTTTTCGTCCCGATAAAGAAGCCTGCTCAGATTAGATTTCGATCCTCCAAGCGAATGAACACCAGAGATATGGTGCTGTTCGATGTAGTGAAATGGATGCAGGACTACAACTGGCTGGAGCAAGCCCTTGACGAACAAACCCGGTGGGCATTGAGCGACCTATCAACCGAAATGAGCGCGCTTGAAAGCGGAGAGAAGCGGGCTATACTGTGTGCCCGCAAGTCCCGGAACCGGCTCGGGTTGGATGAGGAAGAACCAATCCGGGACATATGCGGACTGCTGGAGTCCGCAGGGGTGAAGGTATATCCGAAAGAGGTAATGTCGGAAGCCTTCTTTGGCCTATCAGTTGGGCCGGATTGCGGAGGGCCTGTTGTAGTTGTGAACGTATGGGATAGGATCTCAGTGGAGCGTTGGATATTCACCGCTGCGCATGAACTTGGCCATCTCTTGCTCCACATGGATTCGTATGACGTAGACAAACTCGACGAGAATGAGGCGGAAGAACAAGAAGCAAACATCTTTGCAAGCTACTTTCTCATGCCTGAGGCAGTATTTCAAAAGGAGTGGCAAGATACCCGAGGGTTGCCATTCTTAGACCGCGTCCTCAAAGTAAAGAGGATGTTCAGAGTCAGCTACCAGACCGTGCTCTGTAGACTTGCAGAAACCATGAATCCACGCGGTAATGTGTGGCGCAAGTTCCAGGTTGATTACAAAAAGCGCTATGGGAAAACCCTGAAAAGAGCAGATGAACCCCAGCCTGCATCAACTGACAAGTTCATGGCTTCCTACTCTGAGTCTTATCGGGCTCATGAACCCGAAAGGCTCAGCGAAACCGACTTCATTCCAGATAAACTTGCTCGACTGGTAAGGCAGGCACTGGAAGATGAGGTGATCTCTTTGAGTCGCGCTGCAGACATGATGGGCATAGATATTCAGTCGATGCGGAACATGACTTTGTCATGGGCAGACTGTCCATGAGCATGGAACATAGCTCTCAGTCAATCGTGATCGATAGATTGACTTTCTCGACAGCGACAGGTCCATCGTGCCTCTGATTTCAAAACACCTTGGGAAGCTGCATGTAATAAAACCTGTATTCTAAGAGGTTAACGGCCTCCATGAATCCCAATGCGAGCCGTTGGGGATCACCATAGTCGACCTCACACTTGATCAGTATAATGAAGCCGGTTCATTTGTGGGTGGCCTTGCACGTGCTTCGTTCTTGCACGCCACAATGGCTGGCTGTGCATTACAAATGATAAGCGCTTGCGAAGTGAGTGTTGCCGGCACGGCATTAATGCAGACTACCCCCAACCGATACCTAGTTCCAAGACCCGCGCCTCCTATCATGTCTCTTAAGCCCTGTAACCGACTACAACCAGCACGACAGACTTCATCGCCGACACGCAGGAATGGCGCTTGCCAGCGGGGACAACATGACAATCCCCGGGCCGCATAACAACCGTAGTCTGTTCGTCCGGATAGTATATCTCCATGCCGCCCTCGAAAACGATCTGCATGGAATCTGCGGAATTGGCGTGAGGAGGCACGTCCTTAACATCCCGGCGCAAAGGCCTCTCGGCCCATCCCATCAAACAGACCTCTGCCCCATCCACGTATCCAAGGACAACGCTCTGCTCCTCATATGGGTCGCTGCTGGCTGCAATCTTCCTCTCCAACTCTTCTCTAGCAGCAGACAAGTCCATACACAACACCCCAATTCATTGGTGGATCGTTGACTTGCATAACACTAGCATTCAAACGAGCAGCGTAGCATGACCACTAGCGTTTCGCCATCCTTGTGCCTGGCTCACTCATTCCAGGCTCAACAGGCTCCGAATCACACTGGATAGGCTGCTCACATCGGAACACGGCCTCAAAGGGATGGCGCCCACGCCATCGGCGACGCGATTGGCGACACTGCCGATGCCACCGCGCCCAGCTACTGACGGATTGACATCTGTGGGACAGGCCGGGGTAGGAGCAGAATACATTATGGCTGCGTCACCCGGATAGACTGCATAGGCCCCCCTGCATCCGGACAATGCGTCGCGATAAGTATGCATCTTGTGGATGTCGTCTGCCTTCGCACTGAGGTCGGATTCCGACTGCCTGTCGAAACGGAATTTGGCGTCAAACACCCATATTCCCGCGGGTGTGATTAGGGTTACATCCGGACGGAACCAGCCCGAGTATCCCCTAAACTCCCGGTTGTAGCTGACCTCGATCTCTCCGGGAAACTGGACGCGAATTCCTCTGGCGAGTCTCGCCCCGAGCCGATCGCAATTCATCTGTGCGCCCAGACTTTCGCCTACACCCACGCGTGCGTCCATGGCTGCGATCGCGTTCGCATCGAAAGCCACGTCAGCCGCGGATGCCTGGTTGGGACGGGTCCGTACAAGATCCTGAACAACGTTGCAAACCTGTATGAACACCCAATACTCGTAGAGCGTGGCAGCGTCTTTCAGTTCCAGGATTTCCTTGATATCATAAGGCCAGGCGGGTGTGGGCGGCAGAGACATCTGTGAATGGTACGTGAGCATCTCCCGATAACCTGCCCGACGCTGTAGTACCTGTGATGATAGATTTAAGGCATGCGGCGGCGAGACCTCATGGAACAGATCGTATGCCAGGAGGCGCTCCAGCTCATGGTGTACCCGGCGCGCTTCAGCGCGAATATCGCTCGTGCAGCCTTCAAACGAAGCCAACGATGACGCAACCAGCTGCATCGACTCTAGGACATGCCGCACGAACTGGTTCTCGGGGTTGTCGACTATTGGAATCATGGCGCTTGATACGACTGTCCCGGGGAAATGCCGCGCAAGAGGTTTCCCTTCGAGACGGGCACAGAGTGCGCTCGCTGCCAAGGTCGACCCTGGCCGTATGGGCTCGAAACGCCGGGGATTGGCACATATGTCCCGCACCGTGACTGAGTCGGCTCGGCGTGCCTGCTCGACTCTGACGCGCTGTCGTTCCTTGACGAACGACACATGGGGATCGGCAGCGATGCATGCCACCGCCGACTGCAGAAGGTTTGCGCGAAGTAAGCTGCTTATGTAGACGAGCACATGGTAATCGATAGGTCTTCCGGGCTCGGCCGCGCGCTCGTATGACGACCCCGCACCCTTGTGCGAAAATGGCAGCTGCGCGAGATAACCAGATACATCATCTATCATGGCGCGGAACTGGGAGGATGTGAGCTTCGCGCATTCGACGTCCAGCTCGACCGGGCCTAGGCGGAGACGGCCCACGCAGTTCACCAAGTTCAACTGGAACAGGCCCGGCGTGCCCCCAAGCCTGGTAACGAGCAGTGATTGCTCAAACCAAGTCGGGCCATGGCCATCTTCGAAGCGAAGGTAGTATACCGAATCGGACGGAACCCGCAAGACTCCATCCTCGCACCAGGCCCCCTACTGCACGAGCTGAGAGACTACATCAGCCGTCATGTCTGCTCACCTCCCTGCTCTCCACCTTAACATCTCTGCCCGCCAGGCCTGCCTACTCAATGAAGGACGCGAACCCCACCTGCTCCAGGCGCGCCTCCATGCGACTGAGTTTACCGCGCCATGCATCTTGGGAAGTATCTTCTGCAAGACCTGTAGGTCAAAGGTGGAAGACAATGCGTCATCGCCGTCTGCGCAGTATTTACGCGTATTGAGCATGAACGCTGCGATCTCATTGGCCACACGATAACCGAAGTGGAGGTAGTATGGGCGAAGCGCCTCATGGACCTCAAGCAGCAGTTCAAAATGCTCAGGCATTGTTTTCGGCATAATAGAAATACAGAGAACGGCAGCCAAAATGTCACAGGAGAAATTGAAGATTAGGAAGGCATAACCACCACGCCACAAGAATACCTCCCTAGATTTGGATGTGACCAATAGGGGAGGTAACGTGGAGTGATCGCTATGCCTGTACAGTATTATATCAAGCATGCCTTCGAAAACGAA
>Ga0116166_1003636_pt1 | contig 11776 bp, 17 predicted proteins | sample AD_JPNMR2_MetaG_FD_89884 | JGI IMG/M metagenome (GOLD analysis project Ga0116166, IMG submission 89884) | Active sludge microbial communities of municipal wastewater-treating anaerobic digesters from Japan - AD_JPNMR2_MetaG | ecosystem: Engineered > Bioreactor > Anaerobic > Digestate | place...
AAAAGAAGAAATAATCATAACAATCGAAAAATAGACGCCTACGATACTCATATTAAACCCGCGATTTTGGGTTAAATAAAGAGCGAGAAACGGAAAAGCCATGGAGTAGCCGCAAACCATAATACCTTCCGCAAATACTATAATCCAAAATTTAGAAGAAAGTTTCATAACTAAATTTTACTATTTTTATAATAAAAACCCTTCCAAATTTGCTAAAATATATATGATGCATTGGGCCATAGAAAATACCTCCTACATATCGAACAAAATAACGGAAATCCTGTCGCATCTCTCCGACAAAAAGTGCGAAATAATGGCGGTAATCAAATACGCGTCTCGAGATGAAATAATAAATACGATAAAAGACGGAAGGATAAAAATACTTGGAGAAAACAAAATCCAGGATGCCGTTTTTAGATGGGAAAAAGACGAGGAATTAAAGAAATTAAGAAATAAAATAAATCTTCATTTCATAGGCAGGCTGCAGTCTAACAAAGTAAAATATGCAGTAAAACTTTTTGATTCGATAGACTCCGTGGATTCTGCGGATCTGGCCAAAGAGATAAACTTAAGAACGGCAAAAATCAATAAAAAAATGCCGGTATGCATTCAAGTTAAGATAAACGACAGAGAGAACCAGGGGGGGGTAGCGGTAAAAGACTTTGACGGTTTATTTAAACACATATCCAAACTTAAAAATTTATCCTTGAGAGGAATAATGGCCATAGGTCCGATCACGGATAGCGAAAAGGAAATTTCCGAGGCTTTTAAGAAAGCGAAAAAGCTTTACGACGATTATTTTAAAACCGAAACCAACCCGGACGGATTTAAAAATATCCTTTCTATGGGGATGAGCTCGGACTGGAAAATAGCGGTAACTGAGGGCTCAAATCTCATAAGAATAGGATCATATCTATTCCAACATCAAGGGGGCAAACAATGATAGTCAAAGTCAGAGTGATACCTAACTGCGACGATAACGAAGTGATATCCAGAATAGGAAAGGTCTTAAGAGTGAGAGTATGCGCTTCAAAAGACGACAACGAAATAAACGTAATATTAAGGCAGTATCTGGCTCAGTTTTTCGAAGTAAGAGAAAAATGCATAAACATAGTAAGAGGGCTTAGAGGAAAAGAAAAAACGATAGAAATAACCGGAAAATCCGAAAGCGAATTGGAAGATATCATAAACACGATACCCTAAATGATTCCTAAAAGACTAAAATACCAAAAAAACGCTTTGTTTGTTTTAGACCAGAGAGAAATTCCCTACGGAATAAAGTATTTTAAGGCTAAAACCGCCGAAGACGCCGCAAAGTCCATAAAAGAAATGATGGTCAGAGGCGCTCCGTTAATAGGCGACACGGCGGCGATGGGCTATGTTTTGGGAATAGATAATATAATTAAAAAAGATATCAGAGACAAATCTAAAATAATAAAAATATTAAACTCAAATGCCATTAAATTAAAAAGCTCAAGACCCACCGCGGTTTCGCTTTTTAAAGCGATAGACCGAGTTCATTCCACCGCGCTTAAGCTAATTTCTTCTATGCCTCAAAAAATATCCCATAACAATTTGGAAGAGTTACGAAACCAATCGCTTAGATGCGCTTACGAAATACTGAAAGAAGACAAAAATTCAACATTAAACATAGCTAAAAACGGAATAAAACTTTTAAAAAAAGACTCGGCGATAATAACCTATTGCAATACCGGCGCTTTAGCCACATACGGAATAGGAACCGCTTTAGGAATAATAACCGAAGGATACTTGAAAGGAAAAATAAAGTTTGTCTACGCCTGCGAAACGAGACCCTATCTTCAAGGAGCAAGGCTTACCGCATGGGAACTATTAAAAAACAAGATACCGTCCAATCTAATATGCGATAACATGGCGGGATGGATAATGAAAACGCAAAAGATAGACGCAGTAATAATAGGAGCTGACAGAATAGCCGCAAACGGGGATACCGCCAACAAAATAGGAAGTTACACTCTCGCAATACTTGCAAAATTCCATAAAATACCTTTCTATGTCGCGGCTCCGACCGAAACGATAGATATAAAAACAAAATCTGGAAAAGAAATAAAAATAGAAGAAAGAAAGTCGGAAGAGGTCGTTAAAATTAAAGGGATTTATATAACTCATCCGAAAGTAAAAGCGTATCATCCGGCATTCGATGTCGTCCCTGCCGATTTGATAACCGCGATAATAACCGAAAAAGGGACGGTAAAAAATCCGAATTTTGAAAAAATAAAAAAACATTTAAGGTATTAATACCGCCGTAATTTTTTTGTAATAATCGACATATAAAATATAATTATGAACAGGTTCTGGATTTTTACAAACCATACGATAAAAGGCCCTTATACCAAATCCGAGTTGGAAAACCTTTCCGATTTCGGAAAAGATTGTCTTATCTGCAGGGAAGACGAGTTAGGTTGGTGGAAAGAAGCCGAAAAATTTAAGGAATTTAATTTTGAAAAAAACCATTATTCTTCTTTTGAAACTCCCAAAGAACCGGATAGGCAGTTATTAAACAGCTTACTTGAAAAAACGATAATAGAAAATCTTAAATTGAAAGAAAAAAATTTTCAAAAAGAACAAGCTTTAAAATCAAAAGATCGAGAGTTCAAGGAAATTTTAGAAAAAAAAGAAGAACAAATCGTATTTTTAAAAACAAAAATAAAAGAATTGGAAAATGCGATAAATAAACTTAAAGAAGTAGACGGATGGGAAAAGCTATATCTTGAAACAAAGAAAAAATTGACGGAAAAAACAACCAAGCTCGAATACCAGATATCCGAAAAAAACGAAGAAATTAAAAAACAGATAACAGAAAAAAAAGAGCTCATAAAAAAATATGAGTTGGAAAAAAAAGAGTTAATATTATCTAAAGAAGAAGAAATTAGAAATTTGAAAAATAAAATATCCGAGTTAAAAAACGAAAATTACGAAATGCTGGTAAAATTAAGCGAACATAAAACAACAAACGACATACTAAACAACAAAATAAACGATTTAAAAAAAATAATACTTCAAAACGAAATCGAAAAATCGGATCAGGTCAAAAAATTCTGCGAAGAAATAGCGGAATTTAAAACAAAATTCGAAGAAGAAAAAAAGAAAAAAGAAGATCTTGAAAAAAAGTTAGAAACGGCTTTATCGAAAATAAAAGAAATAGAAAACATAAATCATTTAAAAAACAAAAAAGAAACGGAAATAAAAGAAAAGCTTAGCGAAAAAATATCCCTTCTTAAAAGATACATACAAAAACTAACCGCATAGACTACCATTATCTTTTTGCTAAAATAATATTAAGAGGTGTTTTTATGGAATTTACTTTAAAAGAAATATTAAAAGCCGGCGGCCCGATATTTATTTTTTTAATATTATTGTCTATATATTCGCTGGCCATAATAATAGAAAAATACAAAGAGTTTAAGAAAATAGTATCGAAAAACTCGGTTATAATTTCAAAATATCTTTCGTTGCTTAAAAATTCAAAAACCGAAGATTTTATAAAAAACGCCATATCGCAAAAGAATATGATATCGGAAATAATAATAAATCTTATAAATCATAGAGGCACAATAAGGGAAAAAAGAGAATATTTAGCTTCGATGATGGAGTATCACAATTCCATTCTTACAAAAAAATTAAATGCGCTGGCCACCATAGGATCTACCGCTCCTTTTATAGGATTATTCGGCACGGTTATAGGAGTAATAAGAGCTTTTAAGGACATGGCGGCCTTCCAAAGCGCCGGACCTTCGGTTATAGCCCAAGGCATATCGGAAGCTCTGGTAAATACGGCCATGGGACTCTTTGTGGCCATACCTGCGGTAGTCGCATATAATTACTTCGTTTCCCATATAAACAGATTTAATTCCGAATTAAACTGGATAATAGAACAGATAATAGACAGGTACTATAAAAATGAAAATACATAACACATCCAAAGGCGTAATATCCGAAATCAATATGATACCGTTAATAGACGTTATGTTGATAATACTCATAATATTTATGATAATAACGCCTTTTTTCATTAATTCTCATATCAAAGTCAATCTTCCAAAAACATCCTCTACTCCGGAAACGATATCTTCAAACGACGACAATATAATAAAAATCTCGATAACCAAAGAAAATCAAATTTATGTAAACTCCAAAAAAACCGCTAATCTGGAAAAAGAGCTTTCGCTTCTTCTTTCAAAAGCTCAACAGAAAACGGTTCTTGTAGAGGCGGAGAAAACTACCCCGATACAGGAGGTCGTAACCGCGCTTGATATATCTAAAAAATTGGGAGCGGGAAAGGTCGGGATAAGCGTAAAGCCGGAAAGATGAACCATTCGGTTTTTTATTCTTTTTCGATTCATATAGTGTTGTTCGGCCTAATTTTTATTTTTCAAAAACCATTTTCCAATTCCAAACCCAAACAATACTATATAGATTTCATAGGTAAAACCCAGGTTACCACACAGGGCCTCGAATCCGAAATTAAAACAAATCAGTCAAAAGAAACGGCAAAAACCGATATTGAGAAAAAAACTGAAAAGATACCAATAAAACCCAATATAAAAACGCCAAAACAACTAGATGATCCCGACTACTTATACACTAACGTTAAAAACATTAAACCTTCTATGGCGTTGGAAGAATCGGAGATAATGAAATCGGAATCTAAAAATTTTAACAACTCCGAGCCAAATACAACCCAATCTTCATCGGGAATACGAACCGATTCCGATTTCCCTTACCCCTGGTATATAACGAAATTGAGAACAAAATTATACGATAGCTGGCAATCGAGAGACATAACTTCAAAAAACTTAAAAGCGATTGTAAGATTTAAAATTTTTTCGGATGGGGAAATATCTTCCATAAGAATAGAATCCTCATCGGGAAACAGGTTATTCGATCAATCCGTGATATCGACAGTTGCGGAAATAAAAAGATTCGACCCTTTACCATCGGATTTTAGAGAAGATTTTCTTACTATATATGTGGAATTTAAAACTTCGGATTAATATATGTTTTATATAATAACCGTCAACATATCGACTCACATTCTTTTTCTAATAACTTATCCCGATACCACTTTTATGGGACCGATGTATCTTTTTATTTCATTTCTTTTATGGTCTTCTTTCTTTTATCTTATGAAAACCGCGATTATAAGATTTTCCAGAGATACTAAAATAACAATTTTTACAATCATTTATATAATAATGCTTCTATCTATAATGTCGTTTTATCCGCAAAAAGACGGATTATCGGTTTATTCAAAAATAATAGAAGGTAAGTTTCCTGACAGATTTTCGATATACAGAGGGCTTAAATCTTTGGGAATAGATTATCCATCGATACTCGGGAGCAAAAAATGATAAAAACGCTTATATTTATAATATTAATAATTTTTATAAACATAATAATATTCGTATTATATCCGGATACAGGGGAATACGGAAAACATTACTTTTACGGCTCTATTGCGATTTGGAGTTTTATCTACATATATATTTCGCTAAACTCAAAGATATTTAATATACCTCCCATATCGATAATACTTAAAACGATATTCTTTTTATTTATGATTTTTATCACATCTTTAATAACTCCGCAAGAAGACGGTAAAACGATATTTTCAAAACTAATAAAAAAGGAATTTCCCGACACCCAAACCATAAACAGAGGCAAAATAAAATATATAAACGGATTATTCGCAAAGCCGGTCAAAATCAATGCGGACCAATTGGAAAAAGAAACGAAAAAATTTTTCGATAAAATTAAAGATTAGAGGAATCATATGAAAATAGCCATAACCGGAGGAAAAGGGTTTGTAGGATCAAATCTGATAAAAACGATAGATACTCAAAAAAATCAAATAATAGTTTTAACGAGAGGAGAAACCAAATCCGACGGATTGATAAAATATATAAACACAAACTACCGCGACGAAAATTCCGTAATAAAAGCCACTCAAGGAGCGGAGATAATAATTCATTTGGCGGCCACTTTATTTGCAAGGAATAAAAACGAATTTATAAAAGAAAACGTCATATCTACAAGAAATTTGATTAAAGCATCCAATATTAACGGAGTTAAAAAATTTATATATATTTCTTCGCTTGCCGCGGGCGGAACCTCCAAAGATTTTCGCCGTCCCAGAACGGAAGATACTCCGGATAACCCTCAATCCAACTACGGAATAAGTAAGCTTATGGCCGAGGAAGAACTTAAAAAACTTAAAACCGATTGGGTCATATTAAGGCCTCCGATAGTCTACGGCCCCAAAGACGACGGATTTTCCACCATAGCCGAATGGGTCAGAAAAGGCATAATGATATCCCCGTCTTCTTCCGACGCAAGATTCAGTTTTATATTTGTAAAGGATTTAGCACGCTGCATAGTTAAATGCGTGGAAGACGATAACATAAAAAATGAAAAGTATTATGTATGCGAAAATAAGATTTACGCCTGGGAAGAATTTATAACCATTATGTCGAATATGATGGGAGTCAAAAAACCTAAAATGATTAAAATGCCCAAAAGCATGTTAAATCTAACCGCGCTTACATATGAAATATTTTCATATATCGCGAAAACAAAACCAGTGCTCAATAGGGACAAGGTAAGGGAGGCCTGCTCATACCATTGGATAGCCAGTCCAAAAAAATGGGAAGAAAAAACGGGGATGAAAAATTGGACGAGCATAGAGGAAGGACTTAAAATTACATTTTCAAATTTAGTATAATAGAAAATAGATTAAATGTAGGTTATATTATAAAATAAATTTTTAGCATATAAGATCTTTTAGAGCGACATCGTGGCGTAGACACGAGGCAAAAAACACTAAAATTTTTTAAATATATAAGTTCTTTTATAAAACTTTGTTAGCAAAAATATATGGAGAGATGGCCGCAGTCGACTACGCTGCGAAATATGCCTCGGAGACAATGGCGCGAGATTATATCGAGCGACATCGTGGCGTAGACACGAGGCAAAAAACACTAAAATTTTTTGAATATATAAGTTCTTTTATAAAACTTTGTTAGCAAAAGTATATGGAGAGATGGCCGAGTGGCTTAAGGCGGCGGTTTGCTAAACCGCTGTACGTCTGAAAAGGCGTACCGTGGGTTCGAATCCCACTCTCTCCGATTTTTGCTTAACGCAAAAATCGGAGGCTCTCCATTAGCAACAACCCACGCAAAGTCGAGTGCTCCTCTAAACTTTTTGCTTAACGCAAAATATAGTAAAAAAGACCTATTCTTAAATACCCTTATCATACTTGAAATTATCGTTAAAAAATGTAAAATATCTTTATGATTTTACTCAAAACCATATTGCTGTTTTTTTCTTTTTTGGTCCCTCTCAAAGCCGAAATAGAAGATATCAGGATTAATGCCTATAATTTTACAAACGATTTTAATATATCAAACGAATTATATAATATTCCCAAATTTGAAATAAAAGTTTCAACCGAATTCGACGAATCGAGATATTTTAATAAATATCTTTTAAAAGCGGTAACCGAATTAAATAAAAAATACGCGCTTAAAGGTTACGATATTCACGCGGCTTTGACTCATAACATAAAATATAACGACCAGGGAGAGATAAAAGCCTTAAAACCTCCATATACCATGTGCGTAGCCGCTCAACTTGAAATAATACTTACGGCGTATGAAATATACGCCAAAGAAACAAAAGATTACTCGGTTTATACATATCTTCCTAAATCCAGTTATGAAAATTTAACATCGTCGGACATTAGAGGACACATATGGGTAAACCATGATTTTAACTCATACGGAACCGCCGACGCTTTAATAAACTTCGGAATGGGAGAAAGAGTAAAATTTGAAGATTTAAAACCCGGAAGTTTTGTCAATATAAACAGAACCAACGGAACCGGTCATGCGGTTCTTTTTATCGGATTTATAGACAAGTCGGGAAAATTGTTAAACGAATATTCGAATAAGGTTATAGGTTTTAGGTATTATTCTTCGCAAGGATTAAAAGAAGAGGGGAAAGGAGGGTTGGATTATAGAAACGCTATTTTTTCAAAATACGGTTGTCCGGATATGGATTTTAAAAGAGACTGCGACGTAATTTATTCCGAGGATCAGAGATTTTTAAATACCGGAATGATGCTTTCTCCAAATATCTGGAAGATGCCTAAACCGACATGGAATTTAAACCTACCGCCTACGGTTCTGGACGAGAAGAAATTTGACGGCAGCGTAACCGATTACTAATCATTATCGAATTGTCTTTATAAAATTCATAAAATATATTTATGAACTGGATACTTTTTGTAATATCTTTAACCGCATTTGTAAATCCGTTTATGATTTCTTCGATAAACATAGCCATAATACAAATAGAAAAGACATTTCAAACGACTTCCACGCTTACGCCATGGATAATAACCGCCTATATGCTATCTACGGCATTAAGTCTGATACCGGCCGGAAAACTTGCCGAAATACACGGAAAAAGAAAAGTATTTATAATCGGCGTTTTGATTTTTGCAATTTCCTCTTTTCTATGCGCTTTTTCCAAAAATTTTACGTTTATGATAATATCAAGAATAATTCAAGGATTGGGGGGAGGCTTTTTTTTGGCTACCGGAACCGCTATTTTAACTCATATATTCCCAAAAGAAAAAAGAGGTAAAGTTTTAGGAATAAACGTAGCCTGCGTTTACCTCGGACTCAGTTTGGGACCTTTTTTAGGCGGAATTATTATATCAAAATATAATTGGAACGCTATATTTCTAATAACCGGGATTATAAATTTGATAATTTTTATTATTTCTCTGTATAAACTTAATTTTCACGACGAGAAAGAAAAAGGGAAAATATACATATCCCAAACCATATTCTATTCTTTTTTCATAGTATCTTTAATATACGGAATTTCAAAAATAAACTCATTGGTCGGAATAATCTTCTTGGCTACCTCCATCCTATCGATAATCGTCTTTTCGTTATTGCAAAATCGACATAAAGAAAAACTACTGGACATAGAAATATTTAAAACAAATACGGTTTTTACTTTCTCAGGTCTTTCCGCTTTAATCAACTATACCGCCACAACCGCTCTAACTTTCTTTTTAAACATATATCTACAGTCAGTATTTGATTTTTCTCCTCAAAAAACTGGATCCATATTATTGATTCAGCCTCTGGTAATGGCTTTAGTCTCTCCTTTTGCCGGAAGATTATCGGATAAAAAAGAACCTCAGATAATAGCTTCAATAGGTATGTTTTTAACCGCTTTATCTCTATTTATGACGATTTTTCTAACCGAAAAATCGACCTTAACCGCGGTATTATTTATATTGTTTACGGCCGGCTTAGGTTTCGGGCTTTTCTCTTCGCCAAACACCAACGCGATTATGAGTTCCGTATTAAAAAAGCAATATTCCATGGCTTCTTCGGTCCTTTCGACAATGAGAGTAATAGGCCAGAGTTTATCTATGGGAATTACGACTTTGATACTCTCTTTTTATATGAAAAACACAGGGCTATCTGGAAATTCCTCAATGCTAATAAAAAGCATAAAAACCGCTTTTATCATTTTTTTTATTATGTCTTTTGTCGGGATATTTTTTTCTATGATGAGAGGAAAAATTCATTCTTTAAGGGATTAATATTTAAATTTAGTAAAATTTTTATATGGAGGAGTTATGAAAATACTTGGAAAAGTTTTAGAAAATATTTCTTTTTTCGCATTCTCTAAAATAACCGATATTTTAATTAAAAAAACATACAAAGAGACGGAAAGCGAAAAATTACCGGCGTTAGAAAGGCTTGCGATAGAACAGTCGAGACTTTTAGCTTCCATGAGCCAGGATGTGGAAAAGCTAAAAACGAAAATTGAAAACTTAAAAACCCTTCTTTACGGATTAATACTATCCAATATCGTTATTATAATTTTATTCTTAACCTTCATATTTAAAAAATAGGAGGAATTATGCCAAAAACCGCCATATTAGTCGGAAGCGAAAACGATATACCTAAATTAAAAGACGCTATAAAGCTATTCAAAGATTTTGAAATAGAGTTTGAAGTTAAAATATTATCCGCTCATAGAACCCCCGAGGAAACCGTCGAGTTTGTTAAAAAATCGGAAGAAAAAGGAACGGAAGTTTTTATATGCGGAGCGGGGCTTTCGGCTCATCTTCCGGGCGTGGTGGCTTCTCATACCACACTGCCGGTAATAGGAATACCTTTCGATGTAAAATTAGGAGGGCTGGATTCTCTTTTTTCCATAGTCAATATGCCCCCGGACATCCCCGTGGCTTGCGTCGGAATAGATTCGGCCAAAAACGCCGCATTGCTTTCGATAGAAATACTTTCGATAAAATATCCGGAACTTAAAGAGAAACTGAAAAATTACAGAAAAAAGCTAAAGGAAAAAATATTGTCTAAAAACGATAACATAAAAAATACGATAGAAAACTTATAAAAATGCGAATATTAAAACCGACCGAAAAAAACATTAAATTATGCGCTAAGGCTATAAAAAAAGGGGAAGTGGTGGCCTTCCCGACCGAAACGGTTTACGGTTTGGGGGCGGATGTTTTTAATAAAGAATCGGTAGCAAAGATTTTCGAGATAAAAAAAAGGCCTAAGTTTGACCCGCTTATAGTACATATTTCGGACAGGTCTCAACTTAAAATACTCGTTAAAAAAATTCCTTCAAAAATTAATATTCTTATAGATAAATTCTGGCCCGGACCTCTTACTCTCGTTATGGAAAAGAAAAAAAACGTGCCGGATATAGTCACCTCCGCTCTTAATACCGTAGCCGTGAGAATGCCGAATAACGAAATAGCTCTAAAACTGATAAAATACTCTAAAACTCCGATAGCCGCCCCCAGCGCCAATAAATTTACAAGGATAAGCCCAACAACCGCTTTTCATATAACAAGACAATTTGAAAACGAAATCCCTTTCATATTGGACGGAGGAAAAACCGATTTCGGAGTGGAATCTACAATAATAAAATATGAAAAAAACAGATTTTATCTTCTAAGAAAAGGCGCGATTAGCAAAGAAGAAATAGAAAAAGCAATTAAGGATAAAGTTATAGATAAAAAAAGCAAAAAAATAGACGCTCCGGGTCAGTTTAAAAAACACTATGCGCCATTGGCTAAAGTGATTATTATAAAAGACGACAGTAATATTAAAGAAGATTTAAAAGCGGGGTATATAGCCTTTTGTAAAAAACCGAAGAAAAAATTTAAAATGGTTAAAGTTTTATCTTTTAAAAAAGATTTGAAAGAAGCGGCTTCCAATCTATTCGATTTTTTCCATCAATTCGAAGAAAAAGGAATCAAAAAAATATACGTCGAAAAAATCTCCGAAAAAGGACTCGGGGCGGCCATAATGGACAGGATTAAAAAGGCGGCGGGAGTATAATGAAGGTACTTCATATAACGGAATCTAACGGTTTTTCCGGCGGGGTAAATCAAGCTCTTTATCTGGCGAGGCTATTACAAGAAAAAGGTATAGAAAACCGCTTCGCGTGCCCTCAAAACTCCATACTTAAAGAAAAAGCTCAAAAAGAATTTATATTTTTCGATTTTAAACCGGATGGGAACTTTGACTTAAAGACTTTATTAAGCTTGAAAAAGCCTGTCAACTCAAAAATAAATCTAACCGAAAGTGATATTGTCTTTTCATAAATAATCTAACCATAAATAACCTCCTTTTTTAATAAATTCTCTATTTCTTTTAATCTTTCTTGCTCCCTTAAA
>Ga0116166_1003661_pt1 | contig 11718 bp, 8 predicted proteins | sample AD_JPNMR2_MetaG_FD_89884 | JGI IMG/M metagenome (GOLD analysis project Ga0116166, IMG submission 89884) | Active sludge microbial communities of municipal wastewater-treating anaerobic digesters from Japan - AD_JPNMR2_MetaG | ecosystem: Engineered > Bioreactor > Anaerobic > Digestate | place...
CCGCTAACCCAATCTTGAGATTTCTGGTTTGACTTCAGGCGTTCAATAGCGCACTTCGCGCGGCTTTGGTCAGAGGAGGAAAACATGAAACAGATTCTTTCGATTGGGATTGCAGTGCTGTTCATCGGTGCGGCGACGGCATCGGCGGATTGGAGCACCTTCGTGATCCGTGGTACCCCCGGCTGCATGCCGCCCATGTACCCGAAGATTAACGATGTCACCGTAAGCGGGGTCGATGCCAAGGAGTTCCTGATTACCGAGGGAGGCATGAAAGCCGGATGGGGCACCAATGATGTGAACGGGTTCAAGGTCGGCCAGCTCAGCACGATCAGCATTCAGCGACTGGATGATCCCGCGCGATTTACCGCGGGTAGCGGCCCGGCGGTAGCCCCCTACTTCAACATCTGGATTACCGACGGCGCCGGCAGGTTTGCCGTGATCGCCAACGAGCCGAGCGATCCCGTTTGGCGGCGTTCGGGTGACAAACAGTGGAACATGGACTGGGACTTCCTGAAAGACCAGCGAGCCAAGGTCTATGAGACGAAGGATAAGTCCTGGCTTCCGAACAACGGCGTGGGCCTGACGTTTGAGGATTTGGCGAACTTTACCATTCTGGCCCCCAGCGTGGCTCAGCTGACGACTGGCTGGGACGGACTCGGCACGGGAGCTCCACGAGAACTGAACACCAATGTAGCCTATGGTTTCAATTGGGTGTTTGGCGATACGCTGACCAACTATGTCAGCGGTGATCCGGGGTACGTTGTCGCCAACCCCAGGGTGACGGTCGTCCCCGCGCCGGGTGCAGCGCTCCTGGGCATGATCGGTCTGGGTATTGCCGGCTGGGTCAAGCGCCGCGCGGCATAAGCCATGACGGACTCGGACGGTTGCCGAGCCTGTCGGCCTGCAACCTGACGGCGGCATAACGAGACGGCCCGGCGAGCGCCGATCGGCAAGAGCCGATGCGTTCGCCGGGCCGTGCTCTTTCGTATGCCCGCCCCGCCGGTTCACGGTGCGTTCTTGTACAGGTTGTGGTCCTGAATGTACGCCCGGATAAACCTCGGAGCGACCTCAATTGGAACACGAGTCCTTCAAGACAAAACCAATCCATTCGGGACCTAACAGTAACAATAATAAACATCTATGTTGATCCACGTTCGGTTTTGTACAATCCCCTCTGAACACTCGAGATCAACCCGAAGAAATTGGGCCGGAATGTGAACTTCTTCGTTGATTTGTGACGCCCACTCGTCTAATCTTGGAAACACCGATCCGGAATCGCCGCATCGCCTCGCAACCGGGACAACAACAAGAGGATCGTTTTTATGGGGAAACGCCGGCCATTGGTCCTGCTCAGCCTCTTGACGTCCGCTTGACGCTCGGCGGACCTGGGCAGGGATCGTCTGTGTGCCGTTGACATACTTCGGGAACAGTAGGAGTCGTTTCATTTCTCACCGACACAGGAGAAAGGAGCACAATATGCGAGTTCAATGCACGGCACTATGTCTTGTCTGCATGCTGGCCAGTGCCGCCCATGGCGATGTGACGCTTGGCACCGGCGGCCCCAATTACGACAGCGTGAACGGCCTGCTCAGCGACTTCCAGCAGAGCTATGGTCAGGTGATCGGCAACGAAATCACGCTTCCTTTTGCCGGGCGGATCACCAGCATCACCGTCTGGGGGCTCTATTACAACTACAAGAACTACACGAACACCCCCCCCGGAAGCGGACAACTTCACGCTACGATTCCATAACATTGTTGGCGGTGACCCTGATGAGTCTGTCGCCTTCGAGCAGAACCTTGGCGCCGGCATCCGGACATTTACCGGGGAAGCCTTCAGCGACCTCAAGATCTACAAGTACGAGTTCCAGAATTTGAACATTGATGTGGCGCAGGGCACCACGCTCCTGTCGATCATTAACGACACCGACAACCCCCAAACGGATGGCTACTGGCATTGGGTTTCCGCGAACGATTGGGGGAACACCTGGTGGCGAAGAGAAAAGAGCCAGCCTACCGGGCAAGAAATCACGTTCTACTGGACCAAGGGCTCGGTGTACGACGGTGATCGTGCATTCGAGTTGACGGTAGTCCCGGTCCCCGCGCCGGGTGCGGCTCTCCTGGCGTTCATCGGTCTGGGTATGGCCGGCTGGGTCAAGCGCCGCGTGGCGTGAGTCCTGATTGACTTCGAGGGCTACCGGGCCTGCCGACCGGTGCCTTAAAAGCGGCATTGATGAAACGGCCCGGCGAGCGCCGATCGGTGAGAGCCGAATGCGTTCGCTGGGCCATGCTCTTTCGTATGACCGACCTGCCGGTTCATGGTGCATTCTTGTACAGGTTGTGGTCGGATGTAGGCCCGCACGGACTCGGGCACCAGACAGCGGATGGACTCACCGTCGCGCACACGGCGACGGATGGAACCATATCGCCGGGCGCGATTGTTGTCACTCGCGTTCGTGGGCACCTGGGGTCCGCAGATTAGGCAGATCACGCAGCTTCAGAAGCGGTTTCGGGCGTTCACTTGTACAGGTTGTGGTCGTGGATGTACGCCCGCACGGACTCGGGCACCAGATAGCGGATGGACTCACCGTCGTGCACGCGGCGGCGGATGTCGGTGGCGGAGATCTCGATCACTGGCGTGGGGAGAATGTCGCGGCACAGCCGATCGACCTGCTCGGGAGCGAGCGTCCGACGCAAGGCGCTGAGATCGGGCGTCTCATAACCGGCGCGGACCGCGGTAACGATCCGGCAGGCGTCGACCAGCTCACCAATGCGATACCAACTGTGCAATTCGGGCAACGAGTCGCCTCCGATGATCCAGGCCAGCGGTACGTCCGGGCCCACCTCCCGGCGAAACGCTTCGACGGTCAGGATAGTGTAGCTCAGGCCCGGCCGGCGGAGTTCGATGTCGCTTACGTCGAACCGCGGCTCGCCCTCGACGGCCCGGCGGGCCATCTCCAGTCGATGCGTCGCGTCAGTCAGTTCGCGGCCCACCTTGTGCGGCGGGTTGGGTGCGGGAATCAGGACCACCCGCGCATAGCCGAGCTGCTCGACCACCGCCCGGGCCACGATCAGGTGCCCGTGGTGAATCGGGTCGAACGTCCCGCCGAACAGTGCGATGCCGTTTCCCATGGTCGCATATGATAAGCCGGTCGAGCGGGAATGGGGAAGGCGTTAGACCTCAGACTTGAGACCTGAGGCTTGAGGGGGCAGACGCAAAGGCGCACAAGACGGCGGGGACAAGCCCCGCCGCTCGCTGAACTCACAACCGGGTCGCGTTGTCACTCGTCATTCGGACTTCGTCATTCGGGTTTCTTTCGTCATTTGGATTTCGTCATTCGTCCTTCCCGTACACCAGCGGATTGTAGAACGGATCATCGAGATACTTGATCAAGTCGCGGCCCTGTTCGAGCGTCAGCTCGCTGACGTTGTCGGCCGGTCGCGAACGCTCGGTCCGCAGGTGAATGGCGAAGCTTCGCCGCGGCGCGTTCGACAGATTGGGGCCGCTGCCGTGATACGTCAGCATATGATGCACGCTGCACCCGCCGCGCGGGATGATGGCGGCCACCTCGTCCCAGGTCTCGCCGGGCGGAATGGGCACTGCCGCTTTCTGGGCCTCGATATCCTGGTGGAAGAAGTCGCCGATGTTCTTGAGCCCCCAGCGATGCGAGCCGCGGAGAAACCGTACCGGCCCCGATTGCTCGGTCACGTCGCTCAAGGCCACCCAGCAGGTGAGGAGTTCGCTGTCGGGCGAGAACGCGTGCCAATATTGCTTATCCTGGTGCCAGCCCACGCTCGTGCCGGGCTTGCCTCCGGGCGGCTTGTACAGCAACTGCACCCACCAGACCCAGACCTTGCTCGCCCCGGTCAGATCGGCGATGAGCTTGCCCAAAGCCGGATGCGTCACCAGCTCGCGCACGCCTCGGCTGGCCACATGCGGCATCTCGATCTTGCACAGCACGTTCGGATCGTCGCCCGGCTTCCACGGCGACTCCTCCGGCGGCGTGCCGGTGTCGTACTCGCCGCGGCGGATGGCGTCCATGCCCTGCACCGCCCGCTCCACCACGTCGGCCGGAAACAGCTCCGGCACCACGCAAAAGCCGTCCTCCTCATACCGCGATCGCAATGCCTGTCTTGTCATGGTCAACGTCGCCTGAGCGCTCATGTGTCCTCCCCGTCGTTCATCATGCACGGGTTATTAATAGGACCGCCGCCCCGGCCGGACCAATGTTCTAAAACGCATTAAAAGAAGAACCCCGAGTCAGGCGACCCGGGGTCTCGGTTCGTCGAGCGGAATGGAACGCGAGCCGTCCGTTCGCGGACGCGGCTTGCTCACTTGCCCTGCTGCTGTTTGGCCTTGAGTTCCGCGGCCAGGTCGATGTGCAGCTCGCGCAGCTGCTTGGGATCCACGGCGCTGGGCGCTTCGGTCAGCGGGCAGAACGCCTTCTGCGTCTTGGGGAAGGCGATCACGTCGCGGATGCTGTTCATGCCGGTCAGCAGCATGGCGATGCGGTCCACGCCCAACGCCAGGCCGCCGTGCGGCGGCGGACCGTACTGCAGCGCGTTGAGCAGATGCGAGAACTTGGCCCACGCCTGCTCGTCGGTCATGCCCAGCATGCGGAAGATGCGCTGTTGCACGTCCTGGCGGTGGATACGAATCGAGCCGGAGCCCAGTTCGACGCCGTTGAGCACCGCGTCGTAGCACTTGGCCCGCACGCTGCCGGGATCGGACTCGAGCCGGTCGAGATCCTCGTCGTGCGGCATGGTGAAGGGGTGATGCATGAACACCCACGTGCCGGTCTCGTCGTCGTACTCGAACGCGGGCATGTCCACGATCCACAGGAACTCCCAGCGGCCCTCGGGGATCAGCTTGCGACGCTCGGCCAGTGTGGTCCGCAACCAATTGAGGTGCTTGCACACGTCGTTGAACCGGCCGGCAGCGAAGAAGATCAGGTCGCCCGGCTTGGCGTCCATGGCCGCAACCAATTCGGCCGCCGCCTCCTTGCCGAAGAACTTGGCGATGCCCGTCTGTAGCACGACCTCGCCGTTCTCGCTGGCGACCTTGCACAACGGCAGGCCGCCCGCCCCGACGCCCTGGATTTCGGCGGTCAGGCCGTCGGTCTCCTTGCGAGTCATGTCCGCCCCGCCCGGCAGGCAGATGGCCTTGATGATGCCGCCCCGTGCCAGCGCGTCGGCGAAGACCTTGAAGTCGGTCTTCTTGGCCACCTCGCTGACGTCGATGAGCTTCATGCCGTAACGCAGGTCGGGCTTGTCACTGCCGTAATCGCGCATGGCGTCGTCGTATCGCATCCGCCGGAACGGCGTGGGAATCTCGATATCGAGAATCTGCTTCCACACGTAGGCCAGCGAGCGCTCCACCACGTCGAGCACGTTCTCCACGTCCACGAAGGCCATCTCGAGGTCCACCTGCGTGAACTCGGGCTGTCGGTCGGCCCGCAGGTCCTCATCGCGGAAGCAACGGGCGATCTGCATGTAGCGATCGAACCCGCTCATCATGAGCAACTGCTTGAACAACTGAGGCGACTGCGGCAAGGCGTAGAATTCGCCCGGCCACACGCGCGAAGGCACGAGATAGTCGCGAGCCCCTTCCGGCGTGGATTTCGTGAGGATGGGCGTCTCGACCTCGATGAAGCCCTCGTTGTAATAGAAGTTGCGGAACGCCTGCTGCACTTTGTGCCGGGTGATGATCGCCCGCTGCATGGGCGGCCGCCGCAGGTCGAGGAAGCGGTACTTGAGCCGCAGGTCCTCGTTGGCCTCGACGTGCTCGGCCACTTCAAAGGGCGGCGTGAGCGACTTGCTCAGCACGTTCACCTCGTGCACGCTCACTTCGATCTCGCCCGTCGGCAGCTTGGGGTTGACGTTCTCGCCACGTGAGATCACCTCGCCGCGAACGGCGATGCAGTCTTCCTTGCGCAGCGTGCGAGCCAGCTTGGTGGCGTCGGGATCGGTGTCCACGTTAAAGCGGCACTGGGTCAGACCGCCACGGTCGCGCAGGTCGATGAAGACGAGATTGTCGCCGTGGTCGCGGTAGTTGTTGACCCAGCCGGCCAGGATGACTTCCTTGCCCACATCCGACGCGCGCAGCGCGCCACAGTCATGCGTCCGCTTGTTGTACGCAATCGCCACCGAATGATCTCCTCGTTCGACCGCTTACACAGGCGCAACGGGCGGGCGGTCTGCCGGCCCGGGGTTAACCGTCACGGGCGTGCATCCCGCACGCCGGTGGTGCATAAAATACTCAGTTTAAGGTATTTGCCGCCCGCTCACCAGTGCCCCGGGGCTGGCTCGCCCCGTTCCGGACCGGCCGAGGGCGCACTTCCGGGACGCCGCCAGCCTCGTGCGGCCTGGGCGAGTTGGCTCCGGAGGTTACCGGTCGCGCCCCGCAGCATTGGAACACAGGCCCCCGCCCCTTGACTCGTGGGGGACGCCACCACATAATGATGGATTCTCGAACCGGCCGGGACCGCCCGGGCGGGCGGAACGACATTGATATGTAGGAATTAAGGTCTGTTCGCCAGATTGAAGGTGCCAGTAGACTATGGGTCGCAAAAAGTATACCGCCTCGAATGAGCAGCTCCGGCCGGATCCCCGATACAACAAGGTCCTGGTCAGCAAGTTCATCAACTGCCTCATGCTCGACGGGAAGAAGAGCGTGGCCACCCGTGTCTTCTACGATGCCATGGACATCATCGAGAAGAAGGTGAAGGACGCCCCGCCCATCGAGGTGTTCGAGCAGGCGGTCCAGAACGTCAAGCCGACCATCGAAGTCCGCTCCAAGCGCGTGGGCGGGTCGAACTATCAGGTGCCGATTCCCGTGACTCGCAAGCGTCAGCAGTCGCTGGCCATCCGCTGGATTCTCCAGGCGGTGCGCGGCCGTAAGGGCAAGCCCTGCAGCGTGAGCCTGGCCCAGGAACTGATCGACGCCTACAAGCGCGAAGGTACGGCCATGACCACGCGGGAAAACGTCCACCGTATGGCCGAGGCCAACAAGGCGTTCTCCCACTTCGCGTGGTAAGCCGGCGCGAGCCGCGGGGATTCACCCGCGCGGCCATCCGGACACTGACGCAGCCAGCAACGGAAATGCTATAATTGCCCCGAACGGGAACCCCGATTCGGGGCTTCTTCATGCGCCCACAACCCGGCACCACACCAGGAGAGTGACAGTGACGCTCACCGCCTCGAAACAGCAGGCACTCCAACAGGCGACCGACTGCGAAATCCGATTCGACGACCTGACGCGGCAGCTTTACTCGACCGACGCCTCCATCTACCAGATCGAGCCGGTCGGTGTCGCCTTCCCTCGCTCGGCCGCCGAGGCCGCCAGCGTCATCCGGGCGGCCGGCGACGCCGGCATCAACATCATCCCGCGAGGCGCGGGCACGGGCCTGGCGGGCGGCGCCATCGGCGACGGCCTGGTCATCGATTTCGCCCGGTACAACCGCCAGATCACGGAGTTCGACAAAGAACGGCGAACCGTCCGCGTCGCCCCCGGCGTGGTGCTCGATCAGCTCAACAGCTTTCTGGGCCCTCATGGGCTTTGGTTCGGCCCGGACGTGGCCACCAGCTCGCGGGCAACCATCGGCGGCATGATCGCCAACAACTCGTCCGGCGCCCGCACGCCCGTATTCGGCACCACCGCCGAGCACCTGCGCTCGGTGGAGATCATCCTGGCCGACGGCCGCATCGTGAACGTGGGTGAAGGCTTCGACCCCCTGCCCGAGATCCGCGCTGCCGTGGACGGGATCGTCAACACACATGCCGATCTCATTCGCGACCGGCTGCACGACCGCATCTCGAAGCGCTGGCCGGGCTATGGTTTCGACCGCTACCTCAAGAAGCCGGGCGACCTGGCCAAGATCGTCGCCGGCAGCGAGGGCACGCTGTGCGCGGTCATGAGCGCCGAGCTGAACCTCGTGCCCGTCCCGAAGCGGCGAGCGCTCGGCGTGCTCTTCTTCGACTCGGTGGCCGACGCCATGCAGGCGACGGTGGAGATTCTCGATCTGCACCCGCCGGCCATCGAACACGTCGATCGGCTCTTGTTCGATCAGACCCGCGGCCGGCTGAACTTCAAGGCCGCCCGCGATCTGCTGCAGCTCGACGAAAAGCCCGCCGAGGCGTTCCTCATCGTCGAGTTCTTCGACGACGACACAGACGACAAACTGGCCGAACTGGCCCGTCGCAACATCGGCACGCGCAAGTTGATCTGCAAGGATCCGGCCCAGCAGGCGTTGATCTGGAATCTCCGCAAGCAAGGTCTCACGCTGTTGACCGCCTGCAAAGGACCGGCCAAGCCCACGCCCGGTATCGAGGACGTGTGCGTGCCGCCCGAGACGCTGCCCGAGTATGTCCGAGGCTTGCAGTCGATTCTCCAGCCGCTGGGCATCCAGGCGTCGTTCTACGGTCACGCGGCATCGGGGTTGCTGCACGTGCGGCCCAAGATCGACCTGCACTCGGCCGAGGACATCGCCAAGTATCGCCAGATCACCGACCAGGTGGCTGACCTCACGCTGCGGTTCAAGGGCTCGCTGGCCAGCGAGCACGGCGTGGGCATCGCCCGCACGGAGTACGTGCCGCGGCAACTCGGCCCCGAGCTCATGGACGCCTGCACGCAGGTAAAACGGCTGTTCGATCCCAAGAATCTGCTCAATCCGGGCAAGATCATCACTGACGGCCGGGAGTACCGCATCGACACGCAACTCCGCTTCGGTGCGGATTACGAGATCCGGCTGCCCTTCGAACCGCTGTTCCAGTTCGTGGAGCGCGACGAGTCATTCGTCCGCAACCTCGAGCAGTGCAACGGATGCGGCGGCTGTCGCAAGGATCCGCCCACGATGTGCCCGACCTACCTGGCCACCGGCGAGGAGATCATGTCCACCCGCGGTCGAGCCAATACCATCCGGGCCGCACTGGACCACAAGTTCACCGGCGGCAACGGCGACGGCTCCGCCCTGTTCGCCGAGGAGCTCGACAAGGCGCTGGAGTACTGCCTGTCGTGCAAGGCGTGCAAGACCGAGTGCCCGTCGAACGTGGACCTCGCGCTGCTCAAGGCCGAGATCCTTCACGCCCGCCATCAAGCCAAGGGCGTACCGCTGGTGGACCGGCTGATCTCCAAGGCCGACCTGCTGGGGCGGCTCAACGCGGGCCCGCAGGCTCCCATCGTCAACACGATTCTGCGTAACCCGCTCGTGCGGATGCTCATGGAAAAGACGCTCGGTTTCGCCGCCGAGCGAAGCATGCCGCCCTACGCGAGCGAGCGGTTCGACAAATGGTTCCACAAGCGCGGCTCGTCCGGATCGCGTTCGTCCGGCAATGGTTCGGCCCGCCTGACCTCCGGGAACGGCGACAGCACAAAGATCGTCTCCCGCGGCCGCGTGATCCTGTGGGACGACACATGGGTCCGCTACAACGAGCCGAACATCGGCAAGGCCGCGGTCAAGGTGCTCGAAGCGGCCGGCTTCGAAGTAATGCTCGAGAAGCGCCGCAAGTGCTGCGGCCGGCCGGCGTGCAGCCGCGGTGTCCTCGATGAAGTCCGCCGCCTGGCCGAGCACAACATTGCCGTCTTCAAAGACGGCACCGAGCCGATCATCTTCCTCGAGCCGTCGTGCTACACCATGTTCATCGACGAGTACCGGCAGTTGAAGATTCCCGGCGCCGACGCAGTGGCTCAGCGCTGCGTACTGTTCGAGCAGTTCATGTACGAGTTGCTGGTCCGCGAGCCCGAGGCTCTGCCGTTCAAGAGCGGCCTGGTGAGCAAAGTCGTCATCCACGGCCATTGCCATGCCAAGGCGCTGTCGGACGCGTCGATCATGCCCAAGCTGGCCAACAAAGTGCCCGGCGCCAGTGCCAAGTTGCTCGACACCGGATGCTGCGGCATGGCCGGCGCGTACGGCATGCTCCGCAGCAAGCTCGAATTGTCCAAGAAGGTGGCTCAGAACCTGATCGACAAGATCGAGGCCTGCGACCCCGACACGACGGTGGTGGCCTCGGGCACGAGTTGCCGGCACCAGATCCACTACATGACCGACAAGCATCCGGTACACATGGCGGAGCTGTTGGCCATGGCGTTGGATTAGTGGGCAGGGGCTGGGGCCTGGGGCCTAAGGGCTGGAGGCGGGGGAAGATCCGCCGCCCCTGCGGGGCGAAAAAACCGCAGGCGAAACATGTGCAGGCAAGAACCCTGCACCACAATGCCATCGTAGCAACCAGGATCACGAGGGATGGAACAGGCGGGCGGGACGCCCGCCCCCCCAAGATGCGCACTACGTGTGTTCTTCCGGCCGACCGAAGATCAACTGGATGAACGGCTTGTCCTCGGCGCGGCAGAAGACGTATACGTGGTCGCCGGGACGCAGTACCGTGCTGCCGCGAGGGGCGATGAGTTCTTCGCCGCGAACCAGCAACACTGCTGAACAATGCGGCGGGAACGGAATCTTCGACACGGGCACATTACAGACGGCCAGCGGCTCGGTGATGAAGAACGAGAGCAACTCGCCGTTCAGCAAACGGGTGGAGTTGATCTCGAGGGCGGCTACCGGTGAAGGCACGTCCGGTGCCTGCAGCCCCAACCGGCGAGTGACCCATCGCAGTGTGGCCCCGGGCACGATCGCACTGCAGACCACGATGAAGAACACGATGTTGAAGACGTTCATGGCCCCTTGCACGCCCGCCAGCACGGGGAAGATGGCCAAAATGATGGGCACGGCACCCTTCAGTCCGACCCAGCCCACGTAGGCCACTTCCTTGGCCGGATAACGGAACGGCAGCAGGCAAAGCGTGACGACCAACGGGCGGGCAACAAAGGCCATGAACAACGCGATGGCGATCCCCACCCACGCCACCGACATCAACTGCGAAGGAAACACCAGCAACCCGAACATGAGGAACATGGTAATCTGGCTGAGCCAGGCGATGGCGTCGAGGACGCGAGCCAGGCCGCTCTGAAGCGGGATACGACTGTTGCCGATCACCACCGCCGCGGCATAGACGGCCAGGAAGCCGCTGCCTCCGATCAACGTGGTGACGCCGTAGCAGAGAAACGCCCCGCCCATGATGAGCACGGGATAGAAGCCGGCGGTCGAAAGCCGTACGCGCCGCAGAAGCCATCGCGCGGCGTAACCGAAGCCGACGCCGGCGGCCAGACCGATGGCCAACTGCAGCGGCACGCCGGTGATGAGATCCGTGCGATCCACCTGCTCGCCGGCGACCACCGTGGTGACCGCCAACGTAAGGATCACGGCCATCGGGTCGTTGATCCCGGATTCGAGTTCGATGGTGGTGGCGATCCGCTTATGAAGGCGCAGCCCCCCTCCCCGCAGCACGGCGAACACGACGGCCGCATCGGTGGAGGACACCACCGCACCCAGCAGCATGCTCTCCGTCCAGGGCAGGCCCATGAAGCGAGCGAACAGGGCTACCAGCCCGGCCGTGCCGGCCACACCGAATGTGGCCAGGATGGCCGCCGGCTTGAAGCTCTCTTTGACGGAGGCGACGGACGTGTTCAGGCCGCCGTCGAGCAGGATCAGCACGAGAGCGGCCGTACCGACTCGGAAGGCGAAGCCATAATCATCGAATGACACCCCCCCGAGGCCCTCGGAGCCGGCCAGGATGCCCAGAAGGAGAAACAATAGAACCACCGGCACCCCCAGCCGCTCGAGTGTGCGTCCGGACAGGACGCTGGCTGCGATGAGGAAGCCGAAGA
>Ga0116166_1003671_pt1 | contig 11696 bp, 13 predicted proteins | sample AD_JPNMR2_MetaG_FD_89884 | JGI IMG/M metagenome (GOLD analysis project Ga0116166, IMG submission 89884) | Active sludge microbial communities of municipal wastewater-treating anaerobic digesters from Japan - AD_JPNMR2_MetaG | ecosystem: Engineered > Bioreactor > Anaerobic > Digestate | place...
AAAAGAAGTAGCGTAGAAAGGACTTTTCATTATGCCGCTTGCCGACCGGGTACGACCGCAAACCTTTGACGAAATGGCAGGGCAGAAGCACCTGCTTGCGAAGGGCGCGCCTTTCCGTAGAATTATCGAGAGCGGGCATTTGCCTTCGCTGATTTTTTACGGTCCGCCCGGCACCGGCAAGACGACCGCGGCATATATTGTCGACAAGCAGTGCAACAAACTGTTCTACCGAATCAACGCGACAACGGCTACGCTGACCGATGTGCGCGATATTTTAAATCAGACCGGCACGCTGACGAGCGTCGGCGGCATTTTGCTGTATATCGACGAAATTCAGTATTTCAATAAAAAACAGCAGCAGTCGCTGCTCGAGTATGTCGAGGACGGCAGGGTCACGCTGATCTGCTCGACGACCGAGAATCCGTTTTTCACGATTTACGGCGCTCTGCTCTCCCGCTCGACCGCGTTTGAGTTCAAGCCCGTCGAGCCGGAGGAGATGATAAGCGTACTGCGCCGCGCGTTTGATATCCAGAACGGCGATTTCGGCAACGCGAAAACCTGCTCCGACGAGGTGTTATACACGATTGCCTACGCCTGCGGCGGGGACGTGCGCAAAGCCATCGGCGCGCTGGAGAACGTGTATTTTGCGAGCGGCAGCGCGCTTTCCGTACCGCTTGCGAAAGAACTGACGCAAAGGTCGGGCATGCGCTTTGACCGCGACGGGAACGAGCATTACGACCTGCTGAGCGCGTTTCAGAAGTCCATCCGCGGTTCCGACGAAAACGCGGCGATCTTTTACCTGGCGCGGATTTTGGAGGGTGGCGACCTGCTATCCGTCTGCAGACGGCTGCTGGTCATAGCCGCCGAGGACGTCGGACTTGCCTATCCGATGGCAATTGTGATTACGAAAGCCTGCGTCGACGCGGCGCTGCAGGTCGGACTTCCGGAAGCAAAACTGCCGCTTGCCGAAGCGACGATTCTGCTCGCGACCGCGCCGAAGTCGAACTCGGCGATGAAAGCGTATCATGCCGCGCTGGAAGAGATGGAGCGCGGCAGAGGCGCGGAGGTGCCGAACCACTTGCGGGACAACCACGCGCCGAACGCGAAGGGCGGCTATCTTTACCCGCACGATTATCCGAACCATTACGTGCGGCAGCAATACCTGCCCGACGACCTGGTCGGCAAAAAGTTTTATGCCTACGGCGACAACAAAACCGAAAAAGCCGCCGAAGAATATCAAAAAAAGATCAAGGGGTAAAAGAATCGGCTAAGAAGAATCATTCTTCTCAGCCGTTTTTTTATACTTTGATTTTCTTGTAGAGCCGCTCGATGCCCGCCCTTTTTTCATCGGACTGCAGACTGATATACTGGTTCAGACGGTTCCGCAGTTTTTCCTCGTTTTCGTCAAAAGCGGCGGCGTCGTCTTTGCTCAGCGCGGCATACTTTTTCGCCAGAGCCGCGATTTCGTACACGCTGAGAATGCCGAACACCTCATACGCTTCCGCGTCGGTAAAGGAAGCGTCGAGCAGGATATCCTCCAAATCCGCAAGCGAACGGACGCTCGACTCGATGATCGCGATTTTGTCCGAAGTGTATCGGCAGTCGTTGATTTCGGTCAGAATCTGATTATATTCGATGGGGTTCATCTTCTGTCCGAAGTCAAACGCAATCTCGGCGGCGTCTTTCGGATAAGCGAATTCGATAAACACGCTGGTCAGGATGCGTTTCTCGCAGGCAATCGAAATAATCGAGGTGATCTCGGGCAGCGCGTTCTCCAGGTACTCGCGCAAAGGCTCGCTTTCAATATTCAGGCTTTCGCAAAGTCCGGCAAATGCTTGATGCACCGCTTCGCCGATTTGCTCTTTTGTCAGGCGGGACAAGCGTTCTTCCAGATGCGCCGCCTCGTCTTTGGAGATGCTCAAGCCGAGCGGGTTTTTGCCCAGCATCACCCTGCCCAGCGCGTTGGTCAGCACCAAACCGAAAATATTGATGACCAAATGCTTGTATTCTTCCGAATACCCGTACAGCAGGTTCTCGATATCGCTGTCCGGGAAGAGCTTGCAGAACTTGTTCTCGTAGTACAGGGATTTGATGTATCTGTGCATATATTCAATCCCCGCCAGATCATTGATCGGCAGAAACGTGGGATAATCCGCGGTTATGCAGATTTCCTGCGCGCTGAACTCGGGGTCGTAAATCTTAAAAAAGCCTCTGATGCCGTCCCGAAGCGTGGATTTGTACGTCAGGTTGTCGACGACCACCATATTTTTCAGCATGGACGCGTACAGGCGTTTGGCCGCCTGTATTTTTTTGTCGATAAGCCTTCTGCCCTTCACATACAGCGGTCCGACCCCGGCTTCCAGCAGCGCGTTCAGCGCGTCGTCGGGCGTCGGATAGGATTTCAACGCGACGCCTAACGTGTAAAGAATGGAATTGGATATGCCCTGCGCCGTTTCGACCGGTACGGAGCTGCTCTCGCCGTTGGTGTAGCGGTTGGTCCGCTCGCCCAGCAGCATAAAACAGTCAAACTCGATTTTGTCGATGTCTTTGCTGCTGATGAGCCCGTTTCGCTGCGCTTCCGCGAGCAGCGAGCTGAAATAATACTCGCCGCTTAAACGCTCGCTTCTGATAATCCCTGTTCTCTCAATCTCGTACATGCTCGTCACCGTTATCTGCTTCTTCGGTTTCCTCGATTTCTTCGGTTTCCGCTACATAGTCCAAAGGAAACCCGTATCGTACGTTTCTTGCCAGCCGGTCAAGTTCCGTGTCGGATAGCAGTTCGAGCGAACCCTGACACGGCCCGTCAAACGCTTTTTTCATGTATTTTATCAGCTCGTCGTCGCTGAGTTTGTCAAGCGTTTCGTTTTTATAATAATAAAAGATTCGGATCAGTTCCTCGAGCGTTTCCTCGTAATTGTCCTGGTTTATAAAAGGAGAATCGCAGAACTCTTTGATGATTTTGTCAATAATCCCGGGTCCGAACTCAATGCGCCCGTTGTCCTTGAGCGAGCGGCAGCGGGTTTCCACTAAGTTCATCGCCTGCTTCGGCGTCAGCGTCAGTCCGTATTTGGCGGTAAATTCGTTGCATTTTAATATTTGGTCGGCAGCCTGCCGGTTAATCAGATGATACCCGAACTGAATAACGTCAAAATCCATACACTTACCCCCAAAGACGAAAAGATATTGACAAATATCGCTTTTATATAATAAAATATTTTAAATAATAACGCGACTTGTAAAATTATGTGTACACATAAATATAACACTTTTGTTTTTCCAAGTCAATCGTTTTCAATAAAAATACCCGCGCTTTTGCGGGTAATTTTTGTAAATTTTTTCTTGAATAGCGAAGGATTTTTCGTTTTGGCTGTCTTCCCGGACCAAAGCGCAAACATCCTTTTCAGAGGGTTTCTGTATCCGCAATATAAGTAGCAGAAAAACGGATTTTGCTGGAGCTTTCAATATAACAGTAATTGCGATACAATAAAATACCCGCATTCCTGCGGGCATTTTTATACCAGCGTACCTCGGAGTTTTTCCATAATCTTTTTTTCCATGCGGGAGATTTTGACCTGCGTCATGCCGAAAATTTCGCCGACCTTGCTTTGCGAATAGCCTTTGTAGAACCGATAGTATATCAGCTGCTTTTCCTCTTCGGGAAGCGCCGCGATCGCCTGGCGCAAAGCGATGTTTTCGCACAGTTCGCTGATGTTGTCAAAGCCGAGAATATCCTCGAGCATCAGCTCGCCGACCGGCTCGGAAAACGACATGACGTCTAAGGAAGCGTCAAGACACTCCACGATTTCGTCGGCGGGGATTCCGCAGGCTGAGGCAAGTTCGGTCACGGTCGGCTCTCTGCCGTTCTGCGCGATAAAATTCTCTTTGGCTTTCAGAACCGTCACGCCCTTTCGCTTCAGCTCGCGGCTGACCTTGATGATTCCGTCGTCCCGCAGGTATTTGCGGATTTCGCCCATAATCAGCGGTACGGCGTAGGTTGAGAACATGGTTCCGTGCGAATGGTCGAAATTCCGAATCGCCTTAATCATGCCGATGGTGCCGATCTGGCATAAGTCCTCGAACTCCACGCCCCGGTCGCGAAAGCGCACGGCGATTGACTTGACAAGTCCCATATTGCTCTTCACCAGTTCCTCCAGCGCGGCCGCGTCGCCCTCCTGCGCTTTTTTTATCAAAGACAAAGTGTCGTCCGATATCATGCCTTACAGTCCTATTCTTTTTTCGATGACCACCGTCGTGCCCTTCCCTTTTTTCGAATAGACCCGGAGTTTGTCGGTAAAGCTCTCCATAATCGTAAATCCCATACCGCTGCGCTCGTTTTCCCTGTCGGTGGTGTACAGGGGCTGCCGCGCCAGCTTGACGTCTTCAATGCCGACGCCTTTGTCCTTTACCTTGATCACCACTCTGCCGTCCGAGTAATACTCGCCGTATATGTAAACGAACGCCTTGGATTTGTCCGGAAATCCTTTATAGGCGTGTACGATGCAGTTTGTAACCGCTTCGGATATAACGGTTTTCATATCCGAAAGCTCGCTGACGGTCGGATCAAGCTGCGAAATGAAAGCGGCGACGATCATGCGGGACAATCCCTCGTTTACGCTTTTAACCGGGAAAACGCATTTTAATGTGTTCAGCGGTTTAGTCTTGATTTGTTTTTTCATTGCAGATTCCTTTCCAAGCGCTTCTGTTATCATTTTTTGTTCCCTTCCTTTACTTGTTTTCGGCTGCCGCATACTTCTCGATCTTTACCAGCTTGTCCATTCCGGCGATATTTAAAATCCGGTTCACGGCGGGCGAGGGGTTGCGGATGACGAAGGCTGCGCCGAACTCAGCCGCTTTTTTCATCCTGCCCATGACAAGGCCGAGCCCGGATGAGTCGCAGAAGGTAATGTTCGACAAATCGAGATACAGCTTTTTGGGCGCGTTTCTTTCGATGAGCGCGTCGATTTCCTCGCGCGCCTGTTTCGCGTTGTGATGATCTATCTCGCCAGTCAGTTTTACATGCAGAACATTGTCTTTGAAGTCATATGAACATTCCATCTAAGCCTGTCCCTCTCATTTGCAGTAAAATCAGAACACCGGCGCGGTATTCTGTAAATCTTATTATGCCGTTCGTCAGGGCGAAATCTTTGTCAAACAGATGCCGTAAAAAAGGTCTATTTATCGTAAAAAAAAGAGGGTACGGACGTTTTTTGCCGTACCCGGACCGTTTTAATTTTTAAATTTTTGAATGATTTATATTGACGATCAATAAATGAAAAAGTATACTATACGCAACCTATCGAAAAACTAAAATATTCCGTACCCGCGAAACTGCAGCGCGGTACGAAAAAATACGCGCGAAGAGAATGGAGATGCTATATGGGTAATTTTTGCACAAACTGCGGCGCAAAACTGAACGAAAACGGCAATTTCTGCCCGAAATGCGGTCACCCGGTAAACGGTTCCCCGCCGGGCGGCGGCTCCGAGAACGTCGTGGACAAATTGACGCGGCAAATCAACCAAATGGCCGGCGGAAAGGGCGCGGTCAAGCTCAGAGTCCGCGATCTGTTTACCGACATCTTCAAAAAACATTCGCTGGAGGAGGCAAACCAGATATTCATCAGCGGCACTCATAGCACGACCCCGGCCGAACACGTGATCAGCGCCAGCTGGCCGAAGCCCTGGCTGTACTCGCGCGTATTCTTGATGTTCGCGGTGACGTTTATCATGCTGCAGATATGCGCGAATACTTTTGACAACATACTCGCGCTCGCGGGAATGATGTTTGTTGGCGCTTTGATGGTTCCGTTCGCCTGCCTGATGCTTTTCCAGGAGGTCAACGCGCCGCGCAATATCAGTTTTTTTGAAATCATGCAGATGTTTTTTGTGGGCGGCGTTGCTTCGCTGGTTTTTACGCTTCTATTGTTCGAGATTTTTCCCGGCAGTACGGAAAGCTACGTCGAAGCCGTCATCGTCGGTATTGTCGAAGAGCTTGGAAAGCTCGCGATCGTAGCGTATTACATTTATAAAAAACCGAATATCAAATATATGCTCAACGGTCTGCTGATCGGAGCGGCGATCGGCGCGGGGTTCGCTACCTTTGAAACGGCAGGATACATATTCAGAGGTTTCTTTGAAGGCTACCGGCTGACAATGAGCATTCCTGCAGCATACGATTATATGCTGGATATCACCTATCTGCGCGCGATTTTGGCGCCGGGCGGACACGTCGCCTGGGCGGCCATCAACGGCGCCGCCATCATGCTGGTCAAGAAAAACAAAAAGTTCGAGACAAACATGCTTTTAAACGGGCAGTTCCTCAAATTCTTCCTTATCACCGTCGCGCTGCACGCGATTTGGGATATGCCCATCATGTTCAGCAAGGACAGAAGCAGTTTCTTTGATAGAATTTTCCTGATTCAGGACCTGCTCGTCATCATTGCGTGGATGATTATTTTAGTGCTGATTCAGGTCGGACTGAACCAGATTTCAAACAACGTCTTCGGCGCGCAGGCGGAAACGCAGGCGGAGCCGCAACAGACAGATGCTTAAATTAAACTAAAACCACTCGGCAAAACAAGGTGTTCTAAAAATGGCAAAAACGCAGGGAATCAAAATCTTAGCAATCGGCAACAGCTTCAGCATGGACGCGATGGAGTATCTGTATCAGATGTTCCGGGATTTTACGGACGAACCGGTCGTCCTCGGCGACCTGTATATCCCGGGCTGTTCGCTGGAAACCCATTGGCGCAACGCGGAAGGCAATTTGCCGAACTATGAGTACTATAAAAATATCGACGGAAACTGGGATATGCGCCCGAACGTAAGCATTTTGGACGCGATACTGCAGGAAGACTGGGATATTATCACCATGCAGCAGAACAGCGGAAGAAGCGGCCTGCCCGAAACCTACCAGCCCTATCTTTCCAATCTGATCGACTACGTTTTGAAAAACGCGACAAACCCGAACGTAAAGCTCGCGTGGCATATGACCTGGGCGTACCAGTCGGACAGCGCGCACCACGATTTTCCCAACTATCACAACAATCAGTTGGAGATGTATCAGAAAATCAAAGAGGCGGTGCGTACGGCCGTGCTGACGCTGAATCGGTTTTCGTATATCATCCCGGCGGGCGCGGCGATTCAAAACGCAAGAGCGTTCTTCGGCGACACGCTTACCCGAGACGGCTATCACCTGAGCATTCCGCTCGGAAGGTATATCGCCGGATTGAGCTGGGTCGCGGCGCTGACCGGCTTCGATTACGCAAAAATCCGGTATCTGCCGGAAGGCATCGACCGCAGCCAGCTTCCTTTGATAATAGAAGCGGTGAAAAAAGCGGCGGAACAGCCTTTATAAAGCAATATTTTCGGTTATAGAAAAGCTGCCAAGACGGCGGCTTTTTTATTATTGTAAAAAATATTATATTATACTATTGACAATAGTGTGCGGCATACAGTATAATGGCGTTGAAAAGATGGCAATAGAGGTAGTTATGATGGCAGAGATAGAGGAGATAGTGAACGGTCTTATACTTGAGTTAAGGCGCGGAACGCTGATATTGAGCGTTTTGAGCCGGCTGGACCAGCCGAAGTACGGCTATTCTTTGGTTCAGGAGTTGTCCGAAAAAGGAATCGAGATCGACGCGGGCACGCTTTATCCGCTGCTTCGGCGGCTTGAAAAACAGGGACTGCTTGAGAGCAGCTGGGAGCTGGCGGACTCCCGTCCGCGCCGGTATTATTTTTTAAGCGAAACCGGCCGTCAGGTTTACGATCGCCTGCGCGAAGAATGGCGGAAGCTGGTTTTCAGCATTGAAAATCTTATGAATTGAGGTGGGATCAATGGAACTGATTGACAGGTATATCTACGCGGTTACCAAAAGACTGCCGCTGAAGCAGCGGGAGGATATTGAAAAGGAGCTTCGCTCGCTGATCGACGATATGCTTGCGTCCCGCTGCGCCGGCAGAGAACCGCTAAAAGAGGATGTTATCGCGGTTCTGAACGAGCTGGGCGACCCAGCAATTCTTGCGGCGAAATACAGAGACGACAAATGTTATCTGATCGGACCGGAGTATTTTTATACATATTTGACGGTCATGAAGACCGTTGTCATCACATTGGCGGCGGGAACCGCGATCGGCCATGCGATCGGAATCGCGCTCGAACCACCGGAGCATGTCTTTGCAGGCATAGTGGAACTGATTGCCGCCGTCGTATCGGGCGCGTTTCAGGGCTTCGCGTGGGTGACGATTGCTTTCGCGGTTATGGAGCGGGTAAACAACAAGGACATTCAGAACGTCGCGAAAAGAAAGTGGAGCGTCTCCGAGCTTCCCAAAATTCCCAAAAAGGAAGAGCTGATAAAACCGTCGGACCCGATTACGGGCATCGTGTTCTCTGTGGTTTTTTTAGTCGTTTTCTGCTTGGCGTACCGCTATATCGGCGCGTATTTCTCTGACGGCGGCGGCATCAAGGTAATCCCGGTGTTCTCGGAACAGTTCCAGAACTTTATTCCGCTCATCATCGCGCTGTTCTGTTTTTCCGTTTTAAAAGAGAGCCTGAAGCTGATTGCCGGCAGATGGACAATCAACCTCGGCATCGCGGTCACCGCGATCAACATCGTTTTGTTTGTAATCAGCATCGCGGTTTTTACCAACCCCAACGTATGGAACGGCAACTTTGTTTCCGAACTGGACGCGGCGGGCATGGTTCCGGCGGATTTGGACATCAGCCTGGACACGGTTTTTGCGGGTTTAAGAAAGGGGTTTGTCGCCCTGCTCGCTTTCACTTACGGAATCGACGCGATTTTTGCGCTGGTGAAGGGCGTCAAATACAGCAAGTAAAGATTCGGAATAAAAATAATTAATTTTCAGTATTTAGGAATCGCTTAAATTTAGATTTGCTACCGTTCATTCTAATTATTGACTTGTTTGCTTAAATAAACCCATACAGTTGAATTTGTTTACACAATTAAAAATGACTAGTTTAGTTTTCACCTTCTGTTATAGTTAATGTATCAAATTATTAATTTTTTCCAATAGAATTTGACGTACTTTTTGATTTTTTGGTACTTCCACTACTCCATAACCCATAAAGTTCTCATCAAAACCTTTTCGTACAAATTGCCAAAGTATTGTGCTAAAAATCTCAATGGATTTAGAAAACCCTTTTAAGGCGCTGTTAAATACCCCAACGCAATAATCAGCTAATTGAATTCCAAAACTGTGATGAGATAATTCAAAAGACAAACTATCTTTTATGTGTTTGTATTTCTTAATAAAGTCTCCAGACAGATAAATTCTTCTGTACGACTCTCTTATTAAATAGTCAGTATTATTATTTATAGGATCTAAAAACAAAATGGCGAGATTATTGTCATCATTTTGTATCTCCATTTCTATTCTTTGCATTGTATCTTGAAGATGCATTCTATACATTTCTTGGACATCTATTCTATGAGTAAGATTAGGGTCATTTAAAGTAATAGTATAAATTATTTTGCAATAAGAACATTCTGTAAGTAAACCTAAGCAGCTTTTTACAAACTCTATCAAATTGTCTTCTGTAAAATCTTTCAAAAAATAATAATCTTTATCCTTTGATAATGTTTCATTTTCTCGGTCTTTTTTTAATGACCAAATGTACGACCATTTTACTTCTTTCTCAGCAGGTATACCGTAACATTTTTTTACTTGATAAAATTTTTGATTTAACATTAACCAATCGTTTGAATTTATAATTAATGAAGCTCTAATAAAGAAAGGATGGGCCTTCAAAAACTTATCATTTCTAATTTGTTTATAACTACCTGTCTCATCCGAAAAAACAAAATATGTAGCCATAAACTCACCTTTTGATTTTAGTATTATTTTCTGAAGGCGTACTTAAATATTGAATAAAATACCTAAAATCTTCTTTGGTAAATCTATAATCCACGCCTAATTCCTTAGCAAGAGTAACCAATTCGTTAAAGGTAACAACCTTAACTACCTTCAAAAAGTCAATTCTCATTAATATCTCTTTTGTATACGGACGCTTTGAATCCAAAAAAGCAATTGATTTAATAAACTCCTGTACAATTTTACTGTTCAGAATTAACATTGCAATCAAAGATATTTTAAAATCATCGAATCCCAGATAATAGCAGGTATCATCTAACATAATTGGTTTACCTTGTTTATTATAAACCAATGCAAAAACTGACTTCTTATTAAATCCAGATATGGCCACCTTAAAAGGTTTAAATGCATAATCGCCCACACCAAAAATGGAAAATCTAGGCGAATTTTTATAGATTGATGATTTTCGTCCATCCAATAATCCTGAATTCTCTTCTAGGTACCTCCAAAGTTTTGGAGCATTTTGTTTTATGCTGTCGGTCTCTTCCTTAATCTTCTTTTGAGGAACAATAATACTTTTCCTCGTGGCTGTTATTACAACATTTTTTAAATCACTACTTTTAATTAACGGATAAATATAACCATCCTCAACATCAACTCTATTTCCCATCCCATTTAAGTAAGTTCCGTCTGGTTGTCTTGTAGATAATTCCATTACCTTTGAACAATCATGTTTAATACCCTGCCTCCACTCAAACTGACATTTACCATCTATATTAATTATCTGCATATAGTTTCCAATATCAGAAATAAAATTGTCACCTATCCAACCAAACATTCTTTTCTTTTCAAAAGGATTATAGAAATCATATACATCACAAACAGACTTTCCTTTTTCACCAAATCTCATTATTAGTAAACCGGCTTCACAACTAATTCCGAAAACATCTCCAGCGTCAAAGCCTAGAAACCTTATATCAGATAGTTTGAAATTAAATTTTCTCAAATCTCTCACTATATTTTTTGCAACAATATTTTTGCAGAGCATGGCAATGGTACAATTATAGTATTTAAACTCACTCAGCAATTGTAACAAAATATACTCGGCAATATCAAAATTACTTTTTCCAGTAATTGCATCCAAGCCATTCAGGCCTTTAAAATTATCTTTAAGAGGCATGTTTATACTTCCAATTAAACTAAGCTCGCTATTAGTTATCCAAGGAGGATTGCCGACTATAAGTAGGTTTTCGTTTTTATCTAAATGACTCTTAATATTATCAAAATCAAAAACAAATATATCATCATTGAAGAGATGTACCTCAATATCCCTTTTTATTACAGTCTCATCTATCCTTTTCTTACAAATATTAAAATAAGTTTTGTTAATCTCAACCCCGAATATCTTTTTTATGTTTTTAAAAGCCTTCAGACATCCAATAATAAAACTTCCTAGTCCAAATGTCGGCTCGAAAATTATATCGGGGTCAAGATTTAACTCCTTTCTTAAATATAGACAAATCTTATCGACAAAATAATCGGGAGTTTGATAATCTCCATATTCCTTAACAGTTTCACTTGTTCTATTCCCAATCAATGTTATATACTCCTTCCACTTTGTTTTTAAGACTTATTACTCTGCCGTACTGAAGTCTCCACTGTAGTGCATTTGATATAGTTAAATAACCCTGTTCTGGGGGGTTGGAAAGTACTTCCTGAGCCAATTGATTTTAAGTAATTTCATCTCCGGGGATGTTTCTATCCTCAAAATATGCAATTAAATCATCTATATTTGCACCATCTCTTAACATTTCTCTAAGCCGCATTGTTGTAGTGTAGTCAGCAGTTCTTTCCTTCTTAATAAA
>Ga0116166_1003690_pt1 | contig 11665 bp, 15 predicted proteins | sample AD_JPNMR2_MetaG_FD_89884 | JGI IMG/M metagenome (GOLD analysis project Ga0116166, IMG submission 89884) | Active sludge microbial communities of municipal wastewater-treating anaerobic digesters from Japan - AD_JPNMR2_MetaG | ecosystem: Engineered > Bioreactor > Anaerobic > Digestate | place...
AATCCAAATACGTTAGGTGACTTAACGCCTTCAATAGCGTGGGCCTCTTCCGATAACCGATACCAAGCCTTGTGGTTGTTAAATGACCAATATGACGTATATGAAGTAGAAGAACTAAATAAAGACTTGACTTATAGCATAGGCGCAGATAAAGGCGGATGGGACATCACACAAGTACTACGTATCCCCGGTACTAAAAACCACAAATATGACCCTCCGCAAGAAGGAAAACTTCTATGGGCTAAGAAGTATATTTATAATTTTGAAGACTTAAAGAGGGACTTAGGGGGGGCTGCATCGTCAATTAAGTTAACTGACGTGTTGAAAGACTGGAAGATACCACCACGTATATATGACTTATTGACAGTAGACCCTTCTGAAGTCACCGTAGGTGAACGTTCAGACAGACTGTGGGAAATAGAAACAGCCTTAGTAGAAGCTGGAGTACCCGTGCTTACTATAGTTGACGTAATAAAGACTTGCCCTTGGAACAAGTTTAAGGGCAGACGTGATGAAGTAGACCAGATATACAAAGAAGTGCTGAAAGCAGAACAACACGTAAAGTTACGTGAAAAACCTTCAGCACACACGACAGTTCTAAAAGAAACTAATTGGGCTGTCCCATATGACACGTTCATAAGCAAGAAAACAGGCAAGCCTGAATGGTTAATAAAGGACATATGGCAAGCCGGTACATACGGTATGATAGCTGGCGAACCTAAAACGTATAAGTCTGTATTAGCCACTGATTTAGCCTTGTCTGTGGCCACAGGAAAGCCCTTTTTAGGCGTGTATGAAGTAATGAAACGTGGTTCTGTTCTCTTCGTTCAAGAAGAAAACAATGAACAAACGGTACAAGACCGTGTTTATAAGATAGCCAATTATAAAGGACTTGTAACATACACATCTGATGGTATACCAATAGTAGAGTCAATACCCATACGTTTTAGTAATAACTTTGGAATTGACTTAACTGATGACGAAAGTCGAGAGCTATTGGAAGGCACCATAAAAGACTTCTCTCCTGTTCTTGTCGTTTTAGACCCTCTCTACATGATGCTTGGTAAAGCCGAAGAAAACTCAGCTACAGAAGTACGTGATATATTACGTTGGCTCACTTATTTACGTAATACGTATGGCTGTGCCATCATCATATGCCATCACTACAGTAAACAAAAAGATGGTAAAGCTAGACGTGGTGGTACTCAAATACGTGGTACATCCGAATTCCACGCTTGGGTAGAATCGGCATTATACATCAAAACTACCACAGAACAAAACACAGTAGAAATAGAACGGGAGTTTAGAGCATTTCCCTCTATGCCCCAGTTTACGGTAAAGATGGAACTTGGGGAACCAGGGGAATTGTATTATAGGCCTATGGTTAAAGCCGCTAAATTTTCAGCAGAGATGGAGGTGAAAAAAGAGGACGTATTAAGTTGGATAGCTTCTGCACCTAGAACCTTCGAGGAATTGAAGTCTATAACACGTTATTCACGTAGAGAGCTTTTACGTGTATTAACGGAGTTAGTTGATGAAGGATACGTGATTAAAGACGAGGGAGTAGGCAGGGGTAAAAAGACTACGTATGTTATGGCTAACTTAGAAGTAGACTAGGAGGGTTTTATGACTATATTAGCTGTGTTTCTATTTGTGTTTACACTGTGGCTGCTGTTAAATACTATTCGTAATATGTATCTAGCATACAGGGAACAAGAAGAGACTGTGAAGGCTTTTTGTGCCGCAATTAATAATCAATCTAACGTATCGAAATATATTAAAAATAATAGTAATCAAATAGCAAAAGAATACGTAGAAAATACATTAAATACGTATTTCACGAGTATTATTTTACTTACCCTATACGTAGTGTTTTTAGGTGCTTATTTGTATATGTACGTATTATAAAGGAGACTAGCACATGGCAGTGTATAAATTCAAAACTAAGCCTGACCCGTATCAACGTGACGCACTTATACGTGCTATAAAGCTAAAACGCTTTGGAGTGTTCTTTCAACAACGTGTAGGCAAGACCAAGACAGCTATAGACTTTATAGGTGCTTTACACGTTGGCAAAGGTTTTACACGTTTTATAGTCTCATGTCCAGCAGGAGCAGAGGGGGTGTGGTCAGAGCAGTTAAAAGAGCATTTAGGCTATTCTTATTCGTTTGTGCCTTTACCACAGACGGATAAGGCCAGAGCTAAATTTGCAGATACTAGGCCAGACCGTCTTACTATATTGTGTGTGTCACACGATACCCTGTACACTGCACTAAAACATTTACAGAAATGGAACCCGCAAGCCGTAATCTTTGACGAAATTCACGCTATGAAAGACCCAACAACGAAACGTTCACGTGCAGCGTACAAACTAGTTAAAGACTTAGACTATGTGTTAGGTTTGACAGGCACTCCTATACCGAAGCGTCCTTTGGACGTGTTTGGGATATGGAAGGTGCTACGTCCCGAAGTATTCGGCACTAGCATTACTAAGTTTCGTGACCAGTATTGTATTATGGGTGGATTCATGGGAAAGGAGGTAATAAGGTACAAAAACACCAGTGAGTTGTCCAGAAAGATTTCTGAATATAGTATACGTGTTCTACGTAAGGATATCATGGAAGAGCCGAAAGTAGAATATGTAGTAGTGCCCGTAGATTTAGAGCCATCCGCTAGAGAACTATACAACGATTTGAAAAAGACTTTTATAGCAGAACTTAACGAGCATGAACGTGTGACAGCAGACGTAGCAGGTGTACGTATTATGCGCTTACAGCAGTTGTGCGGAGGCTTCTTACCTGTTGATAGTAGCGACCCTGATGAGAAAAAGTTAGTCCAAGTCAGTAGTGCTAAAAAGACCTTAGCGCTAAACCTTATACAAAACATCATAGAGCAGGATGAAAAGGTGGTGGTATTTTTTAGGTTTGTGGCAGAGCTTGAGCTTATGGCTAATGAGCTTGCTAAGAAAGGCATACCGGCATTAATGCTGTACGGTAAAACACCTAAAAAGTCACGTGATGCTATAATAAGCTCCTTCCAAAACGATTCATACTATAAAGTAATATTGGTTCAAGAACACGTAGGCAGTATGGGTATAAGCCTAGACGCTGCACACATAAATATATACTATTCAATGACGTATAGTCTATTAGACTTTCAACAGTCACGTGATAGGGTAATGGGTAGAGGACAAACTAAAGACGTTACTAATTACTTGTTAGCTATTAGAGATTCTGTGGACTACAAGATAGTACAAACGTTAAAGAATGATGAAGACCTGTCAACGTCCATATCAGATAAATGGCGTTGGTTAATGGATTAAAGGAGGTATGTATAGTGATGACTGTAAGCCCTTGCTATAGATGTGATAATCGTTCTCCGGGATGTCACGACATTTGCGAAGTTTATAAGACTTGGAAAGAGGAACAAATAAAAGAAAAAATAAAAGAAAAAGAGTATAGACGTAAGTTTCAAAGAGAGATATTAAATAATAGTAAATTAGCACAACGATAAAGGGGGTGGTACTGTGCATAGAATAAGTAACCACGCACTTAGACAATATTGTATACGTACAGGAACATCATTAATAAACGGTTTAAACGCAAAAAAAGAGTTGCAAGAGAGCTTAAAAACGGCAGAGGTACTTAGTCACGAAGAGGCGTTAGAACGAGGTTTTACTATAAGACAGAATCAAAAAGACACCTTAAAAGTGTGGCATAACAACGTAATAAACACGGACATATGCGCTATCATACGTGATGACGTAGTAGTAACAATAGTTTTACCTTATAAAGAAATGTTTACTAGACCTATAAACGATAAGTGTAGAAAAGATTTAATGTACGTAAATATAGCCACAAAGGGGAGGTATTAAGGCATGTCTAATGATAATGATATTGAAAAAATAATAGAGGGATTAGAGTTAATCGAAATTGTTGTTCCTAGCTATAAGTATGCTAGGCGTAAAGGCATGTCCGACGATGAGGCTGAAACCGTGGTTGATTGGGCTTTAGAGCAAGCCATTGTCCTTTTAGAGCAATTAAGACGGGCTATGTATTCCAAGGAAACCACGACAGAGGGGAGAAGACTTTGAAAAGTATCGTTGCTTGTTTGATTGTACTCATATCACTACTAACTATTAATGCTACATCAGTTGAAGCACCTACTGTGTTACAACCGGCAGGAACAGATATATTAGAGTATCGCACGTATGAGTCCCCATCTACTCAGCAGCCTATTACGTACACTATGATAGCTACAGCTTATACCCATACTGGGTATCGTACCGCTACCGGTACGTGGCCTAGTAGGGGTACTATCGCAGTTGACCCAAGGGTAATCCCTCTTGGAACACGCTTATATGTCGATGGATACGGGGAGGGGGTAGCGGTAGATACCGGTGGACTTATTAAAGGCGCACGTATTGACGTATTTATGGAGACTAGAGACGAAGCTATACTATGGGGTAAACGACCTGTGGAGGTGAAAATTCTTGAGTAGTAATGACTATATATTAGAAGGGTTTCCATGTTATGAATGTCCAAACATGGGGAAAAGCGCACCGAGATGTGAATCTTTCAAAAACTGTACGAGGTACTTAACGTGGGCCAAAAAGCACAGCATTACCTTACCTAGAGAGGAACCTAGAAAGGAGGAATAATCTATGCCTTGTACAGACTGTCCCTTACACGCTATGTCTCCTAATTCTGGCATTGAGGGGGCAGGTAGTGTACCAAATGACGTAATGATAATAGTAGATATGCCTACGATGTCCGAGATACAGACGTATAAAATTGGTAACGTTAACCGATGGCTAGGAAGAGAGCTATTAAACATTGGTATAGACATTAGTAAATGTTACTTCACATATGCTGTAAAGTGTTATGCCGGTAAACTAACAAAATCAGACGTGAAAAAGTGCAAACATAAGCTCTTAGAAGAGATAGATAAAGTCAAACCAAAGTACATTCTTACTCTAGGCTTAAACGCTTTATACGCACTTACCGGTAAAATGTCGCTCAAAGAGCTACGTGGGGAAGTATTAGAGTTAGACGATGCGAAGATACTCCCTACATATCATCCGTCAAGTGTAATACGTATGCCAGAAGAGCTTACAGTATTTCGTTCTGACTTGTACTACTTCAAGCGCCTTGTGGATAACGATTGGCACCCACTGACCGACTTCAAATGGCGTGTGGTTAAGAGTAGACAAGACAGAGAAGATTTTAAAGATGCAGTACTTTCGTCTAGTGCGTCATCGTATGATATTGAGACTACGTCGCTCAAAGACACTGATAATGGCAAACTACTCTTGGCAGGAGTAGCTACGAGTAATGAGGTATTTATATTTCCGTGGGAACATCCCATAGTTAAACACAAACCAGAAAACTTTCCACGTGATGACTTTAACTTTTACTTTGCAAACGCTGTATGCACTGTCGGACAGAACGCTAAGTTTGATAACAGGTGGTTACGTACACGTGGCGTAGTAAACCCTCACGCTAACTTTGATACGTATTTAGCAGCGTATACACTAAATAACACCCTTCCGCATGGCTTAAAATATCTAGCGAAAGTAGAGTTAGGAGCAAAGACATACGATACAGGTATAGAGTTTACCGAAGACTTTCCGTTTATGAAACTAGCTGAATACTGCGCCCTTGACTGTTACTATACTTTGAAACTTTATCCTATCTTATATAGGAGGTTACTTAACTATGAGTAAGCTCATTACTCTATTTAACACCATTATTACGCCAGCAGAAGCCGTTTTACAGGACATTGAAGAGTATGGGGCATACGTAGACTATGACGAATTAATAAAGCTCATACTTGAATATCAAACTAAACGTGACGAAGCTCTAAAAGACCTAGATGATATGTTACCTGCTACTATGCGTGGTACTATTAACTGGAACTCACCCAACCAAGTAAGGGAACTATTATTTGACAAGTTAAAACTGCCAATAATATCATACACTGAAAAAGGTGTACCACAGACAGGTAAGAGTACACTTTTGCGCTTGGTAGACCAACACCCTATTCCCGGAAAGTTATTAGAAGTACGTAAGTATAGCAAAGCGCTTAATGGGTTTCTTAATCCTTGGAAAGAGTATCTTGACTATGAAATGTCTATGGGACGTCCACCACGTTTGCATACTACGTATAACATAGCTAAGACCAACACTGGTAGGCTCTCCGCAGAAGACCCTAACCTGCAACAAGTACCACGTTTAACAGGTATACGTTCTCTTATATGCGCTCCTCCCGGTTACGTCATCATAGAAGCGGACTATTCACAAATTGAATTACGTATAGCTGCGTTTATAGCCAGAGCATCCAGTATGTTAAGTATATACAATACGGGAGGTGACTTACACTTAAAGACAGCTATGGCTATGTCTGGACTAAAGGCAGAAGAGATAACTAAAGAATTACGCACACGTGCAAAAGCCGTAAACTTCGGGTATATCTACGGTATGTGGTGGAAGTCATTTAAGGCGTACGCCTTTGATAACTATGGTGTAACGTTGACAGACAAAGAAGCTGAACAATCACGTAATGATTTCTTTAAGTCTTATCCAGAGCTTACGCACTGGCATGAACGTAGTAAAAAATACGTTCATACGCATAAGTACGTTAAGTCTCCGCTTGGACGTATACGTTACTTACCAAATATAGATAGTTTCGATAAAGAGTTACGTGGAAAAGCAGAGCGTCAAGCTATAAACACACCCGTACAATCAACCGCTTCTGATATGTTACTAATAGCTCTTATACACGTGCATCGTACATTACGTGAAGAAAACTATGACGCACACCTTATTGGTGAAGTACACGACTCTATTTTAATTGAATGTAGAAGTGACCAAGCTAAAGAAGTAGGTACACTTGTCAAACATTGCATGGAAGAAACCGTACCACTTGTGCTTAGAAATGCCTTCTCTGTGGAGCTAGATGTACCCATTGTGGCTGATGTCACAATCGGCCCCGGATGGGGTCAAGGTGTCGATTTATCGGAGATTTAGAAAAATTTATTTTTCCTCTTGACAAGCCTATCGGGGGTGAGATATAATCTAAAGCGAACAAGGGAGACAACCCTGACAAAATTAAAAGGAGGTTATATTGTGTTTATCAAAAAAGAGGAACATGAGGTATGCGTAGTTAGGCTTGTACCGTTAGGAGGTAAGCCAAAAGACACCGTAGAGTTGGTATTTCCGTATGTTCCTAATCACTTAGTTTTAGAATATTTAATGCTTGCCGGTTACACTGTAACGCTGTCTATGGACTATCGTTCAGTTAACGTAAGAGTAAAAGCTGGTGCTGTTGCTAAAGTCACACGTAACCCTAAAAAAACTGAAGCTACCGTAGAAGAGCCTGGTGAAACTATATCGCCAAAACCACAGCAGAAAAAACGTAGTAGTAGAAAGGCTGAGGCTGAAGTAGCTTTGGTTAATGATGACGCAGACTTTGTACCGACGTTGAAATTGAAGATGCCATAGTTATTGAAGATTAATACGTTACTTATTAGACTTAGTGGGGCAGATTGCTCTGCCCCACATTAAACAGGAGGTGACAACATAATGCCAAAAGAACGTAGTGATATACTCAGAAGACGTCCTAAGATATTAAGGTACTTTTACTTAGCTGTGAGTAATGATGACTCTTTCCACGTTGGTACGTCTTATGGTGGACTAGCTATAACAGTTAAGAAATACGGTGTAAGAGACTTGTACTTAGCTGACGTAGTTACTGGCAAGGTAGACAAAATTAAAGAACCAGTAGAAGCGTTTATGGAACGATGGAGCAGAGAATACAATAACGTAGAATGGGACTATTTCTTAGATTCTGCTACTACTGCTCCTCCAAGGAAAACACTACGAAAGGGGGATAAAAAATGAACGGTTCTAGCGCTAAAGTAAGCTGTTGGAGAAGATGCCAAAAGAGGGCATTTTATCAATACGCTCTAGAGATTGAACGTGTAGTACCGTCTATAGCACCTAGCAAAGGCCGAATAATCCATGAATGTCTTGAGTATCACTACTCCGGTAAAGATTGGACTGAACCTATAAAAAACTTAGCCATAGATTTAGACAACGTATTTGACGAAGAACGGGAACAGTGGGCTAACCTGCCAGACGAGCTATACAGAATAATACGTGGCTACTTACTCACTTATAAAGAAGACGACTCTAGATACGATGTGTTAGCCACAGAGCTAGAATTTAACATGAAGGTAGGTTCTCACACTTTTGAAGGTAGAATAGACAAAGTAGTACGTGAAAAAGGCAGTAACCGTATATGGGTTGTGGATTATAAAACTGCTTCGGATATTCCAGATGTTACTGAGCTATTCATGGACGTGCAGACGTGTATGTATGCTAAGGCTGTAGCTACCGGTGCGGCAGATATTCCAGTAAAGAAGGGCGACGTAGTAGGCATAATGTATGACCATATACGTACAAAAGCACCACGTAGACCGGCTATACTTAAAAACGGAACTGTCAGTAAAGCTGATTGTGTAACGGATATAGCTACGTACATGGACACTGTAAAGGCTCAAGGACTCGACCCAAAAGATTATGCCGATATGATACCTAAACTTAGCAAGCATGTATTCTACCGTAGAGTCACTATTCCAGTACGTAATAGCACACTGAATATTATCATTAACGAAATAGATTCCACGCTAACCGATATGGAAGCAGCCTTTGACTCTTCTATATCTACGGTATACAAAGACGACTATGAAGAATTACTTAAAGTAAGCCATTACTTTCCACGTACGTACCTGTCCAAACGGTGTAATTGGGATTGTCCGTATTACAAACTTTGTATAGGAGAGTTGTCTGGTCAGAATGTTCTGTCTATTATCGCTACTGAATACCAGAAACGTTCTAGTAGAGAGAATAACGAGGACGAGGACGACGTAGACGAATAAGCCGGGAGTAGGAACTAACCGGGCTAGCATAACCCCGGTCGGAGGTTCGACCCCTCCACCCGGCTCCAAAATTAAGGAGGTATCTACATGGCTAAGAACACTAGAAAGCCAAAAGCAGAGGACTTTGACATAGAAATTGGTACTACTAGTAACGCTGACCTGACACTAGAAGACATAGAACTTGACCTTGACACTATAGAAGACGATGAAGAACTTATTAACGAAGAAGGGCTAGATGTAGACACAGACGCAATAGAAGACACTGCACCAAAACCAAAAAAGACTAAGACGTCTAAAACAACTATCCCGTCTATTCTCGATGACGTAGTTACTATATCTGAAAACGTAGAACATCCCACGTGGTTATTCTACGGTAAAAATGGAACCGGTAAAACTACACTAGGCTCTACCGTAGACGGTGCATTAATATTAGCAATAGAAGACGGTACGTTAAGTATACGTAACACTAAATATGACGTGAGAAAACTGCGGTGTGACTCTTGGGATAAAATCGAGGCCATATATTGGGCGCTTAAAGGTGGTAAAGTAACCGATAAGGGTATTGTTATAGATACTCCCACAGGGGAGTTTACTGTAACTACTCTTGTGTTCGATACTATCACAAAGCTCATGCAGACCTGTCTGCGCTCTGTGGTTCTAGGTGACGGTGCTGCTGACGCCTCACGTGACGTAGTAAACCCCACCTTACGTGATTGGGGTACTGCTACTCAAAAGGTGTCGTACTGGCTGATGATGTTCAAAGAATTACCCATACAGAACGTATGGAATGTTCAAGAGACGTTTACTGGTGAGACTGAAGACGACGAGTTTTCAATCTATCCTGACGTAAACAAAGCCTTGCGGTCGTTCTTGCTAGCAGAGGCCGATATAATCGGACGTACTTGCATAATCAAGAAAGACAACGAAATGAAATACGCTGTACGGTTTGGTGCTAATAACAGATACGTCACAAAAGACCGTACCGGCAAGCTGGGTAAGACGTGGATTAACCCACGCTTGGACAAGATGTATGAAAAAGTATTTATGGACAAAGCGGAATAATCCGTTTTGAAATAAAGGAGGTAAAAGCGTATGGCAAAAATTAAAGTTGATTTCTCTGGTGTAACCGACAGTAATTTCGACGTAGTACCCGGAAAGTATAACGTCAAAGTACTGGAGATAACTCAGGACAAAGGGAAGTCCGGTTACCCGTACTTACTGTGGAAGTTAGTCATTCTCAACGGTGCAAGTAAAGGTAGTTATATTAATCACATCACTACGTTAAAACCTGAAGGATTGTTTAACCTACGTAATACTCTTATTGCTTGTGGTTTGGACGTGCCTAAGTCTGCTGTGTCTTTTGACCCTGCTACTCTTAAAGGCAAAATATTCGGTATCGAAGTTGTCCAGCCTGAAGACAGCGATTATCCACGGATTAAGAAAGTGTTTCGGATAGAAGACGAAGAGGAAGAAGAGGAATACGAATACGAAGAGGAAGAAGTAACCGATGGAGAAGACATCGAACTTTAAGCACAGCAAGCTAGGCTACGTCGGTAACGGGACAGGGCGTTATGCTAAGTCAAGCCAAGGAACAGAAGCTAAGCTAGTGAACAAAATAATGGATGCACTACGTAGAGACTTAAAAAACGTACCGTATTTTATTTACAAAACTCACGGAGGAACTTTTCAAAAAGCAGGTATACCGGACATTTATCTTCAGACTTCTGGACGTACCATATGGCTTGAGATTAAACTACCTGGTGGAGACACTACAGCCCTGCAACGTAAAACACTATTAGAACTTAAAGACGCAGGAGCTTACGTAGCAACGTGTACCAGTGTAGAAGAAGCAATAGACACCCTTCACCATGCCCTCTCTTTATAAGAATACCCCATACAGAGTTATCTGTATGGGGTATTTTTTATTTGGGGTTCTTTGGTTTACGTGGCTTTTTCTCCTTGGGTGCCTTGGGTATTTTCTTCTCTTTAGGAGGTTTCGGTAGATTAATTTCGGGTAGTATATCTTTTTTACGCTTAGTAGCCATTTGTAGATTAATTTCGGGTAGTATATCTTTTTTACGCTTAGTAACCATTTTATGTCCCTCCCCTGTCTTCGATGATAAACGCCGAAAATCCGGCGTTTCTAAGGCGTTCTACAAGCTCTTCTGCGCCCTTCCTAAATTGGAACGAGTCTACTTGTACCTTGTACAAAGTTTTAGGCCCCTCATACGTCGATTTAGAGGCTCCTTTTTTATACATCCCTAGACTTTTAGCGATGCCCTCCGCTATAGCGTGGCATAGCCCTCTAAACATCTCCTTGTCCTGTAATACTGCTAAGTCAGTAGGATTGTCTAAGAATAATGTACCTAAGCGTATACTACGAACACCTTTTGCTGTGGTATCACGCAATACTTGAATGTTAGAATACTTTTCACCTAAGTCAGCTATACCTTTAGGCGCTAAATAATTAACTGCATAATTGTGAATAATATGTCTTACTTTTTGCGTTAACGGAGTAGCACTCGGATGACAGTACGTTTCAAAACCAGTATTTCTACCTGCGTTTACGTGAAACGATACGAACAAGTCAGCGTTAAGGTTAACAGCAGCACGTATACGTTCTGCTAAACTTACAGTGGCGTCGCAGTCACGTGTTAAAATAACCGTACATTCGTACAGTGTGTCAAGATACTCTTTAATATATTGTACGCCACGTAACGTGAA
>Ga0116166_1003691_pt1 | contig 11664 bp, 10 predicted proteins | sample AD_JPNMR2_MetaG_FD_89884 | JGI IMG/M metagenome (GOLD analysis project Ga0116166, IMG submission 89884) | Active sludge microbial communities of municipal wastewater-treating anaerobic digesters from Japan - AD_JPNMR2_MetaG | ecosystem: Engineered > Bioreactor > Anaerobic > Digestate | place...
CATCTATAAAAATCATACCTCATTTTCTCATATATTTCTCCTCTGTGGCCATTATCGTTTTCACCTTCCTTTTTAATTTTTCAAATAAGTGAATACAATCACCGGCAAATGTCCGGGTGAGAGAGCCATCGACTCTTTTTGTTATCGCTTCACCTGGTATTTATGCCTTTTTCCAGATTTACGAAATTTAGAGCATCGGTTTCAGCATTCATTTCTGCTAATATGCCACACACCTTCTTTTCTCCATTGAGAAATCGTTGGGCGATTTTGGCTCTGCGGCCAAACCGAAGAATTTTCTAATTTTAATCTTCTTCTCCCAGGCCTTGAGACTCGGCAATTATTGTTGTTCCCTCTTTTATCCTCGGTGAGATGGTTCCCTTGTCCCATCTGTGGAGCTAACTTCCCGAAAGTAGTATATCTTTTGCCCTAAACCAGGGAGCTCACAAGGAAGGAGTGAATCTGGTGATATCCTTTAGGCAAATATTCTAATATAGAACCATCTTGTTTTAAATCACGAATATGCTTTCGGATTGCAACTCTGGAGACACCTAGTTCTCCAGCTATCATTTACCCAGAAGCATAATGTCCACTTTTTCTAAGAATTTTCAATATCTTTCCTTTTATTTGGTTAACTACATTGTGTTTTTTTGTCAAGGTCTTTCGGGTTTGTTCAAAAAATACCTCATAGTTTTAGAGAGTAGGTTTCTCCCGTCATCGCAAGCCCCAGGTCTTTCAATGTAAACTATTGATAAATTTGCTTATTTTATATTCCAATATTTTATGAAATGTAAAATTATTTATAAAGCAATCCCTTTGTATTATTGACATACTCTCAATTAATTATATAATAGGTAAGGTAATAAAAATTGCCAGGGGGTGGAAATCGAGGGCTAACTAAAAGGTGCTTTTTTGCGCCATAATATCATTGTCCCTCCGCTAACACCCAGATTAGGGAAGCGCCCCTTCCCTAAGGGGGGAGTGTCCCCTGATTAATTTGTTTTCGGATAAGCTGATCCGAAAGGGGAGCACCTGATGAAAAGGGTTATTGGGCTTAGATTCTGGTTTCTAAGGATTTAATGGGACGTGGTCAGGGAAGCAAATATTTGTTTTCCTGACCATCGCTTTTGTTAAAAATATCTATCCTCACTCAAATTGGTGGGGATAGATATTTTGTTCTTTAGTACTTTTTAGCCAATGGCCAGTAAAAAATTCGAAGGGAGAAGGGAGGGACAACCTGTGGAGAAAATACTGGAAGTGGGGATGCATCTCATCCTTGATGGTTATTGTCAGGACTCTTCGATTATTGGAAACTTAGGCGAAGTGCATAGGTTCCTAGATGAGTTTCCCGAGGAAATGGGTATGACCAAAGTTCTACCGCCCTACGTTTTCCAATATCAGAGCAGTTCTCCCCTGGATAGTGGGATATCAGGTATAGTGATAATTGCCGAAAGCCACATCAGTATTCACACTTTTCCGGTTCGGAATTACTTAAGTGTGGACATATTTTCTTGTAAACCGTTTGATGTTGAAGAGGCAATACAGAAGCTCAATAGCTGCTTTAATCTGGTGGAATACAACTATCAATTGTTTGATCGGGGGATAGAATATCCTCCTGACCTTAACTCGAGTCTCCCCTTAGTTATAGAGGAGAGGCTTAAGAACCTGGAAAAAATGGGTCACACCTGACTCACTACTTATTTCCCCGGTAGGGTGAGTGTATGTCTCAATAAGTCAAACACTCACCCTATTTTTTATTCTCCATCCTGGACTGGCATTCCACACAATAGAGAGCATAGGGAATCGTTTTCAACCGCTGAATAGATATTTCCCTCTTACACAACTCGCAAAGACCATAATTTCCCGACTCTATCTTTTTCAAAGCCTTCTCCACCAACCTCAGCATCTCAAGAAGGGTTTTCTGGGAAGACATCTGGAGAGCCAGATCTACAGTGGCACTTCCCAAGTCTGCTTCATCTCTTGATTCGCTCAATGGGTTATAGTCTCGAGTGGTATCACGTTCTCGCTTGAGAACTAATTTTATCTTTTTATTCAACTCCAAAAGCTGGGCGCGAAGTCCTTCTATTTCTCGCTCTTCCATAGCTCTCATCTCCGAGGATATAATAACTCATATTTTTTCTTTATACAACCTTATCACTCGCTGTACCGCTTATAGGTCAATGGTTACACTAATATTACTAAAATTGCTTTATTAGTAGAATAGAACTGAACTATAGAGATGTTGCCTTTCCTTCCCAAAAAATAGCCGGTCTCCTTTCATCTCTGTTTTCTTGTCAAGTTCAATCCATCTTGGTAAAATGATTTAAGCAAGCTTTAATACTCTTTGTGTGATGCGGTGGAATTACTTTAATGGTGAGCTTTTCAATCTCCGGGGCAGAAAGCTTATGAAATTATGGCAGAAATAAGTGTTTGCTATCATTTATAAATCGTTTGTTAAGAAGGAGGAGTTTTCTATGGGACCAAAAGAAATATCTCAGAAGCTAGACCAATTGTTGCGGCTGGATACATTCCCGGTAGGGGTAAAATTTTACACTCGGGAAGAAGATTTGCCTAAAAAGCCGCTTCCGTTCAAACTCAACATCTGTCAACTGGTCTGTATGGCGCGATACCAGAAAATGGGCCATAGCGGCGTTCCAGAGAAAATGGTATGTGCCTTCGGGGCGGCATGCCTGGGATTAATTCAGACACCTGAGGCTATCCTATCCGGGAAAGCTGCCGTGGGTGCTTATTGCAAAGATCAGGAAGCGGCGAAGAAGTTCATGGCAAACGTATACAGGCTGGGAGACGATGGTAAGAAGTACGCTGGAGTATTTATCTCCCCGCTGGAAACATTCACCGAGGAGCCTGACGTGGTGGTGGTCTACGGCAATCCTGCCCAGATGATGCGTTTCATTCATGCCAATGCTTATGACACCGGAGAAAAGACCACGGCTGATACGGTAGCTGAAGGGGCTATGTGTTCTGCTATAGGATTTGCCAAAGGGACTGGTAAACCCACGGTGGGTTTCCCCTGTGCTGGTGACAGAATCTTCGGTGGCACACAGCACCATGAGCTTGTCTATGCAGCACCTTATGCTCTTTTCCGTGATAAGCTCGTGGACAACCTGGAATTCACGGCGAAGGGAGGTTTCTCCGTCTATCCAGTGCCACCATACATGGCCTTCACACCAGAGATGCCGTCGGCCTATTCTATAAAGCCGGAGGATCTATAAGTCTGTGTAATGTGCGGGAAGCTATAAAACAAAGACGCTCCCCTGCTTGCAAGCTGAGTGGGGAGCGTCTTCCAGCAAAGTCTTCAGAAAAGGGATGTGTTTATAAATTCTGGCTATACTGACTTTCCTGCAAGCGTAGTGTTTATCACCTCTATATAGGAGGCAATACTCGCCTCAGAGTGATAAGGATTTCAGGCATCACCGGTAGAGCCTGCTTTAGCTATCGCAACGCCCTGAGGATAACAATGTTTAATATGGTTTTTTGTTCCTTTTGGTATGTCGAAAGAAGCTGGGTTGAGAAATTTTAGATGCTTTCCATATGTTTGGGATTTCACGGCAATGAAGAGAATTATATATAAAAACATATGTCACAGGTAGAGAAAAATGGAAGAGTTAAAAAGGAAAGATTGATGACAAATGACCCATATTGCTGTAACATATTTAAGAATAAGAAAATTAGATGTTAAAGGGGAAGTTCTTGAGTAATTTATGGGTAGGAGATAATCTCTCCGACGTAAAAGTTAAAAATCGCTCTTTGGTGTTACGTTTACTGAAGAAAAAAGGGCCTTTATCCCGGATTGATTTAGCACGCATCACTGGTCTTACTCAACCTACGATTACGAACATCGTCAACGACCTTTTGTCGGCCAATCTTTTACAGGAAGTGGGTATTTCCGATACCAAAGCGGGGAGAAAGCCCATTCTTCTTTCCGTGAATGACCAGGCTTTCTACATCATCGCCATCAACTTTAGCCGGCGAGGCTTCTCTATTGCCCTTTGTGATCTGGGTCCCAACATTCTTTTCCGCTGTGATTCTTCTTACAGCCTATTAGAAAATACCGACATAGCTCTTTTAGAACTTCAGAAGGAGTTCATCCACATTTTGGAGTATGCTACTCAGTCTCTCCGTCTTATTTTAGGAATCGGTATCAGTGTACCCGGCCCTGTGGACGCTGAGTCCTGTACTATTTTAGCTCATCCTACTTTCTTGAAACATCGCTCCCTGGATCTTCGATTTTATTTGAGGGAGTATGACCTTCCCATTTTTATGATGCACGATGCTGATGCAGCCTGCCTGCATGAGACCTGGAGTGGAGAGGCTCGAGAAACCCAGAACATGGTCTATTTTATGGTGGGAGAGGGAGTGGGGGCGGGAATTCTCATAGACGGAAAAATTTATCGTGGTCATCATCGTCAGGGAGGAGAAATAGGGCATACCAGCGTCAATCTTTTTGGTCCTCGATGTGTGTGCGGGAATTACGGTTGCTTAGAGAGTTATTGTAGTATTCCCAATGTCTTAAAAAAAGCGCAAGAGGTTGTCTGGTTTGGAGAAAGTAGTTATTTAAGGGATATTTCTTCTCGTCAGGGGGGAATAGAATTTCACCACCTTTTAGAAGGAGCAAGGATGGGAGATAACACTTCCTTGCAGATTCTCAATCAATTGGGTCAATACGTGGGAGTGGGAATGGTAAATTTAATCAACCTCTATGACCCGGAGATGGCGGTTATAGGAGGAGAAGTAGCTCTGGCCCAGGAGTTCATTGCTGGAACGGTCAATCAGGTACTGGAAGAAAGACTGCTCTACCGAGAATATGTAAATCCCCAATTGCGCTATTCTAAATGGGGAAGAGATGTCACACTTTTGGGAGCAGCTTCCATTGTTCTGGATCACTTCATTGCGGGAGAGCTGGGAAAATTCTAGCTCACCTTTTTCTGATTATTATCCGATTGGGTATGCAAGCGATAAAGCCTCCGTTGTCGGGAATTTTCCCCATCTCGATGCAAATGTGATCCGGGCAGGGAGAGGAGCTAACCCATACCTTTCCTCCTTCTATCTTCACTATCGTTTCTCCCAGCGGCCCTTCCAGGGTTATAACTTTTTCTGTCCGGGGAGTAACTTTCAATTCTATGATTTGGTCCTGGGTCTCCAGTAAAATACTGTAAAAATCTCGAGATGATGAATATTTCCCCCCCACCCATATTCCTGCTGCTGCAAACAGAGGCAAAATAACCCACCATATTTTTCGCTTCTTCATTAATGATTTACCATTAATTATTAATCACAAATTTTCAAGGAGAAAAATTTTTGTAGAGCTCCTCTACCCGGGAAATAATAGTTTTTACCGGAATACCCAGTTTTTCTGCATACCATACTGCTCCTCCTGCTCCTACTCCCTCTTTTACGAATCCTCGCTCATAATCAGAAAGTCCGGGGAAGGAGGAGTGAGAAAAATCTAAAGGAGCAGAGTAAACTTCTACCCCTAATTCTTGCGCTATCTCCTTGACGTGAGCGCTTTTATCTTCTACTACATAGCGGGTGGTAGCTACAAAAAGGGGACGATTATAACCTTGATGGCGAAGCACTGCACTCACTGCTAACATTTGAGTCCCTCCAGCTAAAACCACCTGGCATTCCGGTAGAGCTCCTTCTACCAATCCTCCTGCCACCGCTTGCATGGGGTCTCCACAGCTCTCCACTGCTTTTAATCCTGCTCCCTGCAAAGAACCGTAGCTAATACCTTGAAAAGAGCTAACCTCCTGCCACACTTTCTCTTTAAGGGGAATGGGGTTATGGGGAAAGGCCGAGGAGACCATTCCATTGTATCCTAAAGCCCGAAGGACACAAAGAGCTGAGGTGGTTCCTCCGGGTAAAGATTCGGCTATCACCAGGCAGTTTTGAGTTTTAGAGAGTTCTTCTCCTAACATTTTTCCTTTTTCCCAGAGGGAAAAAGCTTCTTCTACTGCTTTTCCCCGGCGGGGGTCTCTCCCTGGAGAAGCGGCAGTTTCCACATAGGGAACGGTGGGGGGAAGAAGAGTTCCTGCTCGCACTATAAGTACTGGAAACCCAGCCTCCAGGTAAGCCGCTCTACTTATGAGAGCGGGGGTGGGATGTCCCTCCGGGTCAACGGGAAGAGCATCGATTATTTGAGGTTTACCTTTCCAGAGCACTTCGGCATCAGCTGGAGCAGTATATGCCACCGCTTCTGGGTTAGAACCAGCTGCTGAAAGTCCGGGAATAGTTCCTAATTCAGTTCCTCCAACGATTAAAATAAACACGTTTACCTCCTGTTTAAGAAAATTATTATATATATATAATTTAATCACTTCTGGGGAAAAAGGGGAAGAGCATAAAAGGATAAAAGAAGGAGATTAAAGTGATATGTCGGGGAATTCCCCCGACATATAGCCAGTCAGTTCTAGTTTTTCAGTCTACGTTAGAGATGGTTTACTGAGGAAGGCTTCTTCTTTCCTCAACGCTGGAGCGTTTTTCCTCCAGCGTAATTTTTAATCTTTTGCGTTTTTATAGTATTCCGCAAAACCTATTATAATTGCTATTCCTTGCGGGAAAGAGAAAGCTTCTCCAGGGGAAATTCGGGAAGTCTTAAACTCCCTGAATTTTGCTGAAGTGGAAATTGAAAATCAACAGTTCTTACTCAAAATCAAAGGAACGGAACTGAGTAATAAAATCTTAAAACTCTTCAAAATTAAACCCCCTAAAAATATCACCCCTAAAGAAGAACTATCTCTGTAGACTACTTAAGGTAGTGAGTGTAGTGGCAAAATAACATATTCTAATTTAAATAATATAGATTTGATGCGGGTTTCAGCTAAGTGAAGTGTCAAAGTCGGGATAAAGGGGTTCGTAAGGGGGAAAACGCTCCTATCTTGCTGGGAAATCTTTTCTTCCAGTTGTCTTTGTTTTTTTCACTTTTTCTGGGGGTTATAAGGGGATTGGTTTCCCCCTATAGTCGGGTTCACAAAGGAGCACTCCCCACTGAGGGATACTTTTCTCCCTCGGTAGTCTTTGTTGTTTTATATTTTGCTTTTGATTTCTTGCGTGGTCATAGGGGGTGTTACCCCCTTATAGTTCTATTTTATCGGCTACGACGGTCGCTGGCATAAAAGGAAAGGAGAACATAAAGCACGATACCGAATGCCAACCATTTTCCAGCATCTCCCAGACCAAATGCTATCAATAAGTTGGTTAAAGCCTGTAAAAAGATAGCTCCCAAAATAACTCCGATGTAATTTCCATCTCCGCCGGTGAGCGACACTCCACCTACCACTACCGCAGCAATACTGGGCATAACGTAGTTGGAGGCCATATCCTTAAAAGCAATTCCCATGTTGCCAATCAATAGCAGCCCTGTGAGGCTTGCCAGTATTCCACTAATTACAAAAACGACGCACCTTACTGCTTTCACGTTAATACCGCTCAGGTATGCAGTTGTTTCATTAGACCCTACTCCAAAAAGAATCGTACCCCACTTTGTTTTATTAAGCACAATCATAACCAAAACAGTGATAGTAAATAAGATAAAAAGGATGTTAGGAAATTTACCGGTGGATTTGGCAGCGAGAGTTGCCAGAATCGGTGAAGGTCTCCCGGTAATATTTCTTCCTGCTGTATAAGCGTTTACGATGCCCTGGAGAATGTTAGCCATAGCCATGGTTACGACGAGAGGTGGAAGCTCCAGGAAAGAAACCAGCGCTCCGTTGGCTAAACCTATGGCACTTCCCAGAGCCAGAGCAATTAAAATAGCAGCTCCCAGATTGGCATTTTGGCCATCCATAACGCTGGCGGTGAGAACAGCAGTAAGAGTAGCAGCATACCCCACAGATAAGTCTAAACCACTACCTCCAGCAGCAATTACAATCATTTGACACAGGGCAAACAGGGCGGTGAATGAAGCCAGCTTTAAGGTAAACAAAACTTGTTCTACGGTCAAGAAGTTGGGCACTATTATTCCACCCAATGCAAAAAGGAGCACAATCAAGATAAAAGCCACGATTATTTTTTTATATCTTTCAAAAAACATTGATATACCCAGATTCATACCGTTATTCTCCTTTAAATTATTCTTTACTATACAGGGTATAGGCTACGGGAGCAGCAATGGCAATAATCACGATTAATCCTGACACCAGAGTCTGGTAGGCGGTAGAAATATCAGCAAAGAAGATAATTTTGTTCACAAAATTAAGAATTAGAGCTCCTACCAGGGCGAAATAAACGCTTCCTTTTCCTCCACTGATGGCTACACCTCCCACAATTGCTGAGGCTATTGCCCTCAAGGTCAGGGGGTCACCCATTCTTGCGTCTCCGGACTGATTTTGTCCTACAAAAAACAGAGCAGCTAAAAGATAAATATCGGATTGATAATGCAAGGTTGCATTTGCAACTTTGCCGGATTAATACCACTGGCATAAGCGCTCTCGCTATTGCTTCCCACCGCGTAGATATGTCTTCCTATCCTGGTTTTGCTAACGATAAACCATATAAGACAGGCCGCTAAGATTAAAATCAAAGCAGGAGGGATAACACGGCCAAATTGCTTAATATAGGGATGAATTCCTTCTATCATTCCCGGGTTATAGAATATCCTGAACCACTCAACCGATTCTCCCCCCGGGGTGGGTCGCAAGAAAAGGCCAATTCCCAACCATATGTAAGAGGTAGCAAAGGTAACAATAACGGGGGGAATTCTCAAGTAGCCAATACCAAAGCCATTAACTACACCCACTAAAATTGCTACGGCAAGAGTGACAAGGATAGCATAGACTCCAGTTATAGGATCAGATTTCTTCATAACTGTCGTTAGCACGCAGGTAAAAAGAGAAAGTGCCGACCCAGCAGAAAGGTCTATTCCACCAGATATAATGACTACTGCAGCGCCCATCGCTAGAAGTATCAATGGAGCAAAGGCGTTTATGTTTCTGACTATGGATTTAAGGGTAAAGAAATTTTCCTGTAAAATGGCAGTAATGGTAAACATGACTATCAATATCAATAAGCTGGAAAATTCAGGACGAAAAACATAATTTGATAAAGCAGGTCTTGAGAAATTTTGATTGTTTTTATTCATTATTCACCACACCTTATCTCAATCGCATAGAACAGGCGATAATTGTGTCTTGGTTTATATCTCCGCCTTCTAAACTTGCAACGATCTGCCCTTCGTACATGATGAGAACCCTGTCACAGTATTCTACAAGCTCTTCATTATCGCTGGCATAAAGAATGACACTCGTATTCTTTTCTTGCACTTGATTCACGATATACTGATACAAGTCTCTTTTTGCTCCGACATCAATCCCCTTTGCTGGATCAGCCAGCAAAAGAACATTGATGTCAAAGGGCAACCACTTTCCCACCACGACTTTCTGTTGATTTCCGCCTGATAAGTTCTCTACTGGTACATCAACAGTGGGCGTTTTTATAGAAAGGACCTCCACTATCTCCTCGCATTCCCTCCGATATTCATCATAAGGGATAAAAGAAGGATGACCAGGAAGACCCATTTTAGGAAAAATCATATTAAATAATACCGAGCGCTTCAAAAAAAGACCTTCCAATTGTTTATCTCCGGGGACAAACACTATTCCCTCTTTTATGGCATTTAATGGTCTATTTAGTTTGATTTTCTTTCCTCTTAGCTCAGCGTCGCAATGAAGACTATGGAAAGCACCAGCTAAAGCGTGCATCAACTCAAGCTGTCCTTGTCCTGCAAGCCCTCCTATGCCCAGTATTTCTCCTTTTTTCAGGTCGAATGACACATTTTTCAGGGACTTGCCATAATTTAAATTTTTTATACTCAAAATTGTTTCATCAGTTACCGCCACGTGCTTCTTCTCCACTTTTGTTTTTTGAGTATCTCCAGTAATATAGCTTATAATTTTTTCCGGATCTTTTTCATCTTTTTCAAAATCAATAGTGGCTACATTTTCACCATTTCTGAAAATGGTGACATCGTCGCAAATTTCCATTACTTCCCAGAGGCGATGGGAAGTAAAAATCATAGCTACTCCTTCCTTAGCGAGAGCTCTCATGCAGTCAAAAAGATTTTTAACCTGGGCTTGCTCTAAGGCAGCGGTGGGCTCATCTAGGATAAGGAGTTGAGGATTTTGAGAAATAGCCTTGGCTATTTCTACAATCTGCATTTCTCCTGGATTTAATTGGGAAACTTTTTTGTTGATGTCTAGGTCAGGAAGAAGTTGAGCCAATATCTTTCTGGATAATTCTTTGGCACTATCATTGTTTAAAAATATACCATTGCTTTCTTCTTTTCCCAGGACGATATTTTGCCAGACAGTCAAATCTGCCACCAGACTGAGATTTTGAAACACCATGGCAATTCCATCTTTTCGAGCTTCGCTCGGACTCCGGTATCTCACCGTTCTACCTTTATATTTTATCTCTCCCCCATCGGCTTGATAAACACCGCAAATAATTTTGGACATAGTGCTTTTACCCGAACCATTGGCTCCCAGAAGACCGGTGATTCTCCCCTGGTAACAGCGCAAATTGGCATTGGATAGAGCAACTACTCCTCCAAAATTCTTTTTAATTCCTATCGCTTCTAAGACTATCACACTTTATCCCTCACTCTCCAAAATTAGCCATTCTCTACGTTTTTTGTTTCCCCTGCTTGAGAGGATAGTCTCTTTTTTTTCACGTGGATTCCACCTGGGGTGTGGCACGCCAGAGGACCTGGCATTTTAGAAAAAAAGTAGAGAAAAAGCATTGGAACTTGTGCTTTTTCCTCGGGCTGGCAGGGCAGTCTCTCTGCATTTTAATATTCTTTGGTCTCCTATTCATACCGGTTAGCTCTCACCATAGTAAATACAAAGTTGAACAGATTCCTTACTTTACTCCTAATTCGAAGGGATAGAAGCTCACTTTACCCCTTCGAATTAGGAGTAAATTGTCTCGTTTATTCAAATAGTGCTGCTACTTCCTCTTCAGATATAATTTCGCTTAACAGATAGTCGTCTGGTTTGTCTTTCAGGAGTTCCCACGCCTCATCAAAGTTTTCATCGGTGACGAACATGCTAACCTGATAATAGAAAGTATTATCTTTCAAGATGTCCGGCTTGAAATTTTTCCCGTTATAAAGCTGCAGAGCTATGCGAAAAGCAGTTCCACCAATTCCGGGAGGATTGGGCTGAGTGCAAGCCTTGAAATCGGCTCCCTGGTCTCTTAATTTTTTCCATTCTTTAAAGAAAGCAGTGCCTGGGTCTCCATACATAACTTTAGGGAGCTTATTGGCATCTAGGAAGGCAGAAAGAATTCCAAATGCCATACCATCTTGAGTGATTACCGCGTCAATTTGTTGGCCAGAAGCGATGATCTGGGTGGCTACTTCTTTAGCCTTGGTCTGGTCCCAGTATCCTGAGGTATCAGCAATCAACTTGATATCAGGGTAGTTCGCAAGCACCTCATAGGTTGCTCTAATTCGTTCATTGTTTGCCGGATGTCCTTCTAAACCATAGATTTGAACGGCGTTCCCTTTCTGGAGAGTGGAGGCAATGAATTCCACATTTTTCTTATTCCAGGCATAATGGTCCAGGGTTATGTTGACAACATCAGGAGCGGTTACCGTGGCATCAAAAGAAACAACCAGAATACCTTCTTCCTGGGCTTCTTTTATTA
>Ga0116166_1003703_pt1 | contig 11634 bp, 8 predicted proteins | sample AD_JPNMR2_MetaG_FD_89884 | JGI IMG/M metagenome (GOLD analysis project Ga0116166, IMG submission 89884) | Active sludge microbial communities of municipal wastewater-treating anaerobic digesters from Japan - AD_JPNMR2_MetaG | ecosystem: Engineered > Bioreactor > Anaerobic > Digestate | place...
GACGGCGTGCGGCGTGACGCTCGGAGCGCTCAAGGCCATTCTGAGCGAGCGCGAGGGCTCGCGGAGCCGTTGCCGGGTGCTGATCACCAACGACACCGGGCCGCGGCACATCGCGGCGGCGTTCGGCGTGCCGACGGTGACACTCTTCGGGCCGACCGATCCGAGGTGGACGACGCTGCCGCCGGGCCAGCACCCGTCTGTGCATGTCGTGGCCGACCCGGACCTGCCGCCGGAGATGCTGGCGGACGACCACCCCGAACGCTGCGCAATCGAGAAAATCAGCGTCGAGCGCGTGCGGAAGGCTGTGGAGGCGGTAGCGGGGGGCGGGAGCGGCGGATGAGGGTCCGCGGGGCCGGAGTGACGGGAAAACTCCCTACTTTGCCGCGACGGCGGGTGTATTGAACCCCGTCCTGAGCCGATCTAGACTTGTCTAACCCTGACGGGGGCGTAGCTCAGTTTTGGTAGAGCGCTTCCATGGCATGGAAGAGGTCGTGAGTTCGAGTCTCATCGCCTCCACTTCCCGTCAAAGCCCCGGACCACGCGTCCGGGGCTTGTTCTTTGGAGACTTTTCATCTTGTGGCGGGTTGCGCCGGGCCCTTGGGCGGGCGCTATAGATGACCAGCGTCCATTCATCTCGTCCTTGAACCCACGGGAGATGTCCATGGCCAAGTCCAATCGTCGTGCGGTGTCCGGGAGCGGCGGGCTGAACGTCTCGGTGCCGGCCCGGGCGACGCGGATCGACCTGCCGCCCCGCGTGCGGACCCGCGTCTGCGAAGTGCTCCAGGCGCGGCTGCTGGACAGCCTCGACCTGCACGCGCAGATCAAGCAGGCGCACTGGACGGTGCAGGGGGAGAACTTCATCGCGTTGCACGAGTTGTTCGACCGCATCGCGGGGGAGGTCGACGGGTACGCCGACGAGATCGCGGAGCGGATCCAGACGCTCGGGGGGCACGCGCTGGGGGCTCCGGCGTTGGTGGGGGCGCGCTCGGCGCTGCCGCCGTACCCCCTGGCCGCGGTGCGCAGCCGCGACCATGTGCGGGCGGTCGCGACGGCGCTCGCGGCGTACGGGAAACTCGTACGCCAGGCGATCGACCAGTGCGACCGCGCGGGCGACGCGGACTCGGCGGACCTGTTCACTTCGGTGAGCCGCGGCGTCGACAAGAGCCTGTGGTTTGTCGAGGCGCACGAGGCGCCGGGCTCGCCGGAGTGAGCGCGCGTCGACCGAGTGGTTCCGTTATCCTCGGCGTTGATCCCGCATGAGCGAACTGATCCCGCTCGAACCCATGCCCGACAAGCCCGCGCTGCCGGGGACGGTGATCCTCCGCCGCACGAGCGACGAGGTGATCGACGCGCTCGCGGCCGACCTGCTGATGCACGCGCTCAACTGCGTGCGGACCTTCGGCGACTTTCACCTGGCGCTCTCGGGCGGATCAACGCCCATGCCGCTGTACCAAAGGCTGATGGTCGATCCGCGCTACCGCGACCTGCCGTGGGGACGCACGCACCTGTGGATCGTGGACGAGCGCCGCGTGCCGTTCGATGATGAGCGCTCGAACTACAAGCACATCGGCGAGATTTTCGCCGACCACTCGGGCATCCCGCGTTCGCACCTGCACCCGATGATGCCGCTGGAGTCGGGGGCGGACGCGGCGTACGAGAAGGCGTTGCGCGAGGCACTCGCGTGGCGCGAGCCCGGACAGGACCGGCTCGACTTCGTGCTTCTGGGCATGGGCGCCGACGGGCACACCGCGAGCCTGTTCCCGCACTCGCCCGCGCTGATGGAAGAACTCGAGGCGCCGCCGAGTTCGAGCGCGGCGCAGCGGCTGGTGCGCGTCAACGCGGGTGAGCACGTCACGCCGCCGGACCGGCTCACGATGACACTGCGCCTCATCAACGCGTCGCGGTTCATCGCGCTGCTCGTGACGGGCAAGGGCAAGCGCGAGATGGTGCGGAAGGTCGCGGCCCGGGCCCGCGCGGGTGGCGGGCCCGACAACCCCGCGAGCGTCGCGGACCTGCCGGTGCTCGGCGTCCGGCCCATCGGCGGCGAACTGCGGTGGTATCTGGATCAGGACGCGTGTTCGTAACGCACGCCGGGGGCGGCGCCGTGTTCAGGTTGCCGCGCGGGGCGCGGCATCGGCAACCGGCGCACTCTTGGTGGCCTGTGCTCCGAGCGCGATGATCGCGGACCCGTCTCTTGCCACCAGCCGTATGCGTGCGCCGCACTCGGGGCACCGCACCACGCCCGCCCCTTTGGGCTCGATCGGCAGGCCGATGAGGCTGTAGCCGCAGACCAGGCACCCGCCCATCCCGAGTTCTCGACGGATCTCGCGTCGGATCATGTTGTTCTGGTACGCGCTCGTGAGCAGTACCACAAAGCCGACGCAGGCGATGACGAACGTGGGCAGGAATACGATCGGCGAGAGGCGCCCGAAGTTGCCCAGAGCCAGACCGACAGCGAGGGCCGCGACAGAGCCGCAGAGCCAGCCGAAGAAGACCCCGGGGATGACGGCGCCCAGGACGACGAGGGTCGAGACGACCGCGTGCTTTCTGTTGGCCTGGTGCGCGCAGCGGCGGAGAACAACCGAGCGTTGATCGGGCGTGAACTCGGCGAGTTGAGGGAAGCGCTTGAAGACGCGGTCGGCGCGGGTGGGCACGGGCGATTGTTCGCTAGCGCCGGGACGCGGGTTCGGTGCGGCGCGATGAAGTCCTGCGGCGATTTGGGACTCTCACCTGCCGCGGGGGCGGTGGCGGAGGCGTGGCCGCCGGTGGCGGCTGGTTCTGAGTCGCGCGGAGTGGCCGCGCGCCCGAAGTCAGGATCGCGCCGCCGCACTCGGGGCAGTGGAGCACCGGGCCCTGTGGAACGAGGCCTTCGAGGGTGTAACCGCACCAGGCGCAGGACCCGGTCGCGCGGGCGGCCTTGTTGAGCCGCTCGCGGATCGTGCCGTCGCGGTCGAGCACGAAGAAGAGGTGGACGAAGCCGATGCAGGTCGCGGTGCCGACGGTGTACCCCGCGGCGTCGACGAAGCGGATCGAAAGGAGTTCGAGGAGGCCGAGGCTGTAGGTGCAGCCAACGGTCGCGAGCACTCCGAAGATGGCGCCCGCGAGGATGGCAAAGGGGAGGGCGAAGACGAGCATGAGCCATTCGGCGGGTGTCGTGCGCTGATGGCGGCAGCGGCGCAGCACGTCGGCCCGTTCGCCCGCCGGGAACGCGGCGAGTTGCGGGTAGCGTTTCACGAGGCCGTCGGGATCGGTCCGCACCGAGAGACGTTCGCTGCGGGTGGTCGTGAGGTTCAGCCTGCCGACAACGAGCGAGTCCATGTGCAAGTGCGCATCGCGGCCCTTCTCTGGCCTTCGAGCCTGGAGGCGCACGGTTCGACGGGACTGGCGCACGGTGTGAGGCGCGGCGACAGGTTTCTTGCCGAAGTCACCCTACCGGGGCACGAACGAAACGAACGAGAGCGTTCTCATCGCTGGAAATGACGGTGTCGGCTGGTCGGCGGCGGCGTCGGATCGCACCGGGACAGGCCTTGGCGGGTATAACGTGCCTGTCCCGATCGGTGTGTTGCCCCTTGACCGCCTCGGAAGAAGAGGTGCGCGCGTGTCGCGCGCGGGCGGCGAAGTCGGTCCCGATCGACAACTGGGTGCGAGCGCAGAGCCCGGAAGAGCCGGGAGCCATTGCGCCGGCACCGCCTGGAACCCCATCATGTCGAAGTCGTCTGAACGATCTGTTTCCGGCCCGCGCTGCTGTTCGCGGCGGTCGGCACGCACGCTGCTCGCGGGCGCGGCGATCACGGCCTCGCTCCTTTGCGTCAGCGCCGCCGGCGCCCAGCCCTTGCCCACCGATGAGCGGATCGTGCAGGGAACGCTCCCCAACGGTCTGAAGTACATGGTGCTCAAGCACCAGAACCCGCCGGGGCGGGCCACGATGTGGATCAACGTCTCGTCGGGCTCGCTCAACGAGACCGACGAGCAGCGCGGGCTTGCGCACTACCTCGAGCACATGGCCTTCAACGGCTCGGAGAACTTCCCCCCGGGCACGGTCATCAACTTCTTCCAGAGCATGGGCCTGAACTTCGGCCAGCACCAGAACGCCTTCACGAGTTTCGACCAGACGGTCTACCAGCTCGCGTTCCCCGACACCAAGCCCGAGACGCTCGACAAGGGCATGACGTTCTTCGCGGACGTCGCCGGCCGGCTGCTGCTCCTGCCCAAGGAGATCGACGAAGAGCGTCAGATCATTCTGGAAGAGAAGCGCGCCCGCTCGGGCGGCCCGCAGCGCATCCAGGATTACATCCTGGAGCGCGTCGCGCCGGGCTCGCTCATCGGCCAGCGCATCCCGATCGGCACCGACGAGTCGCTCAAGACCGTGCAGGAGAAGAACTTCCGCGACTACTACAGCAAGTACTACGTGCCGTCGAACATGACGATCATGGTCGTGGCCGACGAGGACCCGTCGGTGGTGGTGGACCACATCAAGAAGAACTTCTCGTTCGGCGAACGCGTGCCCGTGCCGGCGGACCAGGACCCGAAGGTCACGCCGACGGACAAGACCTTCGCGATCGTCGCGACGGACAAGGAGATCACCGAGGCGTCGATCTCGATCAACCGCATCGACAAGCCGCGGCCGCCGGTCACCACGTACGAGCAGATGCGGACCAACCTCGTGACGGATCTGGCGACGGCGGCGTTCAACCGCCGCATGGGCGCGAAGATCAACAAGGGCGGCACGGCCTATCTCTCGGCGAGCGCCAGCAGCGACGACCTCTTCCACGCCGGTCGCTGGAACGGGGTCTCGGCCAGCGGCAAGCCCGAGGAGTGGAAGAACCTCGTCAACGAACTGGGCCACGACCTGCAGCAGGCGCGTCAGCACGGTTTCACGCAGCGAGAACTCGACGACGTCAAGAAGGACATCATCGCGGGCGCCGAGCGGTTCGTCGAGCAGGAGAAGACGGTCCCGGCGGCGATGCTTATGCGCCGCATGAACACCGCGGTGAACGACGGCGAGCCGGTGATGTCGGCGGTGCAGGAACTCGACGCGCTCAAGAAGATCCTGCCCACGATCACGCCCAGCGAGGTGTCGAGCGAGTTCGCGACGGTGTTCGACCCGACGAACGTCGTCTTCATTGCCGAACTGCCGTCGTCGCTGGCCGACGTGCCGAGCGAGCAGCAGCTGGTCGACCTGGGCAAGAAGGCCCTCGACGTGAAGACCCAGCCGATGGCCGACGAGGACCGCCCGACGCAGCTGATGGCCAAGGCCCCGGCGCCGGGCTCGATCGTCGAGCAGAGCGAGCACGCGGCGTCGCAGGTCGCCACCGCGGTGCTCTCCAACAACGTCATCGTGCACCACCGCTTCATGGACATCCGCAAGGACCAGGTGCAGGTGTCCATCAACCTCGCGGGCGGCACGATCCAGGAGACGGCCAAGGATCGCGGCATCGCCGAGGTCGCGTCGCTCGCGTGGTCGCGCCCGGCGACGAGCAAGCTGACGAGCACGAACATCCGCGACCTGCTCACGGGCAAGAACGTGCGCGTCGGCGGCTTCAGCGACACCGACACGCTCTCCCTGAGCATCTCGGGCAGCCCGAAGGACCTCGAGACCGGGTTCCAACTGGCGTACCTCCTGCTGACCGACCCGAAGATCGAGGACGGCGCGTTCGAGCAGTGGAAGAAGGCGACGCTCCAGCAGATCGAGGAACGGACCAAGAACCCCCAGGCCGCGTTCGGCGAACTCCTGGCGACGACCATCTACCCGGTCTCGGACGCCCGGACGCAGTCGATCACGGCGGCGCAGGTCGAGGCCCGCACGCCGGCGGAGGCGCAGGCCTGGCTGGCGCGCGAGATCGCCTCGGCCCCGATCGAGGTGACGATCGTCGGCGATATCCAGCGTGACGAGGCGATGCGCCTGGCGTCGACGTACCTGGGCTCGCTCTCGAACCGCCCGAAGATGACCGGGTCGACGCTCGACGAACTGCGGAAACTGCAGCGTCCGGTCGGGCCCATCGCCAAGAACCAGACGATCGACACGCCCACGCCGGTGGCGCTGGCGTGCTGCGGGTTCTACGGCCCGGACTTCGAGAACCTGGCCGAGACGCGGACGATGCAGGCGGCCAGCCGCATCATGTCCACCCGGATGATCCAGCGCGTGCGCGAGAAGGAGCAGCTGGCGTACTCGCCCGGCGCGGGCCTGCGTCCCAACGCCGAGTACCCGGGCTTCTCGATGTTCATGGCCATCATGCCGACCGACCCGTCGAAGGTCGAGCGCGTGCTGACGGTCGTGCCCGAGATGTTCGCCGAGTTCGCCAAGGACGGTCCGACGGAAGAAGAAATGACGACGATGAAGAAGCAGATGGCCAACACGCTCGACGAGTCGATGAAGCAGCCCAACTTCTGGGTCGGCAACACCGGTACGATGACCTACCGCAGCCGCACGCTCGACGACGTCATGGCGGCCAACGAGTTCTACCAGAACCTCACGGCGGAGCAGATCAAGACCGTGTTCGCGAAGTACTACACGCCGGCGAACTCGGTCCAGATGTCGCTGACGCCCTCGGCGGCGAGCGCGGCGCCCGCGTCGGCGCCGGCGGGCCAGGGCGAGAAGTCCGGCGGCTGAGTCCGGAGAGCGATTATCGACACCCTTCACCGGGGCACGCCCAGCGCGTGCCCCGGCTTGTTTTTGCGTTTCATCGTGGCGGGCGGCGCGCGACAGTTCATGCTTGCCTAGCGTCGTTGTGAAACCCGCGGCGTTCGCGCCAAGACGGAAACTCATACGCAATGAACCCGCTCCCCGACTCCAACCCGGTCCGTGCCCAGAACGCCGTCGGCGCTGCGCCGGTGTTCGCGTCGGCGTTGTCGGGGCATCTCGACGCGCGACAGGCCGCGGTGCAGGTTGCGCGCCAGTGCCGCGCCGACCTGGCGGCGCACCCGCGCGGACCGGGCGAGGGCGCGGACGCGCCGGCGTGCGACCTGGCGATCCTGTTCTTTTCATCGCACCACATCGACGACGCGCGGCTGATCGCCGAGGCGATCCGGACCGAGCTTGCGCCGCGCGTGCTGGTGGGCGTTTCCGGCGAGTCGGTCGTGGGGGGCGAGACGGAACTCGAACGCCAGCCGGGCGTGTCGCTGCTGGCGGCGCGTCTGCCGGGCGTGAACGTCCGCGTCTTCAAGACCGACGACCTGCCGGTGGTGCGGCCCGACTCGGCGGGCGATCTGGACCTGGTGCGGCGCGTCGCCGGGTTCGGGCCCGAGCACCGGGGCACGGTCCTGCTCGTCGACCCCTTCAGCGTGCCGGTCAACGCCGTGCTGCCGATCCTGGCCGCGGCGCGCGACGGGCAGGCGGGTTCGACGCTCCTGCGACCGGTGCGGGCGGCGCTCAGGCCCGGGGCGAGGCGGGCGCCGATCATCGGGGGTGTCGCGTCGGCGTCGCCCCGTCCCGGCGGCAACGTGCTGCTCGTCAACGACTCGATCTTCCGCGCGGGCGGCGTGGGCGTGTCGTTCTCGGGGGGCAACCTGCGGATCGACACCCTCGTGTCGCAGGGGTGCAAGCCGATCGGCAAGCCGATGGTCGTGACGGCGGGGAAGCGGCAGCTCATCACCGCGCTGGGGGGGCGTCCGGCGCTCGAGGTGCTCTCGGAACTGCTCGAATCGCTCGACGACGAGACCAAGCAGCAGGTGCGCCGGGGCCTGTTCGTCGGCGTCGCGGTGAGCGAGTACAAGAGCCGGTTCGGACGAGACGACTTTGTCATCCGGAACCTCATCGGGATCGACCAGAGCGTCGGGCGTCCGCCCAAGCCGGAGGACGAGGATTCCGGGTGGTCACCCGAGAGCGAGGCGGAGCCGGCGCGCGGGCCCGGGGGCGCGGGCGTCGGGGCGATCGCCGTGGCCCATCTGCTCAAGGTCGGTCAGACGGTCCAGTTCCATGTGCGGGACGCCCGGACCGCCGGGGAGGACCTCGCGATGCTGCTCGACGCCCAGCGCCTGCACGATCGGCCCTCGGGCCTGCTGCTGTTCACGTGCAACGGTCGCGGCTCGCGCCTCTTCAACCAGGCGAGCCACGACGCGGGCATGATCGCGCGGGCCTTTGCCCGCCCGGCCGATGAAACCACCGGCGCCGGAGCGTGGGCGGGTCCGGCGGTGCTGCCGGCGTCGCTCAGCGGCGTGGCGAGCGCCAAGGGCGGACGCCCGCTGGGGCCGCTGGTCAACCCCGTGCCGCTGGCCGGGTTCTGCGCCGGCGGCGAGATCGGACCGGTGGGCGCAGAAGGCGATGTGTATGTTCACGGCCAGACGGCGTGCCTGGCGATCTTCCGGGCCGCGACCTCGGCGTAGCGGGCGCGGCGGCCCCAGGGCGTTCAGGACGGCTTGGTGAACCGGGCGAGGTACGCCCACCCGACCTCGGGCCCGACCTGTTCGACGCGCAGACCGATCGCGTCGGCGCTCACGCGCAGGTTGTCCAGCGTGTTGTAGTGCATCTCGTCGCCGCGCCCCTGCAGGTGCGGCGCGAACTTCTCCTGCCAGGTCTCGAGGGCCTTCTTGTTCCAGGTGACCAGGTGGAGGAGGATCGTGCCCCCGGGCTTGAGCACGCGGTGCATCGCCCGCAGGTACTGGTGCACGAGGTCGGGCTTGAAGTGGACGAAGACATCGAAACTGAACGCGAGGTCGACGCTGGCGTCCGGGACGTCTGCGAGGAGGGCCTTCTCGTCGTGGTGCAGGCGCAGCTTGCCCATGTAACGGGCGAAGCGGGGCTCGATGGCTTCGTACAGCAGGCGCGCGCTGTAGTCCACGGCGTGGTAGGTGCCCGCCTGCTCGATCAGGTGCTGCGTCCAGAGCCCGGCGCCGCTGCCGACCTCGAGCACGGACATGCCCGGGCGCGCCGTCTCCTTGAGCGGACGCAGGAGCCAGTCCCACGCGACGGGATGCTCGGGCGGATACGTGCGGTGGTAGAGGGGCCTGAGGCCGCGTTCCCGCGCGATCGCGCACTCGTACTGCTCGATCAGGCAATCGTCCCAACCCTTGGTCTCGAACGGGCAGGGACAGGCGAGGATGGAGACACCGGCTTCACGCAGCGGCCCGCGCCGGGCCCAGAGTCGTTCGAACTCGCGCCCGTAGGCCGCGATGATCACGCCCCGGACGCCCTTGCTCAGCGCGCCGGGCGTATCCATGATCGTGAGGCCGGCCCAGGTCTTTCCCGCACGGCCTGGCTGGTCGTCGATGAGCCCCACGAGGGTGCCCGCGGGTGCGAACGTCGTGGGCATCAGACGCTGCACGAAGGAGCCCGACCCCATCGCGGCGACCGGCGTCGAGCCCATCGCGACAAGGCGCTGCACGAGTCGCGCAAACTCCAGGGGGTCGGGGGCGCCGGGGTCGCGGACAGCGGTCGGGGTGGAGAGGGCGCTGGTCATGGGCGTGTCCTTGGTCGGCGGGCTATCGGGCGAGCACGGGCGCAGCGTGGGCCCCGGCCCGGGGGGCGTCGGGTGATGGAGCGGCGTCGCTGCCGTAGAGCGCGATCACGCGCACGCCGCGGGCGCGAAGGTCGGCGGTGCGGGCCCACATGGTGCGTTCGAACGCGTCGGAGGAGAGCAGGATCGTGTCGGGGCTCAGGCGCTCGACGGCGTCCGCGAGCGTGAGCATCGGGCGGTCGAAGCGCCGCTCGGCCCGGTCGACGCTCCGGCCGTTCAGCGGCGGAGCGGCGTCGTCGATGAACGCGACGAACGGGTCGGGCTCGCCCTTGTCCAGCAGGAGATTCTCGTGCTGGTACTCGAAGAGCACGCGCAGGCGGTGTGTGTGCTGACCGGTGCCGTAGACCGCGATGCGGCGCGAGCCGGAGCGGAGCGCGTCTCGGATGACACGCCCGACGCGCCAGATGAGTTCGTCCTGAGCCAGGCGGGGCGCGACGGCGACGCCGATACCCGCCTCGCGCAGGCCGGCGAACGTGGATGGTTCGATGAACGCCGTGGCGACCTCGGTCAGGACCACGCCGGGCGTTGGCTCCTGCGTTGATCGCGGGCGGCGCACCAGGGCCGCGAGCCGAGCCTCGGGCGGATCGGTCTCGACGGGCGCGTACCCGAGCGCGCTGAGTTGCTGCGCACACCAGTCGCGGGCCTGGGCGGGGCGGTCGCACCAGTACTTCCTCCAGCGCCAGGTGTCGATGGGGCGCAGGGCGCTCGCCGCGTGCCCGCCCGTGAAAGCCGGCAGAGCCAGGACCTGTTCGAACAGATCGGCGTACGCATCGGCGTGGGCGTCGGGGGTGACCGGGCTGCCGGGGCGCGCGACGGCGTGGTAGGCTCCCAGCGACAGGCGCCGGAGCAGGGATCGGTCCCGGACGAGTTCGGCCAGGCGCCGGCTCATGAGGTCCATCTCCTCGAGGCCGACGACGATGCCGCTCTCGCCGTCGCGAACGAACTGCTCGACGCCCGAACCGACGTTCGTGACGCACGGGAGCACGCCCTGGCCCATGGCCTCGAGCATGGTGACGCTCGTGCCCTCGTAACTGCTCACCAGCACGCTCACGTCGATGCCGCGAGTGAAGCGTTCGACCCAGTCGACGGCGCGCCGGCCGTGGATTTCCAGCCGCCCATGGCGCAGCCGCAGCCCGCCTGCCCGGGCGAGGACCTTGTCCATGTCGGGGCCGTCGCCGACGAGGTGGAACTCGAACGTCTGATCACCGGTGAGCAGCGCATCGAGGCCCTCGATGACTTCCCAGAGGCGCGAGACGCGCTTCTGCTCCTCGACCATGCGCCCGATGTACGCGATGCGCAGCGGGCGCGTCGCGTCGAGGGACGCCTCGCGCGGGCGCGGCGCGATCGGGATTCCGTACGGGATCTCGCGGCACGGGCGGCCCGCGGCGAGCGGGCGCACCCAGTTCATGCACGCGCCGCTCACACCCACGCACGCGTCAAAGGTGTCGTAGGTGCTCGCGAGGTCCTGGTAATAGGCCGAGTCGGTGTGGGCGATGGAGACGATGCGCGTCGGGTGGGACTTCTCGAGTTCTGCGCGGGCGAGGATCGCGCCCATGTAGCACTGGTCGGCGAAGTTGGGCAGGATGATGTCGGGGTCGAGGCGCAGGAGCGATTGCCGCAGGTGCTCCAGGCGCTCGTGCGTGTCCATGAGGTCGTCGAGCACGCAGAGGTCGGTGGTTCCGCGGGGCCCGTCGTCGATGTCAAAGCCGCGGGCGTGCAGGGCGTCGGCGAAGTTGACGACAGCGAGCGTGCGCACATCGAACTCGGGCCGGCGCGCGGGCAGCGACCTGGCGAGGCGCAGGGCCCAGGTCATCACGCCGCCGACGGGCGAGCCGTCGACGTTGACCATGTTGACCACGCGGATGCGGCGCGCGGACCGGGAGGCCCCGGCGCCGGTTGAAACAGAGCGCGGGCGGTGCGCCGGCAGTTTCGCAGTGCTTAGCGCGTGGGAGGGGATCGGCAGGCCGCGGGCCCGGCGGGTGGGGATCTCGCCCTCGAGCACGCCGAGCTCGATATCCACCTGCCGGCCGTTCAGCACGCGCGCCGGCATGAACACGCCCTGCCCGACGAAGTCGGCGACGAAGCGGCTCGCGGGCCGGTGGTAGAGGTTGTACGGCGTGTCCCATTGCTGGATCTTGCCGTCGGCCATGACGCCGATCTCGTCGGCCATGGCGAAGGCCTC
>Ga0116166_1003709_pt1 | contig 11611 bp, 7 predicted proteins | sample AD_JPNMR2_MetaG_FD_89884 | JGI IMG/M metagenome (GOLD analysis project Ga0116166, IMG submission 89884) | Active sludge microbial communities of municipal wastewater-treating anaerobic digesters from Japan - AD_JPNMR2_MetaG | ecosystem: Engineered > Bioreactor > Anaerobic > Digestate | place...
AAATGGATAAAGATAAAAAGAAATTCTTGCAAGAGGAACTTCGAAAAACAGTTGAAGCAGCCTCATTTGCAATGGGATATATATATGTAAAATAAAAAAAGGAGAAAAAAGTGAATTCAGAAGAAATCAAAAAAATGGCAAAAAAGTTTGGAGCTGATCTGATTGGAATTGCTGAAATTGCGAAATTCGCAAGTCTTCCACCAGATAAGCATCCATCGTCTATCTTCCCGGAATGTAAATCTGTAATAGTATTGGCAAGAAGAATACTACGTGGTTCTTTGAGAGGGGTTGAAGAGGGAACAAATTTTTCAAGCACCTATGGCACATTTGGATTTAGATGGCTTGAAGATAATTTTATTGCACAAACTACCTATGATTTAACCTGTTGGCTTGAAGAAAATGGAGTAGAGGCGGTGCCTCTCTTTGCATACTTTGAAGAAGGTATGCCAAAAGGTGTCCCAGTCTGTCCAGAAAAACCGTGTCCCAATGTAATTGTTGATTTTGAATACGCTGCACAAGTAGCAGGACTTGGTGAAATAGGTTATGGAGGTTTTTTTCTCACTAAAGAATTTGGTCCACGGCAGCGTTTTGCAATGATTTTAACTGATTTTCAGTTTGAGGCGGACCAATCACACAAGAAATCAATATGCGGAGATTGTATGGCCTGTGTTTTCGCCTGTCCACTAAAAGCCTATCAATACGCTAAGGAAAAGATAAAAATGATAGATGATTTTAGTATTAAATATCTTGAGCCGGATTATGAACTTTGTCGGGTTTGTAAAAATGGAGCAACGGTTCAGCCCGGTAAGGGGGCACGTCCAGATAGACTTGGTGCAGCTTGTGTTAGAGCATGTATAGTTCAACTTGAGAAAAATGGAAAGTGTATAAATAATTTTAAGAATCCATTTCGTAAACGTTTGCCGTGGGCTCTTGATATTATTGGAAGGCCTTTGGATGAAAATTCTGAGGATGCATCTAATATTGGATGTGGAAAAAAATACATATAAAAAGAGTTTGAAAAAGGTAAAGAATCTTTTTTCTATTTTTTATAACAACTTAAAAGAGGTATTAAAGTGAAAATATTAAATTCGCAAATAATCAAAAAAATTGCTCTTGCTGCAGGGGCAGGTGACGTTGGAATAGCAAATATTGAGCGTTTTGAAAATGCTCCCCAAATGATGCACCCTAAAAATATTTTTCCAGAATGCAAATCCGTTATAAGTATTGTGCAACCAATCCCTCGCGGTAGTTATCGGGGAATAACTGAAGGTACACATTGGGCAAATTATACATTTTACTCTTATAATCGCCTTAACACACTTTTTCGTCCCAGAGTTACATATAAAATAGCCTGTGCTATTGAAGATTATGGTTTTGAAGCTGTCCCAGTCTATCCTGGAGTACCGGAACGGCCGGGAATGCAGAGGCCTGTATTAAACGATGGCAGACCTGCTCCTGAGGTTAATCTTAATGTTCGGATAGCTGCTGTGGCTTGTGGTCTTGGTGAAATTGGATGGTCAAAAGTTTTTATCCATCCAAAATTTGGACCACGTGTAAGAATAGGTACAATACTTACAGATGCTGAGCTTGAACCAGATCCACTTATTAAAGCAGGCACCTTGTGTAATCGATGTATGCGTTGTGTAAAAGATTGCCCTGGAAATGCAATACCAAAAATTGGTGAAAAGGCCACAATTAAAATAAAAATTGAAGATCAGGAATATGAATGGGGAGATGTTCATATGGGTAGGTGTACACTTACTCATCATGGATTAAATTGGGAAGTTTCTCCATTTCTTAGGAAAGCACTACCAGGTTTTGGTATTGATGTGAGAAATATAGATATATCTGAAGAAGTAGCCTATAGATTAACATATACACTGGCGCGTGGTTCATGGTCGCCATGTGAAGAACTTCCATTTGATTCTATAATACCTTATTATCGGCAAATCATAAACCATACAGGATATTTTGCTATATGTGGTGCAAAAGGATGTATAAGAGCATGTATGGAATCATTGAAAATCTCTAAAAGAATAGGACAATGCAAATTCCAGAATAAGATTTTCCAGAGAAAACAATGGAAGTTAAGTCCTCCTGCTTTTGACAATTGCGGAGGTATTGCTGAAGGAAAATTCCCTGAAAAATATAATATTCCAGATAGAAATGCAGGTAAATGGGGCACATCATCTGTATGATAATTACCACTTTTTATTCTGAATATTTTTATAGTATTTAGTGCTGTAGATGCATAAATTTTTCGTTCAATAGGCTTATTAACCTCCTATAAACCTAAGAAAACAGGTTAACATCTTTTTTATTTTTACGTGTATGAAGGTTGTTATAAATTATGCATCGTCAAGCTTTTAGGTTGACGATTTTTTAACGATTTTCAACCCGCGAGGAATTGTCAGCATTTATCGTATCTACTTTGTTAGCTTCGACTACTAGTTGCTACGGCTTACTCTCGCTGCCTGCTATCTACGGCAAATGCGCCCCCTACTCCTTAATTTAGGATAATTTGCGTTTGGCCAGAGTAATAGGCAAACCCCAAAGAGAAAGAGAACGTCGGTTTGTTGTAACTGCTCCAGCTACTTTCTTCGCAAGAGGAGGGGCTACTATGGTTTATCATAGAGCTTCAAGTTTAATATTCATGACTTATGAAATATTCAGATTGATGGGAAATTAATTATGAGTCAGAAGAAAAATCACCACTATAGAATTTTCTGATTTTTCCATCGGGAGTTTCGATTATAGCTGCTCCGTCTTTTAGTATTTCATTCAATTTTCCTTTTATATGAAACTGATAATCCTTTACGACAACTTCCCTGCCGGACATTATACAGTTTTTCACGAAATTAGACACTATTTCATCATCGGACATGGAGAAAAAGCGATATGCGTTATTAATTAAACTAATACGAACAAATTCTAAATCGTTTTTTTCTTTGGTGATAGAATAAATTGACACGGCATTAGCTGGGATATTTTTTAGTTCATCCTCTGAAGAATTTATATTTAAACCTATACCAGCTACAATAATATCTTTATTTTGAACTTTGCGAAATTCGCACAAAACACCGCCGATCTTGCGATTTTCGCAAACAATATCATTTGGTAATTTTATACTTAAGTTGATAGATGGGGCAAGTGAACGCAATGTAAATAATCCGGCCAGACAAGTAGCAAAAGCCGCACATGGCGGAGGGTATTTAAACTCCTTGAGAACAAATGATGCGTATATATTTCCCTTCGGGGAGAACCAGTTGCGATTCTCTCTGCCTTTCCCTGCAGACTGATATTCCGCAAAAATAACTGAAAGATTTTCTAGTTTATGGATATTTCTAAGGGCGTATAGATTTGTTGAATCTACTTCATTAAGGAGAATAACTGACGGCATGCTCTCAGACCGCTGCAAGGGCTTTTGACATTGCCTCAATTTCTTGCAATACTGCTCCAGTGCCATTTGCCACAGCTTTTAGAGGATCTTCAGCAACAAAAACTGGCAACCCAGTTTCTTCAGCTATAAGTCTATCAAGGCCTCTAAGCAAAGCACCTCCTCCTGCGAGCATAATCCCTCTGTCAATAAGATCGGCTGCAAGTTCAGGTGGACATCTTTCGAGAGTCATTCTTACGGCTTCTACTATATTTGTTATAGGTTCTTGCAGAGCGGTTCTAATTTCACTTGAAGATATCTTTATAGTTTTTGGAAGTCCTGAAATAAGATCGCGACCTTTCACTTCCATAAAATTTTCTTCTTCAATGGGATATGCGCTTCCTATTTTTAATTTGATTTCTTCAGAAGTTCTTTCACCAATCATCAGGTTATATACTCTTTTCATATGCTGACAAATTGCAGCATCCATTTCGTCGCCGGCTACTCTGATACTTCTTGATTCTACGATTCCAGACAAAGAGATTACAGCTACTTCTGTTGTTCCTCCGCCGATATCTACTATCATGCTCCCTGAGGGTTCAGCAATGGGAAGGCCTACCCCAATAGCAGCGACCATTGGTTCTTCTATGAGATATATATCTCCTGCTCCAGCGCGTCGTGCACTGTCTTTTACAGCTCGCGTTTCAACTTCTGTAATTCCTGAAGGCACAGCTATTAACACGTTTGGATGAAAAAGTCTTCTGCGTTTAGGAACATGGGCAATAGCCTTTCTGATAAAATAACGAAGCATTTGTTCGGTAATATCGAAATCTGCGATAACCCCATCTTTCATAGGTCTTATTGCGCGAATATTTCCAGGCGTTCTGCCGAGCATTCTCTTTGCTTCACTTCCGACGGCCAGGATTTCTTTATTAGTCTCTGAAATAGCAACAACTGAGGGTTCATTTAGGACAATACCTCTGTCGCGTACAAAGACAAGGCAATTTGCTGTGCCAAGGTCTATTCCTATATCGCTTGAAAAAACTCTTGCGATTTTCGAATATATGTTTAACATGAAATTTATCCTGAAATTATCTGAAATTATTAAAATATATTAATTTATACGATTTTTTTCCTGAATCAAGAAAAAAGAGAAAAAAAATTACTTTTTCAAATGTTTTGGTATCTTTGTATTTGCGATTAAATCTTTAAAGTTTTCTTTTTCTCTTATGATAAAACTTTCATTTCCGTTTACTAAAACTTCTGCCGGGCGGAGCCTTCCATTATATTGATAACTCATTACAAAGCCATATGCTCCAGCATTTTCCACTACAAAAATATCTCCTTCTTTAACATCAATTGGGAACTCTCTCTCTTTTATCCAATAATCGGTATTTTCACAGAGTTGGCCGCAAAGTCCGGCTTTTTCAGTTTTCTTTGATTTTTTTCCATCGAAGATAATACTATGGAAAGCCCCGTAGAGTACTGGTCTTGCAATAGTGTTCATTCCCACATCTGTGCCGATGATTTTTTTGTATGAGTTTTTGATAGAGTGTACTTTTCCTACAATGTATCCAGCATTTCCTACGAAATATCTTGCTGGTTCCATCATCAAACGGGGGGGTTTCATTTCATATTCTCTTAATTTTGCAGAGAATATTTCTGCTGTTTTTTTGGCGGCCTTTTCAAGGTCAAGTTCTTCTTCATTTTCTCTATATGGAATTCCGAGTCCACCGCCAAGGTCTATGAATTCAAAATTTATGTTAAGAGTTTTATAGACTTTTCCAATAATATCCATTAAAAGACCAGTAATAAAGGGAAAATAATCTGCGTCAGTTATACATGAACCTGGCATCATGTGAGCTCCGAAACGCTTTATCCCCGCTGCTTTTGCCTGCGCATATGCATCAATAACTTGCTCAGGATGAATTCCAAATTTTGCATTTGGTCCTGCATTTGTTACAAAATCTCCCACATTACTTCTTCCATAACCAGGATTTACTCGAAAAGAAAGTATTTTGGGTTTTCCATACTTCAATACTCGTGGCAGTATTGATATATCGTCAAGATTAAATATAACCCCACTCTTAAGGCCTTGTTTTATATCGTCATCAGACAAAAAATTCCCACTGAACATTACATCTTCGCCACCGAGTCCGATATATTTAGCAAGTAATATTTCATTTACACTTGCGGCGTTTATGCCTGCGCCTTCCGATTTCATTATAGACGCGATTGCCGGGTTATTGCAAGCTTTTATTGCATAAAAAAACCTGAAATCAGGGTAGTATTTCGAAAATGCTTTATATGCCTTTCGATAATTTTGCCTGATTTTTTTCTCATCATACACATATATCGGAGTACCATATTGTTCTACTAATTTTACAATCGGTACATCTCCAATATAAATTCTCCCATTTTTTATTTTCATAGTCCAATCCCTTTGCACTTTTTTATCTAAAATTTTGAGAGAGCTGAATTATAGCATAAAAGCTCTTACTTTCAAAAAAAGAACCAATATTGTGATATTTCAGGAGAGAAATATGCCATAAAATCACTATACCATAATCAAATGTCAAAAGATTGCTTGCGAAATTCCAAGAAAGTCCATAAAATAATTTTATTTGCTCTTAGAGGGAGCGTATTTTTAAATTTAATTGTAGGAATATGTAGAAAATTTTGCTTTTAGATACAACGACTTAATTTATTTTTGCCGACTAACTGTTAAAAGTGCTCAAAAAAATATAATCTTTTATTTGTTTTTTTTATAATTAAATTATATTATGTTTATTAAATTGATAAGTATTAATAGAAATTAAAAAAGGAGAAAAAAATGAAAAAACTAATTTTAACAGTGATGACTATTTCATCTTTGAGTGCAATAGTTATTGCAGATGATGTGAAGGGATGTCATATTGAAAATGCCCAAAAAGAAAAATGCCAAACTATTTGCCCTGTAATGGGAGGGAAGATAAATAAGAATTATTATGTTGACACTGATGAGGGTAGAGTATATTTCTGTTGTCCGGGATGTGTTTCAACATTTAAAAAAGACCAGGCAAAGTATCTTGAAAAGCTCAAAAATGAAGGCGTGCAGTTAGAAAAAATTCAGACAAAGGAAGAGACAGAAAATAATAAAGAACAGGATAAAAGCGCTCATCAACACTGAGTTGCTTGTTGCTTTACAAAGATACTTGATACTGGCTGAAATAATTGAAAGAACATTTTAAAGAGAATTCTGACTTGTTCAGTAGAGTTAAATATTTGTTTTTGCCAGTTAGAAAAATTTCAATTGGTTATATGCTAAATGTAGTTTTCTTTTTGCTATGTCATACATCATAAGTAAAAATTTTAAATAAATTCATTTAATGATTTTTTGAATCTAAAGAGGTTTTTAGGAGCTTTGGAGAGGTGAATGTGTGAATGTGAGGAACTTTTCATTGAGGAATTGGATATATTTATTTATTATTTTTATTTTTGGAATTTTTGTCGGAATTCTTTTACCTAAAAAAAGTCATAGTGAAAATGGGTTAAAATCTTCCTTGAAGGAAAAAACAGAGTCTAATATCACATTGTGGACTTGTTCAATGCATCCTCAGATACGACAGTCAAAACCCGGGAAATGCCCTATATGTTTTATGGATCTTATACCGGTAACAAACGAGCCTCTACGCAGTGATTATGACGCTGTAGAAATTCTTTCTTCTAAAGAACAAAAACTTGCAGAAATTGAGGTAGCACCTGTTGAGAGAGAATTTGTAGAAAAACAGATCCGAATGGTAGGGAAAATTGATTATGATGAAACTCGCATTGCTTACATTACGGCCCGAATGCCGGGGAGGATAGATAAACTTTACGTGAACTTTACCGGGATATCTGTTCGAACTGGCGATAAGATGGCGGAATATTATAGTCCAGATCTTCTACTTGCTCAGCGGGAATTACTTCTTGCGGTGAAAAGTATTTCCCAGCAAAAAGAGATAAAAGAATCATTTGGGTACGCTTCTGGTGAAGACTTGCTTAAGGCAGTAAAAAAGAAACTTGAACTATGGGGGCTTACAGAAGAAAATATTAATAGCATAATTAAAAAAGGTGAAATTTTGGATCATTTAACGTTGTATTCGCCCATTTCGGGTATAGTAATACATAAAAATGCCTTAGAAGGAGAATACTTTAAAACAGGAGATAAGCTCTTTACGATTGCTGATTTATCAAAAATATGGTTAAAACTTGATGCTTATGAATCTGACCTTGAATGGTTAAAATACGGACAAAAAGTAGAGTTTACAACTGAAGCCTATCCTGGAAAAATTTTCTATGGGCGAATATCATTCATAAGTCCATTCGTTGATAAAAATACAAGAACAGTGAAGATTCGGGTTAATGCTGACAATTCGGAACTTAAATTAAAACCAGAAATGCTTGTTCGGGCTATTGTAAAGGCTGAAATTGCGAAAGGAGGGAAAGTTATAGATAGCTCTCTTGCTGGAAAATGGATAAGTCCAATGCATCCAGAAATTATTAAAGATAACCCGGGAAAATGCGATGTATGTGGGATGGACCTTGTTAAAGCAGAATCTCTCGGATATGTTCAAACAGATACAACTGAGAGATTAGCTCCTCTTGTTATTCCCGCTTCAGCTCCTCTCATAACCGGGAAAAGGGCAATAGTATATGTGCAATCTAAGCCGGGCACTTATGTGGGACGTGAAATTGTGTTGGGACCAAAGGCTGAAAATTACTATCTTGTTGAGAGTGGTTTAAAAGAAGGAGAAATCGTCGTTGTAAATGGCAATTTCAAGATAGATAGTGCTCTCCAGATCCTCGCAAAACCGAGTATGATGTTGCCAGGAGAAAAAACAGAGGGTAAAGAAAAAGGTACAGATTTATTTCCCCAATCGGATACTAAAAAAATACCGGAAATTTTCGTTAAACAACTTGATATGATTTATAAACCATATTTTGCAATACAGTTGAATCTTGCTGATGATAACTATGAAGGAGCTCTCAAAAATGCTATTTCAATAGGAGAAATGCTCAACCACATAGAAGAGAATGAATTAGATTCTGATATAACATCAAAATGGAAAAAAAATAAAGCCGAACTTGAAGGTGTTGTAGAACAAATGAAGAAATCCGGGAATATAAATGACTTTCGTTTGGCATTTTCAAATCTTTCCGGAATTATAAATAATATGTTTTATAACTTTGGCTATTCCGGTAAAATTTTTAAGTTTCACTGCCCTATGGCGTTTGACAATAAGGGGGCGGATTGGTTTCAAAATACAGATGAACTCGCAAACCCCTATTTCGGAAAAGCAATGTTGAAGTGTGGTGAAAAAGTTGAAAAATAAAACAGACATCTCTGATATCTCTCAAAAAATAAATAGTCCTCATTCCCCAATCCCAGAACCTAAAAGTATTCTTGACAAAATCGTATGGTTTTGCCTTTCAAATAAACTGGTAACGGCTCTTATTGTCTTTGCAATTGTTATATGGGGAATAATGGTTGCCCCGTTTGACTGGGAGACAAATATGATACCTCGAAATCCCGTATCAGTCGATGCAATTCCTGATATAGGAGAAAATCAACAGATTGTCTTTACAGAATGGATGGGGCGGTCTCCTCAGGATATAGAGGATCAAATATCGTATCCACTTACAGTGTCATTGCTTGGCGTCCCGGGAGTGAAGACGGTTAGAAGTTATTCCTTCTTCGGTTTTTCATCTATATATATAATTTTTAAAGAAAATGTAGATTTTTACTGGGCACGTTCGCGGATACTTGAGAAGTTAAACAGTATATCATCTAATTTGTTACCGGAAGGTGTTCAACCAATGCTTGGTCCTGATGCTACTGCTCTCGGTCAAATATATCAATACACCATTGAGGGACGTGATGAAAAAGGAAATACAACGGGGGGTTGGGACCTTCAGGAACTCAGAACGATACAAGACTGGTACGTGAAATATTATTTGCTTTCAGTGGATGGTATAAGCGAGGTTGCATCGATTGGTGGTTTTGTAAAAGAATATCAGATTGATGTTGATCCTGATGCTATGCGTGCTTATGGCGTGTCTCTTGAAGATGTTTTTAATGCTATAAGAAAATCTAATCTTGATGTAGGAGCTAGAACTATCGAAGTTAACAAAGTTGAATACGTTATAAGAGGGCTTGGTTTTATAAAAAAATTAGAAGACGTCGAAAAAATAGTTATTAAAGTAAATGACAATACTCCAATTCTGGTTAAAAACATAGCTAAAGTATCCTTTGGACCGGCTCTTAGACGTGGCGCACTTGATAAAAATGGGGCAGAAGCCGTTGGTGGGATTGTTGTAGTTCGTTATGGAGCAAATCCCTTAGAAGCAATAAAGAAACTAAAGGAAAAAATAAAGGAAATAACCCCCGGTTTGCCTTCAAAAGTTATTATTGATTATAGTAAAATTACCAGAGAAAAAGTTGAAGAATTTGCTAAGGCACACGGTTTTTCCGCCTACCTTGATTCTAAACTCAATCAAACTGAGTGGAAAAAATATTTGCAGAAAATACCATATGAAAATAGGCCCAAGTGGGTAAAGCTCAGCAAAATTGAAATAATTCCTTTCTATGATAGAACCGGGCTTATATATGAAACTCTTGGAACTCTTGAATCATCAATTACTGAAGAAATACTCGTAACAATTATAATTATCCTCACAATGCTATTTAACCTAAGAAGTTCTATACTCATTTCAATGGTGCTTCCACTTGCCGTTCTTATATCATTTATTGCAATGAAAATTTTCAAAGTAGACGCTAATATTGTTTCCCTTTCAGGTATAGCAATTGCAATTGGAACAATCGTTGATATGGGAATAATAATATGTGAAAATATTCTCAAACATCTCGAGCTTGCTCCACCTGAAGAAAAAAAAATTTATGCAGTTTATCGCGCTAGCAGTGAAGTAGCGAGTGCAGTATTTACAGCCGTTATGACGACAATAGTTAGTTTTTTGCCGGTTTTTACTATGATTGGAGCTGAAGGGAAACTATTTAAGCCCCTTGCATTTACAAAGACTTTTGCGTTGATGGCATCAGTGATCGTTGCAATTACCATAGTTCCAGCTGCAGCTGATGTTTTTTTCAATACAAAAGTTGAGTCAAAAAAACAAAAACGCTTTATTTTATTCTTAATCGGCATAGCAGGAGCGGTTTTGATTTTCTTGCGCTTTTATCTAATAGGTATAACAGCAGTTATCATATCAATTTACTTATTAAGCTCAGAGGTTCTATCAGGAAAACTGAAAATGAGGATCGTAAAACTTTTTAGTTTAATAGTGGCAATATTTGTCGCTGTTATTCTTACAAAGCACTGGATGCCTCTTGGAGCAGGATTGGGATTTACCAAAAATTTCATAGTTGTAGCGTTACCCATAGCATTACTTCTATTTATATTTATACTTTTTCAAATAACTTATCCATATTTACTCAGATTTTGTTTGAATCATAAAATTTTGTTTCTTTCCTTGCCAATTTTTGTAACTATATTTGGTTTTTCTGTATGGCTCGGTTTTGATAAACTGTTTAATTGGCTGCCTTCATTTTTTAAAATGAGCAGGCCATATGTTTATCTTGCTCATAATTTACCTGGGCTTGGAAAAGAATTTATGCCTCCTCTTAATGAAGGGTCTTTTCTTTACATGCCAACAACTATGCCGCATGCCTCAATTGGAGAGGCAATGGATATACTTAGAAAACAAGATATCGCTTTAAATGCAATCCCCGAAATAGAGTCAGCTGTTGGAAAAATAGGTAGAGCTGAAAGCCCTCTTGACCCCGCACCAATCTCAATGATAGAAACTATTATCAATTATAAACCTGAGTATGTGGTTAACAAAGATGGACATCGCATACTCTTTAAATTTGATCCTTCACAGAATGATTTTTTCAGGAATGAAGAAGGAACCCCTATAAATGCACCAGATGGAAAGCCCTATATTGTAAAAGGGAAATTTCTCCGTGATAAAGAGGGAAAACTCATTTCCGATTCACAAGGAATGCCATTCCGTTTATGGCGTCTTCCTCTGGATCCACAACTCAATCCAGGTAGAAACGTCTGGCCTGGGATAAACTCTCCTGATGATATCTGGGATGAAATAGTTGCAGCAGCGCAAATTCCAGGCAGTACTTCTGCTCCCAAATTGCAACCCATCGCGGCAAGAATTGTAATGCTTCAAACTGGAATGAGAGCCCCT
>Ga0116166_1003717_pt1 | contig 11595 bp, 8 predicted proteins | sample AD_JPNMR2_MetaG_FD_89884 | JGI IMG/M metagenome (GOLD analysis project Ga0116166, IMG submission 89884) | Active sludge microbial communities of municipal wastewater-treating anaerobic digesters from Japan - AD_JPNMR2_MetaG | ecosystem: Engineered > Bioreactor > Anaerobic > Digestate | place...
ATCTGCCATTCTCCTTGCTTCTGCTCCTTTCGCACGCCGTCCAATTCCTGATTTGCATTATTCAGCCTTTCCCGCAGCATTGAGAGCCTCTCCATAGACTCATCAATTTCCTTTTGGACAGGCAATTCTTTCAATGCTGTCTCCAGAGCCAAGCACTCCATGTCCAATTCTTGGAGCCTAAACAAGGATTCAATATCCGTCATGGATGTCTTTTTCCCTTTCGACTATACTGGGACTCAAACGTAAAGCAATCATTGCATTCGAGTCTTAACTTCTGGTGGCACCCAAAAGGTCCTTGTATGTCTCGATATCCATCCCCACTTCAGTCCGTTTCCCTTGAACATCAGTGCCATTCTTCTTGGCGCATTCCACACACCGCTTTGTTGTGGGCAAAATGTCCAGTCTGGCCTTGGGGATGACTCTCCCACAGATCTCACACCTCGTACACATCCTTACAGGCCCCTTTCTCCTCCAGTCTCACGTTTATCAGACTTTTCAGCCCTACATTCAACTCCCAACTCTCCCCGGCTCCTCGCCGCAATAAACCAATCGGCTTTACTTCAGCGGCGCCACTTCACCGGCTTTGCTTCATAGCTAATTTACTCTATGTATTTCTACAAGGAATGTTCAGTTCCTCCCAAAACTCCTATGCCATCCTTTCCAAAACAAGCCACTTATCAACAGATTTCCCGCTCATAAATGAAAAAAAGCAGACTGTAAACGTCTGCCTACACTTTTGGTGGGCCCACCCGGATTCGAACCAGGGACCAACCGGTTATGAGCCGGCCGCTCTACCGCTGAGCTATGGGCCCAAAATTATGGCTCCCTGGGTAGGATTCGAACCTACAACCCACCGGTTAACAGCCGGTTGCTCTGCCATTGAGCTACCAGGGAACAAATCTTGCTCGGTATTTTGCATTATATAATATATTCTCACCTTGGTCAATAGGCCGGTTGCCTTCCAAGCACCTAATATATATTTTTATTGTCACTATATTTTTTTGTCATTCCAGATAATCCTTAAGCTTCTTGCTCCGGCTGGGATGGCGCAGTTTCCGCAAAGCCTTCGCCTCTATCTGGCGAATACGTTCCCTTGTTACACCGAACTCTTGTCCCACTTCCTCAAGGGTTCTGGGACGACCGTCATCCAAGCCGAACCTTAACCTGAGAACCCTTTCCTCACGAGGAGTAAGCGTGCCTAACACATCTTCGAGCTGCTCCTTTAACAGGTAAAACGACACAGCGTCTACAGGTGCCAGGACATCTTCATCCTCAATGAAATCACCTAAATGACTGTCTTCTTCCTCACCGATAGGAGTCTCCAAAGAAACAGGCTCCTGAGCGATTTTTAGAATCTCTCTTACCTTGTCTTCAGTCATCCCCATTGCATCAGCAATCTCCTCAATCGTAGGCTCTCTGCCGTACTCCTGAAGAAGCTGCCTGGAGATGCGCATCAGTTTGTTTATTGTCTCCACCATATGGACAGGGATTCGGATAGTCCTTGCCTGGTCAGCAATTGCCCTGGTAACCGCCTGCCTAATCCACCATGTCGCATAAGTGCTAAACTTGTACCCCTTGCGGTAGTCGAATTTTTCAACTGCCTTCAGAAGGCCGAGATTCCCCTCTTGGATCAGGTCGAGGAAAAGCATTCCTCTACCCACATAGCGCTTGGCTATGCTGACCACAAGGCGCAAGTTGGCCTCAGCAAGTTTACGCCTGGCCTCTTCATCCCCTTCTTCAATACGCTTCGCGAGCTCGATCTCTTCTTCAGCTGTAAGAAGAGGTACACGCCCTATTTCCTTTAAGTACATCCTCACAGGATCATCTACACTTACACCTTCAAGGAGGGAGACATCAGAATCGACTTCATCTGAACCGGCTTCTCCGTTTCCAGTGCCAGATGCATCCTGGTCCTTTTCTTCTGCGTCAATATCAGTACCGGACTCCGGAAGGAGTTCGATACCCATTTGCTCGATAGCCTCGTAGATATCATCGATTTCATCCGGTGTCAACTCCACATCTTGCAAGGTGTCCATAACTTCCTTGTGAGTTAAAGTTCCTGCTTTCTTGCCATCCTCAATCAGTTTTTGAACCTTAGGTATTTTCAAGTGCTTTTGCCGGCTCATCCCTATCCCTCCTTTCAGGCATGTATCTTTGAGCAATATCGGACTTCCCAAATCCATATTTGCACTTACCTAAATAACGCTTTTTTCTCATATGGTTCCACGAAACGGCTCTAGCTCCTCTGAAATTCTCTTCTTCAGATATCCTAATTCTTGCAGTAATTCTCTGGATTTTTGCATCTCTCCCGTATCGCTTAAACTCGCAAGTTCCTTTTCTATCTGGCGTATTCTCACTGCCAATTTGTATTTGAGGATAACCTTTATACAGTCATCAGCTGCTTTTGTCAAGTCATCAGGTAGTTTTTGCTCTTCTCCGATGAGTATCCCTGCAGCGTATTCAAGAGCCTCTCTGTCGTCTATCAGCTCCATAATCCGTTCGGAAGCCGAGCTGCCTGACCCGGCAGACTCATTATGCACATCTTGACTTGCCTGGATCGCTCTGGCAAGTGCTATATGCCGCTCATCGGAGAGCTCATCTAAATTGAGCTTTTCCCGGGCCATTTCGAAAACCCGCTTGTTCTCTGCCATAAGCCTGAGAAGCAGCCTTTCAGCTTTCAGAACACGAGACACCTCATTGGATTTGGCAATATCATCCTTGAAGCTAGTATACCTTCTTACCTCGAATCTATCCTGTGCCTCTCGCCCCTGGCTCCTTGCCCTTCTCGATGTCGATCTTTTTGCCAACCTGTTGATATCTCCAAGCATTGCGTCATAAGATACGTTCAGCATCCGGGCAGCCTTTTCCGCGTACTCCATGCGCTCTATATCGCTTTCAACACCGGCAAGTACACGTGCAGCTTCTTTTGCAGCTCTCACCCGTTCATCAAGCTTGAAGATGTCAGTCCGGGAAACAATAAGGTAGAGCTTATAATCTATCAATGGTTTTGCATCTTCTAACACCTTGGCCCAGGCTTCCCTGCCATGTTTCCGCAGTATGGAGTCAGGATCCTCTCCGACAGGTAAAACCGCCACTTTTACACTGGCTCCCACCTGTTGAAGGATATCCATACCTCGGAGTGTAGCCGCCTCGCCTGCTGAGTCAGCATCGTATGCAATGATAACCTCAGAAGCATATCTTGACACAGTCTCAGCCTGCTCTTTAGTAAGAGCTGTTCCAAGGGTGGCAACAACATTGGTAAACCCGAACTGATGGCACATAATAGCGTCTGTGTATCCCTCAACAATGACAGCCTTAGACTTCCGCCTGATACTGTCCTTTGCAACGGCAAGCCCGTAGACAGTCCTCCCCTTAAGAAACAGCTGTGTCTCAGGAGAATTCAGGTACTTCGGCTCAGATCCGTCAAGAACCCTGCCACCGAACCCGATAACCTTCCCGGAGACATCTGTAATGGGGAACATCACTCTTCCTCTAAACCGGTCGTAATACCCCTTCCCGCTTTTGGAAGATATGATAAGACCGGCTGAGACAAGCTCCTCATGGGAGAACCCCTTGCTTTGGAGAGCTAAAAGCGTGCTATCCCATGCGTTCGGCGCATATCCCAACCTAAAGCGCTTCACAGTGTCTTCAGAAAGGCCTCGCTGTTTTACATAGCTTCTGGCTTTCTGAGCTTCCTTGCTATTGGCGAATACCGACTGATAATACCTGCACGCTGTCTCCATGCAGTCATAAAGTCTGCGTCTCTTCTCCCTGACTGCCTTCGCTTGAGGAGATTCATCCTCGACCAGTGCAACCCCTGCTCTTTCAGCAAGCATTCTTGCTGCATCTCTGAAGCCCATGTTTTCAATTTTCATGACGAAGCTGAAGACATCTCCGCCTGCACCGCATCCGAAGCAATAAAAAAGCTGCTTTTCCCTGGACACCGTAAAAGACGGTGTCTTTTCCGTATGAAATGGACATAATCCTTTGTAAGTGTTCCCAGATTGTTTTAATTGGACATAACCGGAGACTACTTCAACGATATCAGTTCGTGCGCGGATCTCGCTTAGCGCTTCTTCGCTGTAGGCGCGCGTACGTCCTTCACCGCGCATGACTTTTCATATCCTTTCCTCCCAATAGATCTCCCGAACCAACTATTGCTAGTTCCTCTTGTGTTTCGCCATGTCAAGCGTTTTTCCTTTTTTTCGCACCTTGCGACGACTAGTAAATCAAGACGATTTTGGCCCATCTTCGGTACTAAGATAAGATATCCCCCGGCACCTAATCGCACAGGGGCTGATTAACGAAATTCGACGAATTAATTGAAAATCCTCCCTCAGTAGTATTACTCTGTTGCATCAATATATGCCAGAAAATTCGTGCAAGTGTGCCAGGCGGATTTGTTAACAAAGCACGGAAAACAGGATGTCCCCACAATCCCAAGGGGTTCATGGGGACATCACCTGCTCAAGCAACACACCTATAGCCTTATGCTAAGGTGTTATCAGACGACACCTGGGTCTCCTACTTACAAATCCCGCCCTTCCTCGGGTTCTTCAGTTCGGCCTGGGCTGCTGCCAGCCTGGCGATGGGCACACGGTAAGGAGAGCAGCTGACATAATCCATGCCTACATTGTGGCAGAATTCGACAGACGCAGGATCTCCTCCGTGCTCACCGCATATACCTATCTCAAGATCAGGATTGGCGGACTTACCCTTCTCTACGGCGATCTTAATGAGCTCACCTACTCCCTTAACATCAATAGTCTCAAAGGGATTGGCAGGCAAGATATTCTCATTAAGGTAATGCGGCAGGAACTTGGCCTCAGCGTCGTCTCTGGAGAAACCGAAGGTCGTCTGAGTCAAGTCGTTTGTGCCGAATGAGAAGAAGTCCGTCTTCTCTGCGATTTCGTCAGCAGTAAGAGCAGCGCGGGGAAGCTCAATCATTGTACCGATCATATAATCCGGCTTCACACCGTGCTTCTCAATTACTTCTTCCGCTACCCTCTCAATGACTTCCCTTGCAATGTCTATCTCATTGACGTGTCCTGCAAGAGGTATCATGACCTCCGGGTACACCTTGTGTCCCTCTTTAGTAAGTTCGCAAGCAGCCTCGAAAATCGCCCGTGCCTGCATCTCGGTTATCTCAGGATAGGTCAGGCCTACGCGGCATCCTCTATGCCCCAGCATAGGATTGAGCTCTCGCAGCCTGTCAACTCTGGCAAGGAGCGTCTGTTTCTCCTCGAGCTCTTGTCCGCTTACACCTTTGACCTTCATAGTGGCAACCTCAACAAGGAGTTCCTCGTAGCTCGGCAAGAACTCATGAAGAGGCGGATCGAGAAGCCGGATGATAACGGGGTGACCTTCCATTGCCTTTAAGATGCCTTTGAAGTCCTCTTTCTGGAAAGGCAACAGCTTGTCTAGGGCAGCACGTCTTTCCTCAACTGTCTCAGCAAGTATCATTTGCTGCACAACGCGGATACGGTCCTCGCCGAAGAACATATGCTCTGTCCTGCAAAGCCCTATGCCTGCAGCACCGAACTCCAGAGCCTTCTTGGCATCCTCGGGTGTATCAGCATTAGCCCGAACACCAAGTGTCCTAATCTCATCAGCCCAACTCATCAGTGTAGCGAAGTCGCCGCCTATAGCGGGTTCCTGGAGCTCTATTTCGCCCAAGAAGACCTTTCCATGGGAACCGTCAATGGTAATGACATCCCCTCTTTTCAGCACATGTCCGTTTACGCTGAACTCTCCGCGTTCCTCGTCAACGACAACAGCTTCGCACCCTGTGACTGCCGGCTTACCCATACCACGGGCTACTACCGCAGCATGGCTCGTCTTTCCTCCACGGCTGGTAAGGAAGCCTTTTGCTGCAGCCATACCATGGATGTCATCAGGCGAAGTCTCTTTCCTCACAAGGATTACATCTTCACCTGCCTGAGCCATCTCTACAGCGTCATCAGCGCTAAAAACTACTTTCCCGACGGCAGCCCCCGGAGAAGCAGCAACGCCTTTAGCGATTGCCTCTTCCTTTGTGTTGGGATCGACAGTCTTATGCAGCAAGGTGTCAAGCTGCTCAGGATTCACACGTCCTACAGCTTCTTCCTTCGTGATGAGCCCTTCGCCCACCATATCCACTGCGATCTTTACCGCTGCCTGGGCTGTGCGCTTGCCTGCGCGAGTCTGCAGTATATAGAGTTTGTTGTTTTGGACCGTAAACTCCAGGTCCTGCATATCGCGGTAATGGGTGTCAAGCCGATCAAAGATATCTGTAAGCTCTTTGTAGATTTCAGGCATTTCTTTCTCCAGATAATCCAGGCCGACAGGAGTCCTGATGCCTGCAACTACGTCTTCGCCTTGAGCATTGGGCAGGTACTCGCCGTAGTACTTGCGCTCACCGGTGCCGGGATCCCTTGTAAACGCTACGCCTGAACCTGAATCGTCTCCCATATTGCCGAATACCATTGCCTGGACGTTTACTGCGGTTCCCCAGTCTCCGGGTATGTTGTTCAGCCTGCGATAGGTGATAGCCCTTGGATTCATCCAAGACCCGAACACTGCGTCCCGAGCCATATCCAGTTGCTCTCTGGGATCCTCCGGGAACGATTTTCCTGTCTTCTCCCGCACCAAAGCCTTATACTTCTTAACTACATCCTTAAGAGCCTCTGCATCAAGCTCTGTATCCAGGACTACGCCCAGCTCTTTTTTCTTCGCCTCAAGAATTGCCTCAAAATCATCGTGAGGCACTTCCATCACTACGTCGCCGAACATCTGGATAAACCGCCTGTAGGCGTCGTAGGCAAACCTCTCATTGCCGGTCATGTCAATAAGCCCTTGGACTGTCTCGTCATTCAGGCCAAGGTTAAGGACTGTATCCATCATACCGGGCATTGACACCCTTGCACCTGACCTTACAGATACGAGAAGCGGCCTTTTGGGATCACCGAATTTAAGCCCCATTGCATCTTCAAGCTTCTTCAGGTTTTCGTCAATCTGTTCGTCAAGTTCAGGAGGGTAATTCCGGTTACCTTCGTAGTAGACTCTGCAAACCTCAGTTGTAATGGTAAAGCCTGGAGGAACAGGAATGCCTAGATTCGTCATTTCAGCAAGGTTAGCACCTTTACCCCCCAACAGGTTCCTCATCTCCTTGGAACCTTCAGCTTTACCTGCGCCAAAAAAGTATACGTACTTTTTTGCCATCTTTTTCTGACCTCCTTTGCTTCTCAATAGAGCTAAATTAGGTACTGGGCATTGACCAAAAGCTTATCCCGAGAAAGCTACACTTCTTTTTCAACTACTCTATTAAGATCTGCCACCTGCCGCGCCAAAGACGCGATACGTGCCAGAAGAGCAAGCCTGTTCTGACGCACATTCTCATCCTCAGCCATTACGAGGACATCAGTGAAAAACACGTCAATAGGTTCGGCAAGCTCAGATAAAGCCTTCAAAACGCCGGAGTAATCCTTTTCCATAAGCATTACACGGATAGACTCCTCAGACTTGGAAAGCGCATCAAAAAGCCTTATCTCTGCAGGTTCACTGAGAAGCGCAGGATCAACATCACCGTGATCAGCATTCCCTGCAAGGCGTGATGCTCTTATATATCCGGTGCATGCCAAGGCAAATTCCCGGGTCACACTGGCTTCCTCTAACGCTGCTGCCCTCTTGTACGCATCCGGCACATCATCGAACCCTACAGCCATTGCTGCATCTACCAAGTCATATCTTATGCCGCGGTCGATCAAGGACGACCTTATCCTTTGCCCCACTGCGTCAAGAATGTCGTCAATCGTCTCTTTGGAAGAACGTTGAAGCACCCCTTGAGTTTCCAGCAATGTGACGGCTTTTGAAACAAGCCAGGATAACGGCAAATGGACTTCACGTTCATTGAGAATGGATACTATACCTAGAATATTACGCCTTAAGGCATACGGATCTTCAGATCCCGAAGGCATAATGCCGATTCCGAAAAAGCCTGCAACAGTATCTATCTTGTCTGCAAGAGCAAGGATAATCCCAGGAGGGCTTTCAGGCAACAAGTCTCCTCGAAATCTCGGCAGATAGTGCTCAAATATTGCCCGGGCAATATCTTCACTCTCTCCGGATATAAGAGCGTACCGGCGCCCAATCACACCTTGGAGTTCGGGGAATTCCCTTACCATATTGGTGACAAGGTCAGCCTTGGACAGCAACGCCGCTCTTCTTATCTTGGCTTTTGCATCCTCGTCATATTCTAGCCTGTCAGCAAGGGCTTCTCCCAGAGCAATAGTGCGGCAGGTTTTATCATGCACACTGCCGAGGCTTTCATGAAAGACTATCCCTTTAAGGCCTTCCACATAGGACTCAAGTTCCAGTTTTGTGTCCTCTTCATAGAAGAACTTAGCATCTTTGAGCCTGGCGGAAAGGACACGTTCGTATCCTTTGCGGACAGAGTCAACATGTGTGGCAAGCCCGTCGCGCACTGCGGCAAATACAGGAAGCAAATCACCTTTTGCGTTCTGAACAGGGAAAAACCGCTGGTGCACCTTCATAGAGGTGATGATTACCTCTTTAGGAAGGCTTAAGAGCTTCGGGTCAAACCTTCCGATTAAGGGAGCAGGGTGCTCAGCTAGATACGTAAGTTCCGTAAGAAGCCGCTCGTCTTCAACTATCTGCCCCCCGGCTTCCTCTGCCAGGTCCTTAATGCCCTTTTCAACTACTGCCTTTCTTTTATCCTGGCCGACAATGCAGAAGGCTTTTTCTAAGACATCAAAGTAATCTTCAGCTCTCGGGACTTCGATCATGCCCGAAGTCAGAAATCTATGGCCTGATGTAAATCTATTCCCTTTCATGCCGTTTATTTCAACGTCAATGACACAACTTCCGTAAAGCGCAAGGATCCACCGGATAGGCCTGATAAACCTGAAGCCGCCGTCTCCCCATCTCATAGCCCGCTCGAAGCTTAAACTCCCGACAAGGCGCGTACAAACGTTTTTCAAGGCATCGGCCGCTTCGGAACCGGGTATCCTTAAGACCGCGTACACAAACTTACCTTTGGCCTCTTCCTTGACTACGAGGTCAGAAACATCAACGCCCTGGGCACGGGCAAAACCAATAGCAGCCCGTGTCGGTTCACCATTGCTGTCGAACGCCACACCGTAAGTAGGGCCTCTGACTTCCCGCACAAGAGGGCTTCCAAACGGAGCAACGTCTTTAATATACAGCACAAGCCTTCTGGGAGTGGCATATGCCTTTACCGAAGAATAATCAACTCGCTCTTCCTTAAGAAGGCGATCTGCGATCTCAGTAATTGTGCTTAAGAGTTCCGGGAACAACCTGGCAGGCATTTCTTCCGTGCCTATTTCCAGGACAGCATCTCTCCTGCCTGAAGACGCACCCTGACAACTACTCACAGACAGTCTCTCCTTTACCGGCTCCGACTACTTGGCCCCTTAAAAGAGGGAACCCCAGGCCCTCTCTGATCTTGAGATATCGCTCAGCACATCCTCTTGCCAGTGCGCGAACACGTCCTATCATCGAGGTTCGTTCACTGACTCCCAGTGCTCCTCTGGAATCCAGTAGGTTGAACACGTGTGAGCATTTGAGGACATAATCGTAAGCCGGCAGAACCAGGCTTTTCTCGAGACTCCTGTTCACCTCTTGCTCATACGTGTCAAAAAGCGACTGCAGCATTTCACAGTCTGCAACCTCAAAACCGTATGTGGAATACTCTATCTCAAATTGCTTCTGAATCTCTCCGTATGAAACATCACCGGACCAAGCCAGATCATACACGTTGTCGATGTCTTGAAGGTACATACACAAGCGTTCCAGCCCGTATGTGAGTTCGGCTGACACAGGTTTAGTATCAAACCCGCCGACTTGCTGGAAATAGGTGAACTGGGTTATCTCCATGCCGTCGAGCCACACTTCCCAGCCTGTTCCCCAGGCCCCCAACGTCGGAGATTCCCAGTTATCCTCTACTAACCGGACGTCATGTTCCACAAGGTCTATGCCCAAGGCCTCGCTGAGGCTTTGAAGGTACAGCTCTACGACATAATCCGGAGATGGTTTTAAAATGACCTGGTACTGGTAATGCATAAACAGACGGTTCGGGTTGTCTCCGTATCGTCCGTCTTGAGGCCTTCTGGAAGGCTGGACGTAGGCAACTTTCCAAGGCTCAGGGCCCAGAGCGCGAAGGAATGTTTGAGGTGCCATGGTCCCTGCCCCTACTTCCACATCATATGGTTGCTGCAGCACACATCCGTGCTTTGCCCAGAAAGCATTTAACTTTTGTATCGTTTCCTGAAAGGTCAACTCTTCGTCCCCTGCCTCTTGCTACCTCATAGATATCAGTGCCATCTTAAGGCATCTCCCATAACCCACTCTACAAGCTGCCGGGTTATTGAGACTTCCACTAAGGAAGCTATTGCCAAAAGAGGTATTACTACTATAGCCAGAACTAAGAGAGTATCAAGGACAACTGCTTTTAGGCCTTGTCCATGTTGACGGCCGCGCTCGTATCCGAGAATATTAAACCCCAGCCTTATTCCAAGGGTTCCGCCGATAATATAGCCGGGAATTTCAAAAATGCCGTGCGGAAGAATTCCTATGAGCACAAAAGGGAAAAGGCCGAAACCCTGACGGATAACGTCTCCTGATACAAGGCCCACAACAAGCCCGTTCACGAACACCATAACCATTGGTAGAATTCCAAAGGCTATTCCGCCTACAATCAACAGTCCTGTAGCCTTAAGATTGTTCCAAAAGACCAAACCTACCATGTCCGGTATGCTCATTTGGGCCATAGAACGTGTCATAGGGCCGAACTTCCTATCAAGCAAGAGAAACAATTGAGACGCATCTACAGGATTATAATAGAACACTGAAGCACCGGCTGCAATTCCCATCAAGAACAGACCTGTGGTAAGAACTATGTACCTCCTACTTGCCCCTAGAATTCTAGGAATTCTCCTAAGCAATTGGGCCAGACGCACATAATACCCCCCACAAACAAGCCTCCCGCCCTCGACAGAAGTATCAAAGGACGAGAGGCCTCTCTCCAAACTATACCAAAGGCTCCTTTCTGTGTCAATCCTGCTTCGGCGACCCGGTTACTCCCCTTCGATATCGAGTTCAGGCTCACCTTCAGGCTCCCTAACCGAAATGGAACAGCCTGAAGCAAGAGCAACAGCAGCCCCTGCAAGGGCCAGGTACGGAGCGATAGCTGTCCCGATAAGCCCCACAGTCACAGGAACCTCAATCAATGATTGTCCCTCTCTGTGTATTTTGATTTTCATTTCATTGCCCCGTCTTACTACATGCTTGACCTTTTCCAGCACTTCCTGGCCTGTCTCAGATATCACTTCTTTTTGCCTATGCTTATCTTCTTCAATAAAAACCAAGGCTTTCACTACATCGCCGTTGGCTCTCTCCAAATACTCTACTGCATCACGGTATGAAAGGCCGGCCCGTTCCCGCAAGATGTCTACTTTTTCGAGATTAAGCTCATGCCCATAGTCCATGAGTATTCCTCCTATGCTAAGGTGCGTTCGTGACAGTCTCCAGGAACTCCAGGGATCTCAGTTTCCGATTCATCCTGAAGCCTAAGTGTGC
>Ga0116166_1003725_pt1 | contig 11577 bp, 8 predicted proteins | sample AD_JPNMR2_MetaG_FD_89884 | JGI IMG/M metagenome (GOLD analysis project Ga0116166, IMG submission 89884) | Active sludge microbial communities of municipal wastewater-treating anaerobic digesters from Japan - AD_JPNMR2_MetaG | ecosystem: Engineered > Bioreactor > Anaerobic > Digestate | place...
AGAGCAAGATCAGGATTTTTGGACGCGGCCCCATCATGAACTGGATTTACCTCGACAACAACGCGACGACTCGTCCCGACCCTCGCGTGGTCGAGGCCATGCTTCCGTTCCTGGGCGATCAGTATGCCAACCCGTCCAGCGTTCACCTGTTCGGCCAGCAGGTCCGGCACGCGGTGGAGACCGCCCGCGAGCAGGTGGCGGGGGCCCTGGGGGCCAAGCCCCGGCAGATCGTCTTTACCGGCGGGGGCAGCGAGGCCAACACCCTGGCCATCCGCGGTACGCTGGCTTCCCGGCCGAACAAGCGGCACTTCATCACCACGGCCGTCGAACACGACTCCGTCCTGCGCCTGGCCGGGCAACTCGAGAAAGAAGGCTATCGCGTCACGTACCTGGGCGTGGACCCCCTCGGCCGGCTGGATCTGGCGGAGCTGGAGGCCGCGCTGGCCGACGACACCGCCCTGGTCAGCGTGATGCACGCGAACAATGAGACCGGCGTGATCTTTCCCATCGAGCGGATCGGCCAATTGACCGCCGCACGCGGCGTGCCCCTGCACGTGGACGCCACCCAGACGGTCGGCAAGCTCCCGGTGGATACCGGCAAGCTCCCCGTGCAATTGCTGACCCTGGCCGCACACAAGTTCCACGGCCCCAAGGGCGTGGGAGCGGTGTATGTCGGGAAGGGAGTTCGCCTTCGTCCGCAGGTATTGGGCGGTCACCAGGAGCGTGATCTGCGGGCGGGCACCGAGAATGTCCCCGGGATCGTCGGCACGGGGGCCGCCATTCAGCTTGCCGTTACGCACCTCGAAGAGGAGAACACTCGCGTGCGTGCCCTTCGCGACCGGCTGGAAGCGGGGTTGCTTGAACGCATTGCCATCGCTCACGTGAATGGCGATCGCACGCAGCGCCTGCCAAACACGATCAACATCGGCTTCGAAGCCCTGGAGGCCGAGGCGGTGCTGATGCTGCTCAGCAAAGAGGGGATCTGCGTCTCCAGTGGTTCCGCATGCAGCAGCGGCTCACTGGAGCCTTCCCATGTCTTGCAGGCCATGGGCATCGACCCGCGCATCGCGCATGGCGCGGTGCGTTTCAGCCTTTCGCGGTTCACCACTGACGAGGAGATCACTCGGACGCTGGAGATCGTTCCCCGCGCGATCGAACGTCTCCAGTCGCTTCAACCTCGCGAGGTGCCGGGAGCCGCGGCCCTTAGCCCGCGCGGGCTCGCAACGCCTTGATCCTGATTTCGGGGTGGTGCAGTCGATTTACCCTTGCATGTCTGCCGGATGAAGAAGCCGATAGACCGTCTCGGCAAGCTGGTCGGCCCTGAACGGCTTCTGGAGCGTTGTGGCCCCGGTGTCGGAGAGATCCGCGTGGTTCCAGTCGGGCCGGCCGCTGATCAGGATGGCCGGGATGGAAGAACCTTTTTCCCGGAGGCTTTGCAGGCATTCGAGCCCCGTCTTGCCGGGCAGATCCATGTCCAGGATCACCAGGCGGATGCGCTCGTGTTGCCTTTGCCACTCTTGAGCTCCGGCACGCCCGTCGGCTTCGGCGATGACGTCATAGCCCAGGCGCCGAAGCATCTCCCCGATGGAGTCTCGGACGAACTCATTGTCTTCGATCAGCAGGATCGTTTCGCCCTGCCCGCGCGGCGGCTGGATGGCCTTCGGGGCGGGCTGGACGATGTCCAGCGGAGCGGTGCAGGGCAGAATGATCGTGAAGGTGGAGCCCTTGCCGAGCTGGGATTGGACCTGAATCTGGCCGTCGTGGTTTTCCACGATGCTTTGCACGATGGCCAGGCCCAGCCCGGTGCCATGACCACGAGGCTTGGTGGAGAAGAAGGGCTCGAACAGGCGCGGCTGGACGTCGGGGGGGATGCCCATTCCGGTGTCGCTCACGGACAGGCAGGCATGCCTGGGAAGCGGCAGGTCGGAGGGACTGGCCGCCTCTTCCGCCCAGAGGCGAATGTGAAGGGTGCCGCCTTCCGGCATGGCGTCGCGGGCATTGATCGCCAGGTTGATCACGACCTGCTGCAATTGGGTGGCGTCGGCGTGGACCCACAGGCCCGACTTGGCGTCGTCGTCGGTGACTACTTCGATGGAGGCCGGCAGCAAGCGGCGCAGCATGCTTGCTATCGGCTGAATGACCTCCTGGAGCCTGACGGGTTTCTTTTCCGCCGGCAGCCTGCGGCTGAAGATGAGCAGTGATCGAGTAAGTCCGACGGCCTGTTCGGCGGCGTTGCGGACGGTCGTGGCTGCTTCGCTCACCGTCTCGCAGATGGGCATGCGGGACTCCATGATGTCGAGATTCAGGAGTATGACCGTCAGCAGATTGTTGAAATCATGGGCCACCCCGCCGGCCAATTGACCGATGGCCTCCATCTTCTGGGATTGGTGAAGCTGTTCCCGAAGCGCCGCTTGCTCGGCCGCGGCCCGCTCACGTTCCAAAATGCTTCCGCGCAGCCGGCGTCCTCCCTGCCAGAGTCCCAACATACCGCAGGCCCAGAGCAGGCCGTGGATCATGAAACCGGTAGAAAGCTCGGCGCGCATCACGTCTTGATAAGGCTGCATGGGGACGGACACGCTGATTCCACCCTGGACATCGCCTGTCTGATAGCCTTGCCGGGCATGGCATTTCAGGCAGTTTTCGTCGGTGATCAGGGGGCGCATGAGACGCATGTGCGGCTGCTGGTTCTGGTTTTCGATGGAGCTGACTTCCGTGGCGCCGTCCGCAAAAGCTCTCAACGCCTGCGCTTCCCACTCGTCCGGAGCGTTTTCCGGGCGGAGCGGCTTGAGGCTGGTGATGTGGTGCCGGGGCCCGGCGACGCTTGCAGCAATTCGGAAACCTGCCGGGTCATGTAGGAGGAATTGACCAGTGTGAGCAAAGTGCCGGAGGGGGCGCGGATATCACGGTAGGGGATGTCCGCCAGGTAAGGATTCGGCGGCGTCTGGGGTGTGACCGGCACGTAGACTCCCCCCAGTCTCATGACCCACTGCCGGTAGGCCATTTCCATCAGAAAACGCGAGCGGGCCTCCTTGCGTGCCAGATCCTGCGCGTGGCGGGAGTGCTGAACCCAGGATCGGGCGAAGGAAATGATGATCAGCAGCGTCCAGGCGACGATCAGCAGGTGCAGGAAGCGGTTGAAACGCCGAACCTGTGGAAGCGATGTCTTCGTAGTACCCATCTGCTGAGGCATGAAAGAGAGCACCTCCTGGATCCGTCTGCGGATTGCCGTCAAGGGCACCGGAGGTAGGGACATTGGCTGGTCAGACTGACAGCCTCACAGGCTGCCGGTCGGAGACCCATACAGGCGAAGGCATCCTAAACAGTGCACGCAAGCCGCGCCGCAAGCGGCACCTGGGTCGGCTGCAAAATCTCCGTCAACCACTGCTGTTGAGCCAGCGTTGCTGAAAGCTCAAAACAGGTTGTGAATCGGAACGGACACCAAGGCAGAACAGACGCGCACAGGCAGAAACCGCCCGGGCGCGAACTCCCACGGCACCGGCCTCCCGCAAGACCTGCACCGCCCGTGTTCAAGAGTGGAGGCGATGGGATTCGAACCCACGACCTTCGCATTGCGAACGCGACGCTCTCCCAGCTGAGCTACGCCCCCATCCTGGAATTCTGTCCAGAAAACACAGTGTAACGGCTGAACCGGGCTCTGGCAAGCCGTTGCCCGGCCCGTTCCATCCGCGCGGGCTTGGTGCCCTTTCCCGTTCCACGGCTCCGCAAAGGTTCTTACCGGAACTTCGCGTCATTCCGCCCTGACCCCCGGCCATTCCCAGACCCGATATGGGGCCCCGGCTTGCCTTCCGTGCCTGGGGTCCGCGTCTCAATGCTGAGCTGACATTGGGGTAAGTATCCCCGTTAAGAACTTTTGATGACGGATTCTCGCCGGTTATAATTCATTCATAACGTCGTTGCGACCATTCGGAGGTGCAGGCGGGTCTGCATCCATTCACGGCTGGTATCCCCCCGGATGGGAGTGTGTGGCCGCGAACGAATGGTGCTCCAGGTATCCGGACAATACTCAGGGGCCATTTTCATGGCAGATCAGAATAAAGGCCATTTTTCTGACGAGAACGAATCCTCCAACGCTTTCCCGGTGACGGGCGGCAAACCCCACGCCAATCGGCAGGCGCCGCGCCTGCTGCCTCCCTGGAAGGTCTTGCTGCACAACGACAATGTCAGCCACATGGACCATGTGGTGGAAACGATTCACCAGCTCACGCCGCTTAACCGCGAGCAGGCCATCGCCCGCATGCGTGAGGCCCACGAGCATGGCTGCTCGCTGCTGCTGATCACCCACCTGGAGCGGGCGGAACTCTACGTGGAGCAGTTTCGGAGCTGCCGACTGACGGTGAGCATCGAGCCGGCCACCTGAGCCGCCGGCCCCTCAACAGCAAGCAACACGACAGCAGGGACCCCCGTGGAGAGAGGGCAGAACGGACTGCCTGCTTTCCTGGGGGTTCTGTCGTTTTCGACCCCGCTGAGGTGTCCCCGCCGCCTCGTGCATCCCTGTGCGGCTCAACCTTCTCCTCCGATCACGAGCACATAGTCGCCTTCGCTCGGCGGGCGGATACTCAGTGCGTTCGATGAGACCTTGCCGCCTGGAACGTATTGGCCGGTCGAGGGGTCGAACCATCGTATGTCCAGACCCTGCTTGAGATGGCGCGTGTTCAGTTCCAGGTTGCCTCCCTGGGGCAGATAGATCAAGGCCAGGCTTCCGTCCTCGCTGCGCGCTGCCGGGGCGCAAAGCATGGGGTCATCCGGCTGGTTCTCCACCAGGGTCGGATCGGGGACGAGGGTCCACCACTGGATCGAACCAAAGAGTTGGGCGAGGTGTCGGACCGACCGGGCGCCCTCCGACTCGATGGCCTGGTCCCACGGCGGGGCGGTGCCGCTGTGGTCGTGGGCCAATGGAATCTCCGGCTTTTCGGCCCAATACCATATTCCGTGATGGCCGTAGGTGACGCCCGCGGTCGGCGAGACAAGCAGACTGCGGTAAAGGGCCCTGCGCACCGCCAGCGCATCGAACGGCCGCTTCGTGTCGCAAGCGAGGTGGGCCTCATAGTTGGGTTCAAGATTGATCACCGGCAAAACCGGAGGCTTTTTCCACTCCGTTGCGGGCGGGCCATTCACCAGCCAGGCGATTGGTTTCTCGCAGTGGGCGCTTTGATAGCCGATGATCGAGTACCATGGCTCGCGGCCGAATTCCCCGGCAATCCACTGCAACCCGGTGGGATGCAGGGTTGCCGGCCGGCTGGGCCGGTCACCGAAGATTGCCTGGCCAATTCTCCGCCATCGCTCGGCCCGCTGGCCCTGGTAGGCGCCGTCTCCGGCCAGAATCCACAACACGTTATGTGCTCCCCACCTGGCGCAGAGATACCGGCCCAGCACGATGGCGTCCTTCTCGCTCAACTCGTGGCCCGGATCCTGGCCGCCGACCGCCCACATCATGACCGGCGCGGCCACGAGCCCGGCATCGTTAATGGCCTTCACCTTCGCGTCCAACCGCCTGAAGAATTCGGGATTAATGCGGATGTCGTTCTTTGCCGTGTACGCGGGTTCGCCGTCGTAAGCTCTCCACTGCGTGGCGACGAACTGTACGGCGGTGAACCCCTGCGATTTTCTCGTGGCGAGATATGCGTCCCAGTGCGCTGCCCTGGCTTTGAGGACGCCGTTCCACGCCGTATCCGCAAGCCAGAAGAAGGGAGTGCCGTCGGAGTGGACCAGATGGCGACGGTTGGCGGAGAGCTTGAGCGGCCCTCGGGCCCGGAGGAGGTTGGGGCCGGTGTAGGCAACGCATCTGAACAAGCCGCGCTGCCCGTGCAGGCCGCGGTTTTCCACATCGGAGCAGCGTGACTCCCAGCTCCACTTCCCGATTTCGTCGGGGCTGAAGCGGACCCGCCAGACGTTACTTCCATCCCAGAAAGCCCGGCGCGGAGTCGACTTGCCCGATGGCGACGTGAACACCACCGTCAGTTCGACGTCGATGACGGGATTTCCGTATTCACGGACGCTGCTCAATTTCGCTTCGTAGACCTCGTGTTTCGCGGTGGGTGCTGCGGCCCCGGCCTCTGAGTCGATGGTCAAAACCCCCGCCGCCCGTCGTTGGTCCAGGGCCTTGCGGATGGCCTCGATGACCGGTTCGGCCAGTCTCGCGTAGCCCTCGGGGGTGTAATGAACGTTACGTGGCAGTTGAATCTCGGCCAGCCGAGGGGAGGCGAAGGAGTACAGGTCGTTCACGGTGATGTTGTTTTCGCGCATGATCCGGAGGGCCGTTTCGTTGTACCGGGGCACGTCGGCAGGATCGCGCTGGGCGGCCCCTTCCGGGACCGGCGTGGTCGTGGCCCAGATCAAGGTCGCGCCGGTCTGCTTCAACCGGGCCACGAGACGCTTCAAATTGCCCTCGTATGAATCCAGTGGGACCTGGCGCTGGCCGGGCTGCAATTGCTTGAGATCATGCAGCCCGAAGTTGAAATGAATCACATCCCACCGGCCCTCGCCCAGCCATTCGTCGATGCGCTCGAGTCCGCGGGTGGTCGGGCCGGCGTTCTCCAGAGCGCGATGAACGTTGGCGATATCTTTCAGGCCGTCCCGCACGGGCAGCGTGTAGCCGATCGAAATGGAATCCCCGATGAGCAGCACGCGGGCCAGTCCCGGCCGATCGACGACCGGCGTGAACACATTTGGGGGGTAGCCTGTCACGACCGCGGGACGGGTGGCCGCCCGCCGCTGTGCGGGCGCGTACGCGCTCAGGACCATCAAGATGGCCGTACACACCGGTATGAACCTGGAAGCTCGAAATCCGCGAACGTACTCAACCATGGCATCACCTGTTAGCCTCAGCCGCCAACAATTTAAACGCTACGCCGTCACACTGGTAGGCGTGGGCGGCGCACCCGCGCCGGCGCAGAGCCCGGATTTTCGTCGACGCAGCGTTTTACGGCGAATAGCTGACGGTCCATCAGTTGATCCGGCCGGTACCCATCTATCCATCTCTCAGGCGGCGCTGAACCACTGCCATTGATGCAGAGACGCGTCACCACCGGCTGGTCCGCTCAAGCCCATAGGGGGGTGGGGGCGCATGAAAAAGGCCGCTTTCGCGGCCTTTCTAAAATCGTGCTATTGGAAACCGACGGGAAGCGAGGGATTACCAGCCGCCGCGGTCGCGACCGCCGCGATCGCCGCCCCGGCCACCGCCGAAGCCGCCCCGGCCGCCGCCACCCCGGCCGCCGCCAAAGCCGCCCCGACCGCCGCCACTGCGCTCTTCGCGTGGGCGAGCCTCATTTACCGTGAGGGCTCGGCCACTGTGCTGCTGCCCGTTCAGGGCCGCAATGGCTGCCTGGGCCTCTTCGTCGGTGCTCATCTCAACGAACCCGAAGCCTTTGCTTCGGTTGGTCACCCGGTCACTGATGACCTCGGCACTCTGGACGGTGCCGTGTTCGGAGAAGAGCTTCTCCAGATCAGAACTGCTTACGCTGTAGGCCAGGTTTCCCACGTACAACTTCTTGCCCATTTACTTTCTCCTGCAAAACATGGGCACATGAGACCCGCGCTGCTTTCCGGGTCACGGCGAAAGGGCCGACGTACCGGCCAGATAGGATGGAGCGACTGAGACAAGGCGGACTGAAGTGAAACATTCTTCGCACGCTGAGCTCATTCACAAACCAACCGCTGTGTAGTATACAGGGGGTGTTTCCGAAAGTCCATGAACTTCTGTTAGAATTTCAGCTCGGCGTTTGTTCGGGTAAGACATTAAAAAGACCCGTATGGCCGGGAGTGTGGTTGGTCGCCCTGTTTCCCGTTCAGATTAAGGCTTAATGAGGCGGCCGGACGATTGCCAGGGCGTATTGTGATCGGGCCGGCAAGTGGTTAGAGTCCAACCATGCCGTGGACCGTGTTTTTTAACAGCCCCATGGGAGATGCATTCCCGGCGATGATGTGGATGGCCGGTCCGGACAGGGCCTGTCGATGGACCAATCGCCGTTGGCTCGAGTTTACCCGCCGCAACCTTGCTGAGGTGCTGGAGCAGGGCTGGACGGCCGACATTCATCCGGATGATCTGGAACGCTGGCGGACGACCTACCGTGCGGCATTTGCTGTCAATCAGGGCTTCACTCTCGAGTTCCGTCTGCGTCACCACGACGGCCAGTACCGGCCCGTGGTGGAATATGCCGGTCCCGGCTTTGAAGGGGGCCGGCCGGCGGGTTGTTACTTCGGGTTTTGCGTCGATACCAGTCACCTGTCCATCGACACCCGGGAACGGGAACGATTGCTGGCGGATGTGCGGGCCGCGAATCGCCTGAAAGATGATTTCATCTCCCTGGTGTCCCACGGGCTGCGGACCCCGCTGAACACGATCATGATGTCCGCCCAGCTTCTTCAAATCAGCCTCCCGGATCACCCGGACGTGAGCGAGGCCGCCGAAACCATCATAGATTGTGTGAAATCGCAGAGTCAGTTGCTCGACGAATGGGTGGATACGTGCCGGGTGGTGTCCGGTCAGGCGGAATTGACCCTCGATGCCGTGGACTTGGCCCGGCTCGCGGACGCCGCCTTGACCTCCGTGGCCGCGAAGGCGGCGGAGAAGGGGGTTACGCTGTCGCCGGCCATCGGCGTCCGCCCCGCTCCCCTACGGGGCGACCGCGTGCGCCTGACCAGGCTCATGGTGAATCTGTTGTCCAACGCGGTGAAGTTCACGCCTGCCGGGGGCAGCGTGAGCTTGCGGCTGGATTGTCCGGAGGATCAGTATCGGATCACGGTCAGCGATACGGGGCAGGGGATCGCCCCGGAGAGCCTGCCGCTGCTTTTCGATCCTGCCCGTCCGCGCGAACCATTGAAGGGGCGACCCAGAAAGAGCCTGGGGCTGGGGCTGGCCTTCGTGCGCATCGTCTCCGAGCTTCACGGGGGCACGGCCACCGCATTCAGCGAGGGACCGGGCAAGGGAGCGACTTTCACAGTGACCTTGCCGGCAACCGGCGGCGCGGGGCAATAAGCGGCCTGATGGTGGCGCGCCGGCGTGTGGTTGGGGGCCAACGCGCCCAGGGCCGGTGCGAATCCCCGGCCATGGCTACCTCCCTTGCCGGGGAGCTTTCGGGCCGGGTGGCATGTTCACACGCGGCCCTCTACGACCCTGCGAATACCACTTGGCTTCGCGGCCGCGGGTGAGCATGGCCGAGGCTGCACACCACTGACATCCCCACGCGCCCAACCCAGGGCAGAACGCATCAGGTACCGCGGAGGGTGAAGGCGAATGCCCTGTTGCTCGGCCGATAAAGGGGTGCTACATTTTCTCTGGATTGCCTGCGGTGATGATGTGGCCCTCCGGGCCGGCGACCCGTTCGTTTCAGCTTTTGTCTGTTCGCAGTTAAAGATCACGGGATGCCGGATGCGTGTGCAGCGCGCCCGGCAGAGCCTGCCCGGATGTGACCAGTGGCTTTTCGGTTCGGTAAAAGAGGGCAGAAGTGTGGCCTTGGCGTCCTGTCCTGAAAAGGAAAATTACCGGCCGGCCATCGCCTGCGACTGCCTGGCCCGGCGGGTGCGCACACAAGTCTGGACCTGGCAACCGGGAACTGGAAACTGGGAACCAACTGCGCTTCGTCTGGGACGGTTGGCTGTTCAGGGAGGTGCTGGACGGTAACAATGGGAATCAGATCACGAGCCGGGTGCCATGCTCACCTGCGGCCCCCTGCGGCCCCGTGGATACCACTTGGTTCCGTGGCCGCGGGTGAACATGGCTGACGCTGTGTGACTTGAACATGCCTGCCCGCCGTGAGGAGGGGCGAGGGACGAGGGGCGAGGGGGAAGCGGGGCAGAGAGACAAGGGGACAAGGAGACAAGGGGACAAGGAGACACGGGGACAAGGGGCGGGACAGATGGAGAGATAGAGAGATGGAGAGATGGAGCGTGGGGGGCGATTGTGGGGCGCTAAGTACGAAGGAACCGGGCGCGAACGGGGTGTCTCAGCGATCACCTTTCACCTTCCGTACTGCCGGCGGCTGACTGGTGATGGCTGATCGCTGACCGCTGACCGCTGAATGCTGCCCCTGGCAGGGGTGAGCATGCTCGAGGCTGTGTGACTTCGACATGCCCACCCGCCCGAGTACGGGCGGGTGGGCATGGCACCTGGTACCTGCTGAAGGCAAAGGAGTTCGAATAGCATGAGACTGCGCTGCCTTGGGGCTGTTATCCTTCTTGCAGGAGTGCTCACCATGTGTCTGTCTGCATGTGAGCGCAAGAACCAGCCTGGATCCTGATCTCACGAAAGCTGGTGATACCGTCGAAGGTGTAAAGCCCTCAGCGGATCGCGGGGGCACGCCTGAGCAGCCGAGCCCGACTTCATGGCCCGCACAGCTTCCCCCCGGTGTCGCCGTGTGGACGGAACGGTTATCAAAGTACCGGTTCTCCGGCCAGCCCCTCAAATTGATCTCCGACCAACTGGGGGAACACATCGTAGATACCGGCCGCTTCGTATGGGGTGGAACCGGCAATGCAACTGTCTACTATCTGTTGCCCGGCTCCGTGGTCGTGGCTGTGGATGTTGATGTCGGCGACCGGGTGTATAGCGAGCCTCTGGTTGGCACCACCCCGGATTGGCGAAAGAACTCCCGCGGAGAATTCGACTATTTCCTGACAATCCAGACAATCGAAATGGGGACAGAAGAGGACAAAGCGGATTGATCAGCCGTGAGGAAGGCAGGAAGGTCGTCGTAAGTGCGCTACCCGGTGGAATGTCCACGCGCGGCGCCCTCCGGCTCTGCGAATACCAGTTGGTTTCGTGATCGGGGGTGAGCATGCAGGGGGTTGTGCAACTTCAACAGGCCCACCCGTCTTGATTGGCCATTGGAATTTGGACATTGCTCATCGGGTTGTGCGTCTCTCCATCACCTCACCCGGAACGTCACCCCCAGAGCGTCCTCGTGGAAGAGTTCCAGTCCGGCGTTGTGCAGGACTTGCCGTTCCGGCCCCGCGCGGTCGGCGCAGACGTACTCGACGTTCAACGCGCGCAGCCCCTCCCGCAGCTCAGCGGAAGAGGGGGCCGGGCCGCGCCGCTTCGGAGGGGTGAAGAACCACCCTACACCCGGCACGGCGTCATAGCGCTCGAGCACGCCGACCGGCCACCGCGCCAGGTAGCCGCCCACCAGCGGACGCTCGTGGATCGTTTGCAGATACAGGCCCAGCGGGCGATTCTCGCGCACCTCCATGACGCACCCCTGCCCCGGCGGGATCGGGCAGTGCGGCACCGGAACCAGCACCAGCCGGTAGCCGTAATCCGCGCCGATCATGGCCAGGGCCAGAACAGCGGCGATGGCAGCCGCGGCTTTGCCCCACCGGCCGCGCACGCCGCACACCAGGCCGGCCACCGCCACCGACATGGCCATGTAGCCGATAATCAGGTAGCGCCCCGATTGTCCCACCGACCCCAGCACGGGAACATAACGGAACAGCCCCATGGGCAGGTAAACCGGCATGCCCAGGACATGCACCACCTCGCGGTGCCATTGCAGCTTGGGCCCCAGGGCCACGGCCAGGGCCCCGACAAACAGCAGGCCCATGAACTTCATCATCCGGCAGGAC
>Ga0116166_1003729_pt1 | contig 11571 bp, 10 predicted proteins | sample AD_JPNMR2_MetaG_FD_89884 | JGI IMG/M metagenome (GOLD analysis project Ga0116166, IMG submission 89884) | Active sludge microbial communities of municipal wastewater-treating anaerobic digesters from Japan - AD_JPNMR2_MetaG | ecosystem: Engineered > Bioreactor > Anaerobic > Digestate | place...
AGTTATATTAAAAACAAAGTCGGTGGATAAGTATGTTACTCATGGAAAATGTGGCGGAAGTGCTGAGCAGTTTTTCTCAACGATACACCATACGCACATATACTCCTGATCCAACTTCAGACAAACAGATCCTCATCATAAAGGGAGGAGGAAGACAGATCAAGGGGCTCGATGGCAGCGTGCAGTACACGACGATGCAGATCCAGGTCTTACACAAAGACAAACGCACCGCTGAAATATCCATGGAGAACATCATAAATGTGTTAGATGGCAACACGTCCATAAAGGGCGTGGAAGTCTGCCACTGGTTAGGCGATACGAATTATTGGACGACTGATAACGGTATGCACTGTTTTGCGTCCGAATTCGTATTGATTTATGGAAGGTAATGTTAATAAAATTAAGAGGTGAATAAAATGGTAACACCAACCGCAGCATATAAGGGAGCTCTTTATATCAGTTCGACCGAGATAAAGGGCGTAACAAATGTGAGGCTAACAGACAAGGATAACACGGTGGACATAACCGCGCTCGATGATACAGCGCGCATAAAGTTCCCCACGATCCAGGACTGGTCGCTGTCGTTTGATCTCGTGGCAGTCGACCGGACTGATAGCGGGCAGCTCGCGCTGTTCAATGCGAAAGCAAATCAGACAAAGTCAACGTTTAAGTTGACACTTGATGCATCCGGTACACACTACTACAGTGGCGACGGGTATGTCGAGTCGATTGATATATCTGCGAGCGCTGATGATGTGATCAAGGCGTCTGTGAGCGTAGTCCCCGCTGGATCGCTAACGTACATATGAGCTCACTGAGCTCATTTTATTTTTTGGAGTGATATAAATGGTCACGCCTATCACTGGTGTGGATGTTGTCATAAAGTACACAGAACTCACATCAACATCGATGACAAATGAGCAGATGAGCGTAGTTAATGACGAGTTCCCGGGCGTAACGAACTACACGGTGTACAGGATCACAAACAGCCTGAAGAGGTATCTGGACGATTCAGTCGTCCCAACATTTCAAAAATCGTTAAACGGTACGGACTGGACTACCATACCGTCATCAGACATCGAAGAGATCCAGTATCCTGGAGGCCGACTGGTATTGAAATCTCCGCTGAACGCGGATTATTATGTGAAGTGTTCGTCTGGGAAATATTTCAGCACGCTGACGGATATCATATACGCTAAGGCGATCAAGGTCTCGTGGAAGAACGATACATCTGATGTTACGGTGTTCACAAACAACGCCCGTGTAAAGTATCCGGTGCTCGATGACTGGAGCGCGACGATAGACACCTTCGTGGCGATGGACGAGCTGGGAGACTTTCCACAGTTAGACAACTTGAAAGCGCTGCGCGGCCAGAAGGTAGTTGTCGTATTTTACTTAGACGAATCAAACGACTTCAAGCTCGAGGGGTATGGATATCTCGAAGGCGCCGATATCAATATGTCGCCAGGTGATGTAATCCAGCAACCGATATCGATCGTGGGTAGTGGTAAGCTTTATATGCGATTAGTGTGAATTTTATTACGGTGATAAAATGTTCGTACCGATAATGATCGGAGAGCTTCAGTACAGAATACGATTCCCGACCAGAGTACAGATCGACATTGAAAAGAACGCAGGAGAATTTTTATTCGGTAATAAAGATCTCAAGGTAACGGTCTTTGATCTCCTGACGCATATCGGATCCACGTTTGTACAGTCGTATTTGTTATGGAAGGGATTAACGTGGGAACATCCGGAGATGACGTTTGAGGAGGCATGTGCGCTCAGGGACGCTTATATCTCCGCGGGCGAGCTCGACAGCGGCGAAAAGCTTACGAAGTTGACTGAAGCGCTCAGTGAGGCTATTCTGATCTCGTATGGAATCGACCCAAAAAAGATGAAGGAGTCCAGGACGAAGACGGGCAACCGTGGGACTGGACAGTAGCGTATGAAATCAGTATTGGTCAGCTTAATTTATCTCCTTCTGAATTTTTTGAGCTCACACCTCATGAGATCAATCTGAAGATTAAAACACATCAGACAAATATTGAAAATTCTTATGTAAGGTTGCATGCGTTAGGTATGTTGGTGTCGCTGGGTGTGAATTCTCCGAAAGACTATCCGAAGCTTGATAAATTTTTACCGAAGTCAAGCACTGTTAAGAAAATTTCCGAAGGACAAAAGGCGTACCTGAAGGATCGGGCAGCAATGCGAACAAAATCAAATAAAGAGGGTGATTAAAATACCAGGCGAGCAGGTCGCGGCTGCATATGCCAAGCTGTCATTAGACGCGGCGGAATTTCTCAGTGGTCTAAATTCCGCGGAATCCAGATTCAAATCTTTTGCCAGTAATGTCGAGAGTACAGGATCGAAGTTAGGCGCAGTGCTTTCTACGCTCGGAAAGGGGATGGTCGCGGGGATAGCTGCAGCGGGCACCGCTACACTTGGCAGTGTCAAAGCGTTTGCAGATTTTGAAAAGGGTCTCGCAAGTGTATCAAAAACCACTGGCATGACGGGAAAGGATCTCGAAGCACTGGGAGAATCCTTAAGAGATTTAGCCCGACAGGGTCCCGTCACCGTCACCGAGCTGGAAAAAATCGCAGCGACAGCGGGTTCGCTTGGTATCGGCGCACAGAAGATGGCGGCTGGAGACATAGCTGGAGCGCGTGCTGAGATCATGGACTTTACGAAGACGATCTCGGACATGGCTGTCGCGTTTGATATGACTGCGGACGCTGTCGCTCCAATGGTCGCATCGATCGCAAACGTCTATAAATTACCAACAAATGAGCTGGCGTTGTTTGGCAGTCAGGTGAACGCTCTTGAAAACTCGATGAACGCAACTGCTCCACAGATCCTGGAGTTCGTCAATGCGTTCGGCGGCACTGCTGCGATGTTTGGAGAAAGTGCGGTGAAGACGGCTGCGTTCGGCGCTGTGTTGAATTCGCTTGGCATAAACGGAGCGGAAGCGGCAACTCAGATACGCTCCGGTCTGCTGCAACTGTTACAGTCATATGAAGTCAGCGAGAGCGCCGTTAAAAAGTACGCAAAGGAACATAATGTCTCAATGGAGCAGGCAGCCGAAGCGCTCAAAATCAATCAGAAAAATGTAGAGAAGTTAGCTCAGGTCATGGGCGTCTCCGCTGATGAAATTCGTGATCGACTGAATAAAGATCTGTATGGAACACTTGTCTGGATTGGATCAAAGCTGAAGGACATTCAGGGGGATACTGAAGCTGCCGCGATCGTTTCTCAGATATTCGGCACGTATGGTTATCAGGCGATGATGAAAATCGGTGAAGGCGCCGAACAATACGATTTCGCGCTGAAGCAGATCCAGGTCGACTCAAAGGGACTTGAGCGAGAGGCTTCGGTCATGGCGAACACCATCAGCGGACAGTGGGCACGTCTCAAAAATAATGTGAGAGATGTTGCAATTGAGATCGGCAAAACTGCGTCGGGTCCCGTTCGCGATTTTCTGGCGCTTATAAACGATCAGGCGATTCCAGCCGTCAAGGATTTTTTCAAAGCGCTTGCGTCGGGAGACTGGAATAAAGTATTCGATATGATAAAATCAACGGCATCGACCGCGTTCGAAGAAGTCAAGCGCATTGCCACTACCGTGATCGACACCATAAAGAATACGGATTGGGACGCGATCTGGAGCGGTCTGAAATCGACTGCGGCGACAGCGTGGGATGGTGTAAAATCGCTGGCGACTGATGCGATAAATGCACTGCGCAATGTTGATTGGAGCGCAGTTTGGAGCAGTTTAAAGTCGACTGCACAGTCCGCATGGGACGGTGTAAAATCAATCGCGATGACCACAATCGATACACTGAGTAACGTTGACTGGGGGAAGCTATGGAGCACTTTAAAGTCGAGCGCGGTAACCGCCTGGGAAGGCGTGAAGTCCACTGCGCAGACCGTAATCGATACACTGTCTCAAATTGACTGGAGTAAAATTTTCAGCACTTTGAAGACAGCGGCAACGACCGCGTTCAACGAAGTCGTTCAGATCGGATCGGGTATATGGTCTGAAATATCTAAGACAGTTAACAGCGTGAACTGGTCTGACATTGGTAAGAAGATTGGCGGTCTCGTCAAGAAGGGATTTGAAGAGGTAGCGAAGCTGAACGATTCTCTGCAGAATGATTTAAATCAGGCAATACAGCAGGGCAAGTTCGAGGACATGGGCGCCAATCTTGGCAAAGCGCTCAGAGGTGGACTGGAGAAGATTTTATCTCTGAAAGGGGAAGGCGGCGGACTTTTTGGAATGATTAAAGGAGTTCTGGGGGAAGCCGCGCAGTGGTTTAATTTGGGATACAACGCCGCGGTAGACTTTCTTAGAGGGTTCGTATCTCAGATAGCACTTCCAATATATGATTCGATTGTTACGCCCGTCATTAACGCTATCAAATCTGTGTTATCATATTTAGGAGGACTGCCTGTTGTTGGTGGGTACTTTGAAGAAGCGGCATCAAGAGCAGAGGAGTACCGTGATCAGGGCAGAGAAAATATAAAATCGTGGTCAGAAGAAGTCGCGAAATCTGGACGATATAGTGGTGCTACCCCCACGCTCCCAACATATACCAGCAGTTATGTTACGCCCGCTAGCAGTTATGTTACGCCCGCTGGACCAACCACAGTCAGTGCTACGCGTAATTTAAATGTGATCACAGGTACGACATACACCGGAGAAAAATACGAGTACAAACTGACTGGAGATACTTTTAAAGACGCTTTAAATTTGATAAAGACCGGTCTGAAACCAGAGCAGGCATGGGCGCTGGCAGGCGGCGGGTCGACTAAAGGCAAAGATTGGGATAAATTCATAGCAATGGCCATACCGGTATACAGAGCAACTGAGGAAGAGCGCAAAAAATACGAAGAAGAACAGGCGATGAAAAAGGCCGAAGAGGAGAAAAAAGCAGCTGAAGAGGCCGCAAAAACAACTACAGACGCTGCAGAAGATGCTGCGAAAACCACCACGGAAGCCGCGGAGGAAGAGGCCAAAACAGAACAGACCAGTGCACAAAACGCTGCTCAAGTGCAGCAGAACGCTGCTCAGAATTTCGCTCAGAAGGCGATGGCCGCCGCAGAAGAGTACAGACAGAAAACGCTCGCAGCAGGCAATTCTGTGGTCGGCGCGGCACAGTACGCTGAGACCTCTCTGAAGCTGGGCGCTGAAGTCGGTGGGAAGTTCATCACGAATGCTGGACAGGCTGTAGTCGTATCGTTTGACACTGCGACCAACAAGTTCCAGGCGAACGTCGGGTCAGTCGGTACATCGTTGAAGCAGTCGGGCGATTACAATCTGATAAAAGCACAGGAAATGGGCGCGGTTATCACCAATTCCGGTAGCGATACCGGATCGAAGTTGAGCATGGGCGGATCGTCCGCATATTCGAGTTTGCTGTCAGGCGGCACAACCGCGATGAGCTATCTGTCCGCCGGCGGTGCATCTGTCTACCAGAAGCTCGCATCAATTCCAGACATTGGTGTGAAAATTGCAACTGCTGCGGATTATTTCGCCAGTAAAGTTGTCAGTGCAGCGATATCAGCAGCGTCCGCGATATCACATGCGGTGAGCGGTCGTTCAATCGGCGGGGCACTAGGCACCCCAATTCGGTATGCGGAAGGCGGTATCGTATCATCCCCGATCGTAGGACTGATAGGGGAGGCCGGAGCGGAGGCTATCGTTCCACTGAAAGATCGAAAAGCAGGATGGAATGTCCTTAGAAAAATTCTGCCGTTGTTTGGGATAAGACCGTTCGCGGAAGGCGGTATTATTGGAGCTGCTGAAGGTTCTACAGGAAGTGAAACAATATCAGCGAGCTTCCAGATCTCTTATCTAGATCAAGCAGCAGCAGTATTCGGTTCAAAACTTCGATACATGTTAAATTACTTCAGAAAGACGATGGACTTAATCCGACTCGATTCCATAAAGAAGTGGAGAGACATCATCGATTCTAGTACGAAAGTATGGAATGAATTTATTACATCCGTATCACAAAAGTCAATTGAGTTCAGAATGGTAGTCGGTAAAGCATTCTACGATACAGCAACCAGCTTAATTGCTACGATAACTGCAGCGAGTATCGAGCTATCTGGAAGATTTGATCTCATGATGACATCATTCAAAGAATCTTCTCAGAGTACTTTTAACATGTTGAACTCGATGTTTGAATCTTTTAAGAACGATATTCTACCCGCATTTATAAACGGATGGCAGTCGTCACTTGACACAATGAAGACATCCATGTCCACGACCGTAACACAAATCACACAAATGTTGAATCAGATCGCACAGGCATTGACACAACTGACCGGTCGACAGTACACCATCAACGTCGGAGCGACCGGTGGTGGGTATGGAGGGGGCGGTGGCGGAGGAACTGTGAATTCCTATGGCGGAAGTCAACTCTATGCAGAGAACGCTTTCGCTGAGATCGGAGGGATCTGTCAGGTCGATATCAGCGGAATGACACCAGGACTCATACAGTCATTATATTCAAGTGGCGCATGGAAACCAAATGAGTACCCACTGTCTCAACAAATTTATCAATCGATTTTAGGATCACTTGGACAGCCGTCCGGAGGGGCTACAGGATCTGCACAAAACTGGTCGGTATCTGGAAATACTGTGAACTATTCAAACATTGCATCAAATGTATTATCAGCTGCTACAAAAGGTATATCGAAACCGGCAAGTACCAGCGGAGCTGCATCATCAATTTGGTCAGCTGTGACAAAAACTTCAAGCGGTATGCAAATAGGATCAACATCGACAAAATCCGTAGTAAAGCTTGGTAAATATCAGCATGGAGGGCTCGCATTAACTCCACAGATCGCAATGATCGCAGAAAGCGGACCGGAAGCAATCATCCCTATTGAAAAATTATCGAAGTTAAGCGGAGAAGATAATATCATTGTCAATTTATATATGGATGGTCATAAGATAAGTGATGCAGTCATGAATCGAGCAGCGAGAACCCTGAAGTCAAGAGGGATCAAGATATGATCTTACCGCAACGTGGTAATACGACATGGTCAGACGTCCAAACGAGAACGTGGTCTGATGCGCTATTGTATTTGTGGCAGGAAAGGCCTCCTAAAATTTTTATTCCTGATGAATACGGACAGATCATAGATATCGCGGATCATGTACAGTCTCTATCGATCTCTGATGATATTAATCATCGATCTTCTGCGACCATTCGCATAATTGATGATGATAATTCATTTGGACATATTGTAACAGGAATGAACGTTTCTGTAGAGTATAATGGAGATTTAATTTTCGCTGGGATTTGTACCAGTGTACGAAAGACATATCTCGGTGGATTCAATGATCCGATTCAAATCGAGCTTGATTGTGCGGATTATACTCTGCTAGTAGCTCGGAGGATTGGACGATTCAGTTCAGACGAACCGATCACATGTGGAGAAATTGTAGAGAATATCTACAATACATATCTCGTCGATGAGGGACTGGAGATAGGACGGATCGATCCTGGTGAAGAAATCCCAGTCGCAACGTTTCAGATGAAATCCATATCGGAGATATTTGATACTCTCGCAGAAATTTCCGGATATATTTGGTTCGTAGATTACGATCGAAAATTATACTTCATTGATCGAATGGCATACTCCTCAGATTGGGATATTGATGAGACCACTCAAGGAGTAATGTCATTTGAATTGATCGAAGGAAACTCTCAATACAGAAATGTACAATATGTGACAGGTACGAAGGTACGTACTCAAGAACTTACAGAGTATTTCAAGGGAGATGGTAAACAAAAATCATTCGCGATCGGTTATCCGGTCGCTGTTGAACCAACCATCTATGTCAACGATGAACTTCAATCCGTCGGATATAAAGGACAAGAGAATGAACTCATCGATTGGTATTGGTCACCAGGAGATCCCGTTATCACACAACGAAATGATGCACCTACTTTATCAGATTCTGATGTCCTGAGGATCGATTATATTGGAACATTTCAATTAATTGTTAAAGTCAAACGTGCCTCAGAGATCACGAAGTGCAAACTCAGAGAGACCTTCGGGACCGGACAGTATGAAAGTATTGAGTATGATGTGAATGCATCAGATTATGATCAGGCTAAATTATTCACTGAAGGTCTTCTTGATGAATATGGTACGGTTGGATACTCTGTTAACTATAAGACTATCAGAAATATAACATCTGGACTGATCCAGAACATAAACCTGCCATCAATGAATATAAATGCTGATTTCTTGGTAACGTCTGTTCGTATAACTTATGAAGAAAATATGATGGTATATGAAGTAGATGCGATCAGCGGACCGCTGGATCCGTCCTGGGAGGATATTTTCTGTGATATCGCTAAACGAGCTCATCAGAAATTCGTCTCAGAAATTAGCGAATCGGAAACCGTGCGAGGCGTGTACGAATTTGAGAAAACCTGGTCGTATGATGAGTCACCAAATATATTTAGATACACTTATGCAGACGGATCGACCACGCCATCCGATACATACTTCCCATGCTTCGCAGACGGAGATCGTGTTATATATTGTGCAGTTTATAGGAACGGAGTAGAAATCTTTAGAAAGCCATTTACCTTAGAAGAGATCTATGGTAATACTATACATTCGATATGTATCATAGATGCATCCGAAGCTATTGGACAGATATCACACATTGGGATATGGGGAGGAGATTCAGCGCAAAATGTACTTGGGACAGGAATAGAACTCGCAAAATTTGAATTCATTTACACGAAATCCTCATTAGAGTCTTTGCAGATCGATGTTTATAATATAAGAGGATGGTGATATGGCGTACACTAAAACAGTCTGGACAGAATACGGTATGACCACTTCACAAAAAGTCAGCGCTCTGAACAACATGGAGACGCAGTATGATGAGATGATTAGTGAATTCAATGCGCATAATCATCTCAATACATATTACACAAAATCACAGATGAACTCGAAATATTATCACGCGAATAATGATGGCAGTGGTAGCGGATTCGTCGCAGAAACTTTAGACGGTTATACTGCTGAACAAATCATAAATGCGAGTGTTCCATCTGGGGTCATTGCAGTGTGGTACGGTGATGCAGGCAGCGTACCAAATGGCTGGGTCGTATGCAACGGTAGCAATGGTACTCCAGATCTGCGGAATCGATTTGTAGTAGGTGCAGGAGGATCTTATACACAGGGCACTACTGGTGGATCGAAAAACGTAACACCAACATGCACGTTCACCTCTGGGGCACATACATTAACAGATGCTGAGCTTCCATCGCATACACATTCATACTATGATAAGAAAAACGACACCAGAAAGGTGGGTGGTCCACACTGGGCGATGTCTACAATCTCAGATGTTTCTAGAACAACATATTACACATGTTCATCTTCCGAAACTTATTCTGGAAGTAGAACCGCGCATTCTCATGAGAATTCGTATCTGACTATAACACAAATGGACATCAGACCGCCATGGAAAGCTTTATTATATATAATGAAGGTGTGAAAATGTATACGAAATATGTATGGACATCCGGATCTAAATTAACGGCTGAACTTCTGAATCATTTAGAAACACAATACGATGAATTTATGAGCATACTATCGACGCATAATCATGATACATCTTATTACACGAAACAGGAATCTGATGCGAAATATTTCCACACTGGACATATGGGATATGGCAGTGGTGCAGATGCCGATCTTTTAGACGGTTATCATTTATCTCAGATACTTGGAGATGTTCTTCCGGTTGGATCAATCGTAATCTGGAAAGGCACGGCAGGCACAATCCCAAGCGGCTGGGCGATATGTGATGGTTCAAATGGGACTCCGGATTTGAGAGATCGATTTGTGATGGGAGGTACGCTCAGCCAGATTGGCGGGACTGGTGGAAGATCGACTATAACTGATATGGGCGGAACTGTCACAACTTCTGGAACTTCGTTGAGTATCAATCAGATTCCATATCATTATCATAAATATTCAGATTATTATGGAGCTGGCGGACCATATCCACTTACTGGATACTCTGGATTGTCCACGACGGTCACTGATAATGCGCGAACAACTGGCTCGACAGGTTCAGGTTCGGCTCATGACCATGGATCTTTCAGCGTAACTTTCAACAGTTTTTCGAACATTCCTCCGTATTATGCGTTGTATTATATTAAGAAGGTGAGCTGAATGGTGTACACCAAGACAACCTGGACTTCGACAACTGCTATCACCAGTGAATTATTGAATAATGCTGAAACACAGTATGATGAAGCTTATACTGTTTATTCAGTTCATAATCACGATAGTTCACATTATCTAAAATCTCAATCCGATTCAATATTTTGGAATTCGGATAATGATGGTCATGGATCTGGATGTGATGCAGATCTTCTGTATCATCCGTCTGGAAATAAACATGCATCGGATTTGATAGCAGGAGGAGTACCAAGTGGTCTGATTATTTTATGGAGCGGTCAAAATGTACCAAGCGGATGGGCACTGTGTGATGGATCAAACGGAACCCCTGATCTCAGAAACAGATTTGTAATCGGTGCAGGAGGTGATCACAGTCCTGGACAGATAGGAAGACCGACGCCCGCGGGCACTCAGGAATATCAGATTAAACCAACCGCCACCGTCACAATTGGTTCACACAGTCTGACAATCCAGGAAATTGCACACAGTCATTCGTATAACGATTACACAGCATCTGGAGATACAATGGGGGGTGCCACGGGTTCGCAGGTGTCATACAATACTTATATAGAACGTGATACCGGTTATGCTGGGAATCCGGCTGGTCCAGCAGAAGGTCATACACATTCTGCTTCGTTTGCGGGGAATGATTGTGATGTCAGACCGCCTTACTATATCCTTGCTTATATAATGAAATTGTGAGGTGATTGTATGAAGTATACAGAAAACTACAGTCTGAGAAAACCCGAATATACGGATTATCAAGATATTACAGATCTGAATTATAATGCAGATGTTATAGACGGTTTGCTAAATCAATATTTGACAGAAGACAGACATGATACGACCGATCGGCACACCCCAGGAACAGTAGTGCCCGTCGTGACGTCGATAGGAGATCCTGGTAGTGACTCGAATATCCCGAGTGAGAAAGCCGTAAGGTCGGCTATTACATCTATTACATCTGCGACCGACCATGGCGCGCTTACAGGTCTTGATGACGACGATCACACGCAGTATCTGAACACCACGCGCCATGACGCGACCGATCGGCACACGCCGGGCACGGTGGTGCCTGTTGTGACCTCTGTCGGTAGTAAGGGGTCAGACTCGAATATACCATCTGAGAAGGCGGTGCGCAGCGCGATTAACAACAGGATCCCGGCGGGCACGACTCAGTACTCCATACCGAGATGGAGCGGGTCGAAATGGGAAGAAGCGCCTTTAGTATCACTACAAGACCAAGTTTTCCAACTTACTAAAGAATATACGATGGGATCGGACTGGGTGAATCTTCTCGCGATCTTAGCGGATGCAAAAGCTACGTCTTCTGCCTCAGGG
>Ga0116166_1003733_pt1 | contig 11556 bp, 7 predicted proteins | sample AD_JPNMR2_MetaG_FD_89884 | JGI IMG/M metagenome (GOLD analysis project Ga0116166, IMG submission 89884) | Active sludge microbial communities of municipal wastewater-treating anaerobic digesters from Japan - AD_JPNMR2_MetaG | ecosystem: Engineered > Bioreactor > Anaerobic > Digestate | place...
CAGAATAACTCTGACGAGTTATTTCCGTTTATTAACACTAAGAATTATTATTATTATTTTTATTTTTAAATTTTCAATTTAAATAACCCAATCTGTGGTCCAAAGGATGGGGAGTACTTAATAACTCTGGTTTATCACCCTCTTTTCTGATCATTTTTTAAAAAATGGTTTAGGACAAATCCCTTGTCATCCTGCCCGAGCATAGATATCCCCGCTGGCGAATTTGTCAAGGGTAAACAAGCAATGATAAAATTGATTTTCAGAACAATTAAGAAAAATCGCATGTAAGACACTTGCTGCCTATACCCAAAATTTATTTATCAAGGTAATTTCAAAAACAAATCCGCTCCCTTACAACATCCCTTAATTTTTCAGCACAAAACCTACCGTTGGAAAAACCCAAATTGTTGAGACGATAACCAATTGTTTCTATATTTTCTTAACTTTGCCCATTCATAAACAAAATCATCAGATTATGAACATTCCTTCAAATCTCTATTATACCAAGGATCATGAATGGATTCTGGTAGATGGTTCCGAAGCTAAAGTAGGAATTACAGACTTTGCTCAGCACGAACTTGGCGACATTGTATTTGTTGAAGTTGAGACTGTTGGCAAAACACTCAGTCAGGGTGATGTTTTTGGAACCATTGAAGCAGTGAAAACCGTTTCAGACCTTTTTCTGCCCATGAGTGGAGAGATTCTTGAGAAAAACCCTGCCCTTGAATCGAAACCGGAACTAATCAACAAGGACCCTTATGGTGAGGGCTGGATAATCAAGGTAAAGATTTCCAATCCTGAGGAAGTTTCGAATCTTTTAAATGCGGATGCTTATAAAGCTTTGATTGGAGAATAAAGATAGCAAGAGGGGAATGAAATATATCCGGAATTTTTGCATCATTGCACATATCGATCACGGGAAAAGCACACTGGCCGACCGTTTGATAGAAATGACCCATGCTATAAGCGAGCGAGAGTTTCAGGATCAGGTACTCGACAACATGGATCTTGAACGCGAGCGGGGCATTACCATCAAAAGCCATGCTATTTGCATGGAATACGAGCACGAAGGAACGGTTTATACGCTCAACCTCATAGATACGCCGGGGCATGTTGATTTTTCGTACGAGGTTTCCCGGGCGATAGCAGCCTGCGAGGGTGCTTTGCTGGTAGTCGACGCCACGCAGGGCATTCAGGCACAAACCATCTCCAACCTTTACATGGCGCTCGAACACGACCTCGAAATCATCCCAGTGATCAACAAAATCGACATGGATGCAGCTAAACCCGAAGAAGTGCGTGATGATATTATAGAACTACTTGGCTGTAAGCCCGAAGATGTGCTTATGGTAAGCGCTCGCACCGGACAAGGCGTCGATAAAATTTTTCAGGCCATCATTGAGCGTATCCCCCCTCCTGCCGGAGATCCCAATGCCCCTTTGCAAGCTCTTATCTTTGACTCCGTTTTTAATGCCTACCGAGGCATCATTGCCTACTTTAAAATCGTTAACGGCACCCTACGCACCAACGATTTTGTGAAGTTTTTCAACACAGGCAAAGAATATCATGCCGACGAAATTGGGGTACTCAAACTAAAATACGAACCCCGATCAGAATTAACGGTGGGTCAGGTGGGATATATCATCAGCGGTATCAAGAATTCACGCGAAGTAAAAGTGGGCGATACCATTACCCACGTTGAAAATCCATGTGATACTGCAATAGCTGGTTTCGAGGATGTTAAACCAATGGTATTTGCTGGAGTATATCCCATCGATCCCGATGAATATGAAGAACTTCGAGCATCACTTGAAAAACTTCAGCTCAATGATGCATCGCTTTCATTTGTGCCCGAATCGTCTGCTGCACTTGGATTTGGTTTCCGATGCGGCTTCCTTGGTCTTTTACACATGGAGATAGTCCAGGAACGACTCGACCGGGAATTTAACATGAGTGTGATAACCACTGTACCCAACGTTTCTTACAAGGTTTACACCACCAAAGGCGAAGTACTCGATGTACATAATCCATCGGGGTTGCCCCCTATTACCAATATCGATCATATTGAAGAACCTTACATTCTGGCTCAAATAATAACCCGCACGGAATTTTTAGGCGGAATCATGAAGCTCTGCCTCGACAAAAGGGGCATCCTGAAAAATCAGCACTTTTCGAGTCACGACCGGGTTGAACTCAATTTTGAGATGCCTTTGGCTGAAATTGTATTTGATTTTTACGACAAACTTAAAAGCATCTCGAAAGGTTATGCATCGTTCGACTATCATCCCAGTGCTTATCGTCCAGCCAATCTGGTAAAACTCGACATCCTGCTCAACGGCGATCCTGTGGATGCATTATCTACCCTCATACATCGCGATCATGCCTATGACTTTGGCCGTCGAATGTGCGAAAAGTTAAAAGAACTCATTCCTCGTCAACAATTCGATGTTGCTATACAAGCTGCCATAGGGTCAAAAATCATTGCACGCGAAACCATAAAAGCCCTGCGTAAAGATGTTACAGCCAAATGTTATGGAGGCGATATCACCCGCAAACGTAAGCTCCTTGAAAAGCAGAAGGAAGGGAAAAAACGCATGCGTCAGGTAGGGAATGTGGAAGTACCCCAGCAGGCTTTCCTTGCTGTGCTTAAGCTTAATTAATACACGAGGGTGCAGGTCTTTTTTAACTCCCCAAGGATACGCTTGCTACTCATCAATCGCGCATAAATGATATATATACCGGGAGGTAGCAAACGTCCATTCACCGTGCCATCCCACGTAAAAGTAGTCTCGTTGCCGATATATTGCTGATAAGCAATATGCCTCAACCAGCGACCATCGGCGCTATATAACGAAAGCGTCACCATTGCCGCAGGTTCGGGTGAAATAATATCCATGACCAGGATATCATCCACTCCATCGTTGTTTGGCGAAAACGTAGTGTTTCTCAGTTGCAACCACCTATCGTTGGTTTTTCGAACAGTAATGGCCTGTGAATTTTTATATCCTGGCGTAGCATAACCAACTGCGGCAGCAGCTGAATGCCAGTTACCTGGATCAACTCCACTGACCAGCGGATTGATTCGTTCCAGCGATACTCCACGTGTTTGTAACAATAAAGGAAAATGTAGTTTTGGGGAATAATAGACCCGATCAATAATTTTATCGTCTCCTCTTCTCAATTCAAGACTTGCACCCTGATTGGGAAGCGTAAACAATTGTCCCCAGCTAAATACAGCCTGTGGCACAGGAGTAGCATAGCTTTTTAGTAATTTATCGGCATCGTTGGTTATTGCCAGATAGGCATTGGGCGCTATTAATAATCCCCTGGGTAATGGCTGAGTACAAGCCTCGACGACACCCGTTGTCGTATCGGTTCTGCAAAAAAATAAAGACCCTGCATCAAGGAATTTATCGGTAGTATTATAAATCTCTATAAATTCGACCAACGTATCATCGGTTTCGAACAGAACTTCGTTGATTACCACTTCGCCCGAATCAGGTGCCTGGGGTAATTGTATTTGTGGTAACGTATCAACGACTGGATTGGTAACACAATCGGCAATTTCACGGGATAGCGCTATGCTGTACGACATGTTGTCCTGCAAATAACTATCAAACTTAAGCTCAATGGCACGACCCTCATTCTGATAAAATCCTACCCTGACAGGATGAGATAAAGACGATATCATGTAATTATCAGGCGATAGCGACCGGGGATGTAACGGCTCATTAAAGAAAAGGATACAGGTAGTATCATTGGGCAAAGCTAACTGGCATAGATAGGGGCGCTGGTTGTCAGGGTATTTGCCTGCCACACTATTGGGGAAACCGGGCGTACCCCCCAGAAGGCTTCTCGAAACAGCCCAGTTGTCAGAACCTCCACAGGGATTATCTGCATCAATGATTTCAAGTGACCATCCTCCTTCCCGTTTGTATTTCTCATCGATATAGCTATTCCTATATTGTCCATAGCTCATTATTTCGCCTTTGTCATTGAAAAGCCACAGCGAACCCTTTTCGTTATTGAGAAAAGAGGAAGGAAGACAATAAGATACATGCTTAATCGTATCGAATGCCCCCCTGGCATCCTTTGCCACTAAGAGTAAATATTCGCCAGCTGGAAGTAAAATATCGGGCAAAACAACTGACGACGAACCGTTGGAAAGCGACCATTTCGACATTAAAATATTGTGGTTGCTTCGATTATAGCACTCAATGTATTCAAAGGCAGGCAATCCCTGGGCGGGTGTAGGGTCAATCATCAATTCGCTGAATACAACATCGAAAGCTTGCGTTTTGATAAAAGATACTGGAACAGCAGTATCTGCAAGAACTTCGCCATCCCATGCACGTACCTGACCCAACAACAGCCGACCCAAAATGCTCTCAGTATCATCTGGGAAGGATATAACCACTTGCTGGCAACCAACATCGAAATTTATGTTGGATATGGCAGGTGAAAAATTTATGTTTCCATTAATGGTAGCAGGGTTGATAGGCTTATTAAAATGCACGAGCAAACGATGGGATGAGACAAAGTAAAATGTATCGACCCGAAAGCGAACGTTTTGCAAAGGTTTTGTACTAATTGAAATATCGTCGATCCACAGCTTACGATCCTGTGATGATGAATAGGTATAGCTAATCCCAAAATAACATGCAGCTGGAATAAAAGTACTTTGAACCGTTTCGCATAATTGTAGTTGACTGCTGGAAGAACTGGCAGCCCAAAGTTGATACATCCCATTGGGAAGCCTTACAACTTTGACCTGGCCGGTACTGGTACCAATGTTATTCTCCCAATTAAATATCCCCTGTGTAAGGGCATGAACCCCGCTTGTATCAATCTGATAAAGATGTAAGCCATCGTTGCTACCTGTAAGATTTACCCCAACAGCCAGCGCAGATTCAGTGCATGCCTGACAATCAGATGCCCCTCCGGATGATAGGTAAAATAACCAGCGATTGGCCGACGAAGGCAAATACCCATGTCGCACTTTAAACTGCCAGACCAGCGTATCGGTAAAATTGAGTATAAAAGGGAAGGGATGAAAAATAAAGTCGTTTCCTGCCTGAGTATTATCAAAAGCATGCTGTAACGAAGCTGTTCCTGCAATAACCCCACTGTTGGTAATCGCCCATCTTCCCTTATCGTTGGACACCCAGCCTTCCAGGCTGGTATCGCTATCAAAGGTGTACACTATGGTTTGTCCCTGCAACGCCGATATCGCCAAAATACCTGTCAGCAAGAACCCATATCGGAACACAGCTGATTTCATTCCCCACTAAGGGTTAAAATTACTTGTTGATAGGCAAGGTTACATAAAATTTAGAACCTTTTCCCTCCTCGCTTTCTGCCCAGATATGACCACCGTGTTTATTGACAAATTCTTTACAAAGAATTAAGCCCAGGCCTGTTCCTTTTTCATTATGTGTCCCCGGCGTTATAACCTGCGTATCGATGCGGAACAATTTGCTAAGCGTTTCCTTTGTCATCCCAGTTCCTTCGTCCTGAACCACGATTTCCATCATCCCCTCTTTGGGAACTGCAGAAATGATGATTTTACCACCATCATGGGAAAACTTAACGGCATTCGAAATTAAATTACGAAGAATCAGCGAAAGCATTTCCTGATCGGCATATATGGTTTGGTCGGGTTCAATCATATTGATTACCATCAGGTTCTTCTTTTCGATATTAGCCCGCTGCAGTTCAATATTTTGCTCGACAATTTGATGCAAATTAAGGGGAACTGGGTTAAAGGGAATACGGCCAGTTTGAGAACGTGACCAGTGCAAAAGATTTTCCAATAAAGTATAAAGATGCTGTGCTGTCTTGTTGACCGTATCAAAGAGTTCTGCTTTTTCTTCGTCAGAAAGTTTAGCAAAATCGTTTCTGACAATATCGGTAATAGTAATCATTCCCCCCAGCGGATTTTTAATATCGTGTGCCATGATGGAAAAGAACTTATCCTTGGTGTTATTCAACAATCGTAATTCGGCCTCCGATTCACGAAGTTGCTGATTCATTTTCTCGATAATATCAACTTTTTCTTGCAACAGCAGGGCAGTCTTATGTTTCATCTGGTAACGATTGTAATAGAGAATTACCAGGCTCAGTACAAGCAAAACTGCTATAAGTAGCACTGCTATGATTAATCGGTTTTTAAGGCGTTGCAGGTCGTTAAATTGTTTTTCCTTCTTGAGCAACGCTATTTCAGTTTCCTGACGACGTAATTGACTTTGTTGACTGGCCAGCTCAAAATTAATTTGCATATCCAACAGTTGCTTGTTGGTCATCGAAACGTTGATGCTGTCGTTGTATTGATTATAGCGTATGTAGCTATCCAGTGCTTCCTTATATTGATTGAGCTTCGCATAGTAAGTATAAAGGGCATAATAGCCCTTCCGCAGAATCTCGTAGTTGGAAATTTGTTTCCCAATTTCGATAGATTTTTGCAAGAGCGGCAAAGCTAAACTGTACTGATTGTTTTCGATATAAATTTCGGCTATTTTTCGCTGACAAAGTGCCACGTTAAACAGATAACCGGCTTGTTCGGCTTTTTGCAAGGCCTGATTAAAATAATTAAGCGCCTGTTGCTTCTGGTTCAGATTTAGGTATAAGTTACCTATAGCATTGAGCACGATACTTTCACCTACCTTATCATCGAGTTGCTGACGGATAGCCAGGGCTTGCTTATAGAATTGCAATGCTTCGTTATACTTTTGCATATCCGCATAAGCCGAGGCTATGCTACTGAGTGCAATGGCAATTTGCGTTTTATCGCCCAGCTTTTGACGTATTTCCAGCGTTTTTTCGAAATTTTCAATGGCTTCTTTGTATTTTCCCATTTGCTGATATGCATTGCCCATTCCCTGGTAAATAGCCGCCATTCGGGTATAATCATCAACGCCACTACTGTAGATAAGGGCTTCACTATAATGTTTTAGCGCTTTTTCGTAATTGCTAAGTTCGTAATATATGTTGCCGATATTGTAATATGCCTGCGCAATTTCGGAACGTTCTTCCGATTCAAGGCTTTGTTTAAGCGATTCGAGGTAGTACGACAAGGCTTCGTTATATTTTTTAGCTTTCCAGTAAGCACTCCCCAGGGCATTTAGCGAAAGAGCGATAGCTTTTGGTTCCCCAATTTCCTTTCGCAACTTTAAGGCCTCCTGCAGGTATTCAAAGGCACGGGGGAAATTGTTCATTTCCTTGTATACATTGCCAAGATTATTGAGCGAAGCTGCAATTTCGGACTTGTTATTCAATTCCCGACGCAGGTTTAGCGCCTTCTCAAAATAGGTAATCGATTGTTGAAAATCGTTTTTACGAAAATAAATACTACCCAGCAAATTAAATGTATTAGCCAGCTCGGCCTTATTGTTAATTTTTTCATACAGGTGCTGGGCATCGGTAAGCAGTTCTATTGCCCTGGAAAAATTTCCCTGATCGCGATATACCAGTGCCAGATTGGCATACGACGCTGCAATAGCGGCTGTATCCTTAGCACGAAGCCGCATGGTAAGAGCTTTCTGATAATACTCAACAGCCTTCGGATACAAGGCCTGCCGTAGATATAAACTACCTATTAGATTGTAAGTCGAAGCAACTCCCAATGAATCGCCAGCAACATCAAAGAGCTTAAGTGCCTTCTGATAAGCCTCATGCGCTTTGTCAAATTCCAATCGTTGCTTGTTAATTTGCCCAATAAGATTGTACGTTTCAGCAGCTTCTCGGGTATTATTATTTTTTAAATATAAATCAATCGCTTTCTTAGCCATATCAAGCGCCTCGTTGTACCGAAGCATACGCAGCATGCATGCACTCTTAATCTTGTTGGCTCTGGCTTCTTCATTAAAATTACCAATTTTCCGTGCCGCTATAATTGCATCAGAGGCATACAACTCGGCCTCTTCCAGCTTACTCTGCTTGTAATAGGTTTCTGCAATAGTATTCAATATTGCCGGTTTCTCGTTAACCGTAGCTATTTCAAGCTTCTTCTGAAGACTGTCGATGATTGGACTATCGGTAGCATACAATGACAGGCCCAATAATGTAAATGTAAAATAGATAAAACATCTTTTCCAGAGCATAACACAAAAATTGAAGGTTAATTTTGTACTTTTATCCCCGATAAACAAAGTTCCATTTTTTTTTTCATTTGACAAACACCTTAATTAAGAAGTTATAAAAAAATACTAACATATTTTCCCTGTAACTTTTCCCCCTACATGTTCGTCAGCTATTAAAACAGAAAATTCATGACGGTTGCCGAATACAATCTGAGTGTTGAACAGTATGCCGATAATATCTATCGCTTTATTTTGAAAAACATTAAGGATGAAGAGAAAGCGAAGGATATTGTACAGGATACTTATGAAAAACTCTGGTTGAAAATCGATAGCGTGTCCTTTGAAAAAGTGCGTTCCTACCTGTTTACCACGGCTTATCATACGATGATAGATTTAATCCGCCGAGAAAAGAAGCAGGTCGATTTTGAGCAAATCAATGTAAATCATTACGCTCATTCCGAGCATTACTCGGATATACAGGAAATACTTCATCAGGCGATTGAGAAATTACCCCCCGCTCAAAAATCTGTCATCCTGCTTCGCGATTATGAAGGATATAGTTACGACGAGATTGCTCAAATAACAGGACTGAGTGAAGCGCAGGTAAAAGTGTATATCTACAGAGGACGAATGTTTTTGAAAAACTATCTGGTAAGCCTAGAAACTTTAATTTAGTGTCTTAGAAAAGTTCCGATTATGAAAATCACAGCGGATAACTATATAGAAATCTTTATCGACTACTTCGACGGCAAATTAACTGCCGAAGAAACAGTAGAACTCATGCAGTTTGTTGCTCAGCACCCAACACTGCAGAAAGAGTTCGAACAAATGCAAACAATGTTCCTACAGCCTGCAGAAGCTGAAAAAGTTAACTTCGTTCACTTACTGAAGGATATCAACCAGCGAGATGAGGTTAATGCTTCCAATTTTGAAGAGTTGTGTATAGCCGAACTGGAAGGAGAGTTACATAATGCTTCCCTGCGTGGACAGTTGTATCAATGGATAAATGCCAGTGAAGCAAATCAGAAAATATTTGCACTATACAAACAAACCAAAACCCGTCCCGACGAAAAAATAGTTTTTCCGAACAAGAAAATTCTAAAAAAGCGCGAAAAATTAATCGAACTTTCCTGGATATACAGCGGTGTTGCAGTAGCTGCATCATTAGCATTGCTTATTGGGATAGGGAAATGGTGGATGTCTATCCATCAACCATCAACGACCCCATCTCCGATTTTATCCCATACCTATCAGGTAACGCCTGAAATGCCCAATCAAGTGAAAGAACAACAAAAGACCTACGCTAACAATGAAAAGTTTTTTGTTCGAAATATTTCACAGCGTACCCTACCTTTAGCAACTAACGATTCCGTAAAGACCACTCTGTCGAAAAAAGAAGCGTTACCTCAACTGAACGAACTAACTCCGCGAATGGCCATGGCTGAAACATACATACCCTACCGCGACTTTATCATTATTGAGGAAACAATCTTTTATCGCAACTACCAGAATTCACCCAGCAACGAAAAGCCTTATCTCACCTTGGGGGAATGGGTCAACGAACGGATAAACAGCTGGAAAAATGCGATATTGAATTTACCTGCTGAGTCTCCGTTATCGCGCGTAACGAATACAAATATTCAGCAACTGAGTTTATTGGCAGGAAATCATGTGATTTTTAGACAAAATACCGACACCCTCGAGGGGCGAAAACAGGTAGAGGTAAATCTGGGATGGGTAGCCTTCTATTTCTCCTACGCTGAAGGGAATAAGTAATATTTGCGCAAAATGCCAGCGTGGGAAATGAAAGTATAGGTAAACTTCTTAGTCAAACAATAAAAAACTATAAATTATGAAAAAAAATATGCAATTAAAGACAGTACTTACGAGTGTAATGATTTGCGGCATGATATTTTACATGCAGGCTGAATTGGTAAGTGTTTCTGGCCAGGAGGTTGAAAAAAATGTGGTGGTGCCGCCCGATGAACCTGGTCAATCAGTGGCTCCTCCTGAAGCGCCTACGCCTCCAACTATGCCTGCCTTTGACATCGAAGCCGACACTGCAAAAGTTTTAGGCGATAGACCTGAAGTAAAGAAAAGTGGCGATACCACTCGAATTCAACTGGGTAAAAAAGGCATTACCATTGTTGAAAAAGATGGGAAAACTATTGTCGACATACAGGATGTAGATAAAGATTCGACGAAAAAGAATGAAAGCGAATGGTACGATGAATCAAAACCAAATAAGAAGGACAGACACACCTTTGAGCCCCACTGGGCAGGCTTCGAACTTACTTTGAATAATTTTGCCACTTCTTCGTTCTCCCTGAGCTTACCTGCCTCCGCCTCTTTTTTGGAGCTTAACACAGGTAAATCCATTGGCGTTCGACTCAATCTTTTTGAGTACAGTATCCCCTTTAGCTCTTTTAATGGGCTATATACCGGTATGGGATTTGAGTTTAACAGCTATTATTTCAGCAGCGATAGCAACAACATTACAAAAAGTAATGGACAAATTGTACCTAAATATAAACCCACCGGGTCAAGTGCTTACTCGAAAAACAAGCTGAAGGATACCTATCTGAACATACCCCTGATGTACGAAATTCAGTTTCCGCTGGGTAACACGAAGCATCCGCTGTATTTTGCAGCAGGCGTTATTGGTGGTCTAAAATTAGGCTCTCGCACTAAAGAATATTATAAGCTCAATGGCGAAACCAGACACGAGATAGTTAAAAACGACTTTTATCTATCCCCCATTCGTCTGGGTTATCAGGCACGTATCGGTTTTCGCCATATTCATCTTGTGGCTACCTACTATCAGACACCTCTATTCATTTCAGGAAAAGGACCAGAGATACATCCCTTCGACATAGGCCTGATGATTCTTAACTGGTAGTAAGCAGCGCAATAGTTTTGCAAATTTAGTAGGGCTACGCTTATTCTTGGCACTACTATTTTTTTATGACAGGCAGAGGTGCTATGACAGCTGTGCAGGGAAAATACTTCGTTTCGAAAAAAGGCGTATGGATAAAATTTAGGCTATTTTAAGACGACTATTTCCAGGCTTTTAATTTTCTTTCTTTTCATATTGATGCTTAGCAGGAATCTGTTGTTATCATGTTTATTAATGGCACACAAATGACGCGGATTGAACAGATTTACACCGATTTATCCGCGGTTATCCGTACCATCCGTGTCATCTGCGTTCTATTGCTTAATGGCACACGGACAACACAGATTAGACGGATTTACACCGATTTATCCGCGGTCATCCGTACCATCCTTGTCATCTGCGTTCTATTTGAATGGCACACGGACAACACAGATTAGACGGATTTACACCGATTTATCCGCGGTTATCCGTACCATCCGTTCATCTGCGTTCTATTGCTTAAAGGCACACGGACAACACAGATTAGACGGATTTACACCGATTTATCCGCGGTCATCCGTACCATCCGTGTCATCTGCGTTC
>Ga0116166_1003750_pt1 | contig 11531 bp, 8 predicted proteins | sample AD_JPNMR2_MetaG_FD_89884 | JGI IMG/M metagenome (GOLD analysis project Ga0116166, IMG submission 89884) | Active sludge microbial communities of municipal wastewater-treating anaerobic digesters from Japan - AD_JPNMR2_MetaG | ecosystem: Engineered > Bioreactor > Anaerobic > Digestate | place...
CCATTTCCGAGAGTGACCCGCGTCTCGTATGTGAACCCGTGTTTTTCCCTCCGAAAAAACACCTCAAAACACACATAACCCCTTGTTTTCACAGCCTTCCGAGAGTGATGCGGCTTTCAAAGAACCCCGGCGGCCCCTCCGGCCGCCCTCAACCTATACCTCATTCCCGTCTCCGGCAAAGGAACGCGGGCCACCTCCGCCGCCGTAAACCGCCATTAACATATACCCTCGAGACGTGCAAGGGTCAGCGAATATCCGGCGGGCAACCCCATGCGGCCGGGACAAGCGTTCAGACCACGAAAAAAAACGGCTCCGCCTCACCGATCTTGACGGCGTTGCGCCGGCAGCCGACGCACAGGCGGAAAACGGCCACCTTGCCCTTTCTACCCGCAATGCCCTCGATCCGCCGGGTAAAACCCTTGAACAAATGTCGTTCCACCTCCACGGCGAAAACGGACTTCTGAAGCCGCGTCCCCTTCTTTTCCAGATAGCGGGCCAGGCGGCCCCGAATCCTGTCGTCCTCGATGTCGTACGCCACGATGCAGGTCATGTCAGTCAATCCGCAAAGCCCGGTAGGGCACGTCGAGTTTCAGACAACGCCTTAACCGATCCGCCATCTCGTCGAGGTAGGCATTGACGGACATCCTCTTCCCCTCCTCCACCTTAAAGGGTGTTGCCATCGTGGTTTCATAGCGGCGGATGAAACTCCTGAACCCCTCTCCCTCCATGCGGCAACACTCTTTATCCCCCCTCCTGACGATCGTGAAATCCCCGGGTTTGATCTCCCGGCGATGAATGAGGGCCAAGACGACGCGCTCGGCGATATGGCGCAGCTCCTCCAGGAGGTCCGAGGCGAGGGCGAGGTGGCCGCCTCGGCCCTGATGGAAAAAACCGCGGCGGGGGTTGAAGCCCCGGTCTCTCAACACCGCGGCGATACGGTTGTACAGCAGGGTGTAGCCGAAGGAAAGCATGACGTTCACCGGCCCGTCGGGGGGGTGGTACACCCGCCCCCTGAATTCGAAGGGTTTAACGAGTCCCGCCAGATGGGAGAAATAGATCCGGGCGGCGGTCCCCTCGTAGCCCCGCAGGGAGTCCAGTTTGTCCGCTTCCCTCGCCTTGCGGGCCATCTCCTTCAGCTCCCCCGCGTCGATGCCGTTGCGCCGCAGGAGAACGACGCCGTTTTGGATCTTGGCGGCGATGATTTCCCGGCTGAAGGCAAGGCGGAAACCCTCATCCTTGGCCTTTTCCTCCTGCAGGGCGGCCAGATCTGGTTCCTCACAGCCCGCGGGATGAAGACGGCCCGTGGCGCGCCCCATGATATCGACAAAACTGACGGGTATTTCCTCCCGCATGGCCCGGTAGATCACGCCGCCGCTGAAGGGTGAGCGCCCGACGACAACCAGGCGGCCGATCCGGTTCCAGGGGATGTTTTGCATACGCCCTTTTTCGTCCTTGATCACCAAGTGGGCGCCGCTGGAGTAAGCGCCCCGGCAGACCGCGGTCAGGTAAACGGGGGTCCCCGCGGCCCACTCCTGACGGAATATGGGCAGCCACGGCTCCGTGTCGTCCTCCGGGGGCGAAATATCCTCGTCGACGGCATCACTCGTGACGGAGTAGCCAAGAAAGCGGACCGGCCGGCCGGGAACCACGGGCAGGGTCTTTTCCTCCTTGAGGGTCAGCCCCAGGCGGTAGAGGGAGGCCGTCACCGCGTCGAGGCCCCCGTCTCGGTCCCTGTCGGGGAAGAGGACCACGAAGTCGTCGGCATAGCGGATCAAGCGAAAGCCCTCCCGCTCCATGTCCCGGTCGAAGCGGTGCAGAAAGAGATTGCTCAACACGGGGGAAAGGGGGCTGCCCTGGGGCAGGCCGACACCATCGCCGCCGTTGGCCCCCCGCAGCCAGGATATCAGTTCCGCCGGGAGGGGGTCGAAGGGAAACAAACCGCTGAGGAGGTCCTCCAGGAGGGACAGATCGACGGTGTCGAAAAAGGCGGCGATGTCCGCCTTGACCCCGGATCGGAAACCGGCGCCGAGGGCGGCCTTGAGGGCCTCCGCCGCCCCCTTGCGATTCAGACCGGCGCGGTAGGCCCAGGAGGATTGGGAGAGGAAGCGATCCACCACCGGCTGCAGATGTTCCGCCGCCGCCCGCTGGAGGAGGCGATCGGCGACGTTTTGGACGCGGATCTCCCGGAAACCGCCGGCCGCCTTGGGAAGGCGGTATCTTTTGCCTCCCCCCGCGGCGTAATTCCCCTCGCGGACGGACGCCGCCAACCGCTCGAGAAAATCCCGACCGCTTTTCTTGAGATCCGTGAAGGTCAAACCGTCGGGTCCGGGAGAGGAATCCTGGCAGTGAAGCAGGGCCGTCTCGAGATTCTCCGGGGCGAGACAGCGGTCGAGGTGGGTGCGGCCCCGGCGCGGCGCGGCGACGACCCGGACGTCATCCAGTTCCGGTATCCAGTAATATCCAAGGCCGAAGGCGGGGTTCTTGCCGACGCCCGTGTATTGACCGATCACCAGACGCCGGGCCGCGACCGGATCGGGATTGCCCGAGACGCGGAGCCGGCCGCAGACACCGCCCAGGGTCTTGCCCAGGGCCTCTTCGACGTTCAAATAGGGGATATCCACCCAAATCAGGGCCCCGCCCGCCACCGTCAGGCCGGACGAGGGGGGCGTGGTAAGAGAATGGGAAACTGAAGTCTGCCTGATACCGGCGAGGAAATGGTCCATCGCCAGCGCGGAGCCGGCCTGGTCGCCGAGGAAGAAATCCTCGTCGGCGTAGCGATGCCCCAGCGTCTTCATCTTCGGCGGCCTGGTGAGGCGCAGGGGCACGGGGAGGACAAGGTGAAAGCCGCCCAGGGAACGGAGGGTCTCGATTTCCCCGGTAAGGTGCCCTTCCCTCAGGGGGGTCACATCCCGGCTCAGGGAAGCGGCGTCGCACACCCGCCTGCCCACCCGGCAATATATCTCTTCCAGGCGGATGGTCCGACCGGGTGCCAGGGGACCGTTCTGGCCCGCCTGCTCGTTGAAGGCCGCCAGGAGCTTTTCCACCTGGGGCAGTGTCTCCGCCGGGAAGGTGAGGCAAAGGTGGAGCGGTTCTTCGGGCAGATAGGAGTGCAGCCCCGTCTCAAACGGCTGAACGCGGACACCCGCCTCCGTCAGCGTCCGTCCGCCCAGAGCGGGCCGGAGGAGGCGGCGGAAGAGGGCGCTCCACTGGGGGCCGTGGAAGTGCCCCAACCCCCTGATCGGCGCCAGACACCGGAACCGGAGCTCCAGGAGGCACAGGGCGGGGACTGACATCACCTATTCAAATCTTTGTATGCCTTCCAATATAAATTGCCGGGTTCAGGGTATTTCAGTTCGCCCGCAACGTGCTGAAGGGAAAACACGGCGTGATGTGCTTTCGTAAGCAGCTTGATCTGCCTTTGCGCATCCTGGAGACACGGCGGCAGAAGGGGGATTTTTTCGTCCTCCTTCACGTCAAAAGGATCCCAGTTGTAATCACCGGGCTTTCGCACCCAAATGCGCCTGATCCGGGAAGAAACACTCCCCAATCCCAGGGGTTTACCCAGGCCGATCTTGAAGCCGTGTTGGTCGAAACGCGAATCGAGGACAATCAGCAGGGCGGCTATTTCCTCGATGGAGCAGTTCTCCGCTCCCACGGTCCCGTAGAATTCCAGTCCTTCGCGGCATACCTGGGCGTAATTACGTAATTCGTGGCTGTAGTCCATCGACTTGGGGCTGTCGCCTATCTTGTCTTTCTGGTTGGTGGCTTTCACCAATTTTTGAAGACCCTCCCAGCTCAAGGCGCAATGGCGATAATGTTTGGCTCCGCTGATGACGCCATTTTCATAATAAGCGGATTGATCGCGTTTGTTGGGTTTGGGGCCCCCCATGAGGGGCAGCAAAAACTGGGCGCTCACTACCTGGCCGTTTGCCCTCCATTGATATAGGTCAACCTTATAGTTCCTTTCTTTACCGTAGCGTATCTCCCCTTTGACCACCTCAGGCTCGATCTGCAGATTGTTGATCAAGGCCGCCGATTTGAAGCGCCCCTTGAAACCTGCCGCCCGCCGGTCTTTCTTTCCCGTGCCGTCCACCATGCCGAAGAGGGTGCAGCGGGGGCAGAGCATTGTTACATCCTTGCAGACTTCCTGACCTGCGGGGACAGTTTCACTATGGCGGAAGGCGGTCTTGAACTGGAAGTTCTTTCCTATCGCGGTAACTTTGTTGTTGAAGGACTGATAATAGACCCAGTTGTGTTCAAGGTCATGGGTTTGTTCAGGTGCGAAGGTAGTCAATTCCTGATGCCAGGGTTTGCCTGCGTATTTTTTATTCGGTCGGGGATCGAGCGCGGCGGTGCTCTTCATTTTTTCAAAAATCCCCATGTGCACCTTTTGCTTTTGTGCTTCGCAGGATAAAAGGTTGATGTGTGAAATGCGACCGCTTATCGTTCCTTGCTTCAAACGGCAAAAACGATGGTAATGACCTTTCCCGAAATCACCCGGACCGAGGGTGAGATCCATGCCGAAACGATACGGTCCGACATAAAGTACTTTTGCCGTATTTTCTTCAGGACGGCGTTTAGTCAGCTCCTTGTCGGAAATATCCTCCGGCTTCCGGATGATGTTCCGTTGCCCCATTCTTACAAAACGAACATAGTACTCTTTACCGGTATCAAATGTTACGCCTGCCGGCGGGTGCCGGGCATCATAATAAAATTCCTCCACGGGCTGTATTTCTACATCGCCGGTTTTATAGTCGATGCGTTTCAAGATGCCCGGCTTGGAATTGTCCCGCGCCACCCGGTAGCGTTTGAAGGGCCCGGTGTAGGGATAGGTGCCTTCCGTCAGCTTGTCTTTATGACCTACCGGATCCCCATCCATGACACGATAGCAGCTTCCCAAGAGAGCCGCCACGCCGTTGGCGATTGCCGATTTGACCGTAAAGGGGCTGATGGCCAGGCGGTTGTCGATCATCAACCAGCGGTTGTCATAGCCTCTATATCCGCTTTCGTCTTTGCTCGGACAGCTCTTGTCGCCCCCGCTGCTGCACGGGTTGGCGGCCACGGGGGTTTCCGCCCGCCAGACGATTTCGAAGGCAACATCGAGGGCATCAGTCGATAGGGAGGCGTGATGACGTGATGGACGCTCTTTCGACGTCTTTCTCGGAACGAAACGATAAGGAGAAGCAACTTCTTGAGTCGGCTTCCCCAATCTTGTCGTAAAGGCGATGGGTGAGTCGGCATCTTCTTCGAAGGGGCTCAAAGCGTATTTTTTCCCCTCAAAGTGGGCGACGGCCTGCCTGGCGGCCTCTTCGCTTGGGAAATCGACAATGGCGGCGGAGTCTTCTTCTCTCTCCAACATCCTAATGCTGCCGGGCTTGAATTTTTTCAGCAAACCGGCCACGAAATCTTCTTTTGTGCCTTTGTTCAAATTGCCCATGATATATTTCATACCGATGCCTCCCTCGTAAGATAAAGGTGCAGACGGTGCTCCGGAACGATCACCTCAACAGTTTTCACTGCCCCGGAGAAGACTTCGCCCAGATTGCCGCGAACAAAGGTTTCGGCTTTGCGCCAGTAACAATTTGATTCTTCAGGGGAAACATTTTTTTGCAAGACCCAGTGCTGGACAAAAAAATTGTCGCCCTCCCGCTCCAGGGAAATCTCCTCCAACACGGCGCCGCGGCTGCGCCAGAGCCCCGCCTCCATCAGATAGCCCTCAGGGCCGCCGTGCCGGTCGGCGCGCCCATTCAGGAAGGCGCCGAGGAGGGACAAACCGTCGCCCCCCAGCCGTCTCTCACTGTTGGAAAAGGCCAGAAATCCATCGTCCCATTCCTGTTCCAAAAATTGCGCCTTGACGGCCTCGGGAGTCATCGTCTCGGCGCGCCATTGCAGAAATCCTTCATTGAATTTTTCAATGTTCATCAGATACCTCCCGTCGTTGCCGATTGGATGGCGTGGATGGTCAATTGTCCGGTGCACCCCGTCGTCGCCCCGATGCGCACCCAACCGGGCGGTGACTTCCCCGGCTGCATGCCCGCAAGTACCGAGTAAACGGCATCCGCGCATTCATCTGCCTTGAGGAGGTGCGGGTCTTTACCCCGGGCAGCGTCGATGATTATCTTCATGGTAAAACGGCCCCCGGTGAGATATTCCCCCGAAAAGAGATTGATGTTTTGCAGGGAATGTTCACACAGGGCGATGCGATGCAGGGTTTCCGCCTTGTATGCCACGACCTCCGCATCTCCCACGGATAGGATGCCCGACTGACGAGTGTCTCCGAACCACAAACATCGCTTGCAGTTGCAACAACGGTTTGATTCCTCCTCCGCCGGGATGACGGCTTGCCGCTTTTCGTCGCTGCTGTTAAGACAAGCCTTTTCCCCGGTGCTGCGCAGACGGCGCTCGATTTCCCGAGAAAGGACGGTCTGACGGAAGGCCTTTCCGGTAATCACAGGCACCGTCTCCATTCCCCCGGTGTTGATGCGGGGTCGGTGTAAGACGAAAGCATCGGGCATATCTATCGGCAATTCCTCGGTCAGGGGAGGGGTCTTGATGTGGATGGCCAGCAGTTGCCCGTCGGCAACCCCCGCTTCCACCAGCAGCGTGCGCCAGCCCTTTCCGGCGGCGATAGCCGGCCGTCGCACCGCCAGGGCATCCCCATCGACCTTCTCCTGCCAGCCCTTGAAATCGGTTTTCCAGAGGGCGTCTCTGCCGTTCGGGGTCCGCAGATCCAGAACGGCAAAGTGGACGGCTGCGGGCTGAAGACGGCCAAAGCCGTAAGCCCAGCCGCCTCCGACCGTTTCGATTCCTTCGCCGATCACCCACAGGAGATCGGCAACCCGCTCTTTCATCTGCCCCGCTTCTTCCTCGGATGAGCAAAAGATGGTGAATCGGCAGGGGATGTCCGCCAGGGGGATGGCCAGCTCATCTTCGTAAAGGGCCCCATCTTCCGTGACGCCCCATTCCCGGTCGATGCGAATGCCGGGGTTGACGACCACGTCGAAGTCTTCCTTGCGCAGGAAGGTCGCCTCGGTCCACAGGGGCGACACCCGAAGCTCGTCTTCAGACATCTTACCCCATGACCGGGCGATGGCAGCGCCGCCTTCAAGGCGCTCCACGGCGCGGCGCATGAGGCCGGCCCAGACATAGCCGTTGATGTGCATGCGCCCGTTCGGATCACATTCTATGGTCGAGTCAGTGAACTCTCCCTCACTGCCGGAACGTATCAGCAGGCCTGTCTGGGCGCGAAAAGAGATATAACAGCGTAAAGCGTGGCTGTAGTCGATCATGACCGTACCCCCTTTCCCCTTTTGTTCTCCCATTGTATCAGGGAGAACGCCTCAAGAAGGGCTTTGATATGATCATTCATGGCCGTGCGGCCACCTTCTTCAAGGCGCTTTTTGATGGATTCGAGCACGGCCTTCAAATGACCTTGTGATTCCTCCCTGCCCTCATATTTGGCGATCCGATGGTCAAGAATATTTTTGAGGTATTTCTCATTGTATTTTGGATGCAACATCTCTCGCAGCAACCCCGCCTGGGCGCGGGTGAATTTCTTCAATTCACGCTGCAGACCGGCATCGACTTCCGGGAGTTTTCCCGACGTGTCGCTCATGTCGTGGGACTGCGTGTCTTTACCCGCGGATACCTGTTTGATTTCCTTTTGGAAGCCCGACCAGTATACAACCTTGTGACCATAAGCGTCCAACGCGGCGGTGGAAAACACCGAACCGGGAAGGACAACGGGACGGGGACGCCGGGGTCGCCTCAGGGTCGTGTTGTACTGCCGTTGCGTGGACAGGGTTATCGCGGCTTCCCTATCAACCCGTAAGGTTTGGTGATAGGGAATGGTATCGACGGCCAACACGGCGTTGACACCGTGAGTCGGACCGGTCCGTCTCTCCTGCTCATGGAAGGAAAGGGCAAAAAGGGCGCCTTTGACAGCGGGGAAAAAGCGCCTAAAAACCTCCCGCAACTGGCAGGCAAAGGTTTCTTCACAACCCGCCAGGTTGATGCGGCCGCTGAAGACAGTACCCTGCTCCAGGTATTCCTGGACAAAGAGGCCGTTTAAGGTAGTCCGAAAAGTGGTATTGTCCATTTTGTTCCGCATCCGGGCGGCGGCGAGGAACTCGTACGCTTCCGTCCCGTCGGTTACAAACCACCCCGGCTTGAGATTTTTGGTCTTGGTAGCAAAAAAGTTTTCTTCCTCCCGGTTCATTTCTTCGTCTTCTTGACGTTCAGCCGGAGACAGACCCTGAAGATCGCGGATTTCACCCTTTTCGTTCCGCAACGTGCTCATGGGCGGGGGAAAGGTCAGAACACCCGGTCTTGGCGACGGATAAAGGGGGGTTAGCTGTATTGAGGCCATTTGCGCAGGTGTCGGCCAGTGCCCGTACAGGTCTTTGAATGCCCTGGCCAGCCAGCCTTTGAATTGTTCGGGAGAAATAGCAAATCCAGATGTGATTGTCTGAACGCTGCCGGGATCGATGGGCCGGTTGCGCACATGGGTGAGGGCTGTCAGGGAAATAACCCCGGCAAGGTCCTTGAGATCTGTCGCTGGGACCATCTCTTTCTCTTCCCAGATGATATCAGCAGTGCCTCTACCGTATCCTCGGGAGCGAAAGGCCCCGAAACCGCTCAAGAAATGGGCGGCTTCACGAACAAAACCCTTTGCCGCCGTCAATTCCGCTTCCGGCAAAGGGCCAAGAAATAAGGGGGCGGTGAGGGTCAAGCCATGCAGAAAGGCCATTTCCAGAGCGACGAGGAAGTGTTTCGATACGGTGCGTGTCTCGTCGTCGATCCGGATGCGGGGTTTCACCGCAAACCGGCTGTGATTCCATTGCGCCGCCGACTCCTCGGACAGCTGCAGATCTCCGAGGTAAAGGCAAGACGGGGTGGATGTTCTCCCCGCCTCGTCGCCGCCTCCGGCTCCGAAGATGCGTGACAGGTCGACTCCCTGACGGTCAGGCGCCAGGTTTTGCAGCCAGGAGGCGGCCATCTTGAGATCGCCGTGAATCTGGGTATCGGGAAAGACCGGCAATCCCCTTTTGTCGCGAAGGTGGGGGTAGAAACCGAAGGATCCCTTATCGCCCCCGGCGGTGAACCAGAAACCCTGGGCGGCAACACGCAGAACCCCCCGGGCATAAACCATGGAAGCGGCAGAATTGTTCGTCATGGTTCGCCTCCTTGTGATTTGATGGTCAGAAGCTCAAGAAGAGTGGCAAAGCGGGCCGGATCAGGCTGACCGTTGCGTTTGAGCTTTTCCTCGTCCAGAAGGCCGCTGAAACTCTTGCTGCGCGTGGCTCCATCAAGCATTTTGAGCGCCTTGGCCAAACCACTCCGGTCTTTTCGGAATTGCTGCACGCGGGCAAGAACGGCAAACCGATGGGAGGAAGAAATGTCAGCATGTTTGTCACAAAGAGCGATATAATCATTGAAGGTCAGACGATCCTGCATTTTTGCCGGTGTCTTCTCCGGCTTCGACACGAACAGGGGGCGTTCGAACTCGAACAGGTCTTCGCTGACGGCATTTTCTTCCGCCATGATCCGCCAGTTCACGCTGTTTCCCAACCGGTCCGTCTTTTCTTTGGATTCGGCCAACAGTTTTTCGCCCAGGGCATGGATTTTTTTGAACGGCGTGTGGAGGGAGGCAATGACAAAGGCCCCGCCGAAGCTATAGGGTTTGATGTCTTTTTCTTTGTCCTTGTTCGGATCGGCGTGTTCTTTGAGCCACTTGACGCTTAACGGGTTGTCGCCTTTTTTTTCCAGCTCGGCGACCTTTTCGTCCACTGCCGCGGCGAGGTTCTGGACAAATGGCAAGATATACTCTTCAGGCATAACCAGACAAAGGTCATCGCCGCCGGCGACAACGAGGCGGAAAGGCAAAACCGTTTCCTTAGGATTTGGAAAGGTTTTTGTTAAGGCGTTTACGATGACTTCGATATTGACGGCCTTGACCTGATCGAAGGTGTGCAGAATCTTGTCTTCCGGCTGGGCCAACCAGATGGGCACCTTCTGGTTCATGTTGTTCAGATCGGAAAACCAGACGGCCATGCGCCGCCGGGCGGCCTTGTCAACATCGTCCGGTTCGGGGAACATGTCGGCGAAATCGAGGAGAAGCTCACATTCCTTCGCCGACGGAACTGCGGTCAGGTAGCCGTGGTAAATGCTCTCCAGAGTGGTTAGAACCCTGCGGGGGCTTTTCCCGTCCCGTTCTTTCATCAAATAATCGCCATTTGTGTCCTCGTTTGTCATCCCTTCCGCGATCTTTCCCAGATTGGTCCAGGCCCGGTTACGGGCCTCGTAACAGATCCGGCAGAGATAGATTTTTCCACCCTCACTTTTATAGAAAAAGGTGCTCTCGGCGGGATACTCGCCGCATTCGCCGCAGATCGCCAGGTGGGGCATGTAAGTTGTCGCAAAGCCCCTAAACTTCCGTTTCTGTTCGTTGATAAAGTCGAGGATGCCTCTTGCGTTCTTCCCTCCATCGGCATCGTTGTTCTCAGGACCTATACCGGCAACATCTGGCCTTTCTGTTCGTTTTCCTGCCTTGGCGTCGGCAAAGTCATTTGCCGCAACCACTTCCGACATCTGAAACTCCAGCATAGGAAAGGCTGTCGCAACGGCCTTCCGGATCTCCCGCAAGGCTTGGACGGCGTTGGCTTTTGCTGTGACCTGGGCGGCCGTCCCCGCTTCGCCTTCGGCAACGAACTTGGCGGTGAATTTGCCGCCTCCGGCGACGAGAACCTCGCCATTGTATTTTCGTACGATCTCGGGAAGATCAACCTCGTTGAGGCGGGCCAAGCCCTGGCTCATCCCCGCGATGGACCAGAGACGGTCGTGGCGTAAAACGGTCTTCTGGATGGCGGAATACTGGAGTGATAAGTAATACGGCATGGGACCTCCTTTCGGCGGGATTGTCACCCCTTTTGTCGGGCAGGCGGATTTTATATTATATTCCCTCTATATTCAAGCCCGCCGTCGTCCGCGTCGAGAGCAAACGGATTGCCCCGTTCTCCCGGCACAGGGCTTGTCCGCTCTCCCGTTCGTCAGCGGGATGAGACGACACGGGGCCATGTCTTCTGCGGCTTCTTGGCCGCCATCCTGCGCAAGGAACGGAACGGCCGCCTCGAAAGGGGCCGTTAATGTCTGGAATGGGCGGATATCAAGGGGGATCTGGAGGCCCTTCAGGGGGTGAAGATCCCCGGGCAGGTCAGAACCCTGACTGTCCGGACCGAATGCATGGGCTTCTGCGGCAAGGTCTTTCAGGCCTTCTGCGGAGGAATGGCCACAAGCGATGCCTGCCGTCCACGAACCGAGGGCTACGCCGCCTGCTCCTGGCGTTTTACCCATCTCTTCACGTCCTCCAGGAAATCCCGCTTGAAATCATCCGGTTCCAGGATCACGATATTAGGTATCCAGGACTTGAGAATGATGCGGATCGCCTCGTAATGACCGACCCGGAAGGTGACGATGAGCGACCCGTCCGGGCGTTCTTCCAGGATCTCCTGGGTAGGGGTCATCCGGCGGCG
>Ga0116166_1003751_pt1 | contig 11530 bp, 11 predicted proteins | sample AD_JPNMR2_MetaG_FD_89884 | JGI IMG/M metagenome (GOLD analysis project Ga0116166, IMG submission 89884) | Active sludge microbial communities of municipal wastewater-treating anaerobic digesters from Japan - AD_JPNMR2_MetaG | ecosystem: Engineered > Bioreactor > Anaerobic > Digestate | place...
TTATGACTGATGCTGATGTTGACGGCTCGCATATTCGGACTTTGATATTGACATTTTTTTATAGATATATGTTTCCGCTTATTGAAGCTGGCTGTGTGTATATAGCGCAACCTCCGCTTTATGTTGTAAAAAAAGGCAAGCAGCAGAAATATTTAAAAACAGACGAAGAATTAAAAAATTATATGATTGAATTGAATCTGGATAAGATGTCAGTGAAATTAGACGGCAAGCAAATTTTAAAAGGCGACGACCTTAAAAAATTTTTGATGTTTGTCGAAAAATTGGATTATTATAACAATAAACTTTCTAAACAAAAATTATCGCTCGATAAATCTGAATATTTTATAAAAAACTTTAAGAAGATAGAGAATGTATTTAGTTCATTAGAAAAGATGGAAAAAATCCAAAATGAAATTAAGGATTTTTATAAAGAGCGCTTAGCAGAAATATCAATTAGAGAAACGGCTATTCCGAATTTTTATAAATTTGTCTGCATTATAGACGGCGAGCAAATAGAGGTTTCTAATGATACTTTAAATATGAAGGATATAAAAGATTTACGTAGATTTTATTTAGAAACTAGCAGATTTGGCGCTGATAAATATTTGTTGGAGATTGCAGAAAGCGAACCGCAGGAATTTAAAAATTGCATAGATCTTTACAAAGCAGTGCTTGAATACAACAAGCGCGGAATAACAATTCAAAGATATAAAGGATTGGGCGAAATGAATCCTGAACAACTTTGGGAGACCACGATGGACCCGAAAAATAGGACTTTATTGAAAGTCGGAATATTTGATAATGTCGCAGCAAACGAAATATTCAATGTATTGATGGGAGACCAAGTTGAGCCGCGCCGCGAGTTTATCCAGACATATGCGCAGTATGCTAAAAATATTGATGTTTAAAAAAAATATCTATTTTAGAATTTTAGAAATTTCTAAAATAGTTGTCTGCTAAAATATTAGTAAAAATTTAAAGGTATATATTTTAAATGATGAAAAAAAATTTTTTTAAAAATATCATTTTTGTAATTTTATTTTTACTTGCAAGTTGTTCGAGCGAATATAAGATACCGCAGGGCGAAAATTACATAACTGTTTGCACATTTAACATGAAATTTTTTGGAGATTTAGATGATGATAATAATAAAAATTACGGAAGTTTTGGTGCGAATATTCGTAGAGGTGATAAAAAATTAAAAGAAAAATTTGCTGAATATTTTAATATAGCGGATATAATTGCAGTGCAGGAGGTTGAAAATTTAGATGCGTTTAATAATATAATAGAATATTTGAATAAAGAATATCCGGAACGTAAATATCAAGGATTTTTGCGAGATAATAACAGGTCGCCGCAAGATATTGGTTTGATTTGGGATACTAATAAAGTTAAAGGCGCGCGCGGTTATTTTTTTAGAGGGAAATGGTTAGTAATAAATGAAAAAGAAGAAGGGGACGAAATGAAGAAAGAGCGATTTACCCGCGCACCTGTTTATAATTTTTTTGAAAAGAACGGTATAAAATTTATTGTTGTGTCAGCGCATTTAAAATCAAAGGCAGGAGAAGAAGGCGAAGGCGGCAGGCGTGAAAATGAGAGCGCGAAACTCGCTGAATGGCTTGAATTTCAAAGAGCAGAAAAAGAAATGGAAAATATAATTATACTGGGAGATTTTAATGATAGATATTCTTTTAAACCTGAAAATACAGAATTAGATGCTTTGATAGAATTAGATAGACAAAATAAAATTATATTTTTAACAAAGGATTTTCGGCCGCCGAAATATTATACTACCGCGAGCGAATTTGACGGACAGAAACTAAAAGAAGTAATTGACCATATAATTATTACAGAGCCAATGAAAAAATATTATGTAAAAGACAGTTGTCATATTAGAATACTTGCGGATACCTTGCTATCAGACCATAATCCTGTATATGCCACATTTGATTTCAGCAAATAAATGTTTAGCAAATTTTTAGAATTATCAAGAGTTATTTTAAAACGCCAAAAGCGCATAATTATTGCGGTTTCACATTTGCATAATAACGACAGCGTTTCTAATTGCGTGTTTTCAATGTTTGCCAATTTCCAAAAAAGCGGATATAAAACCTATATTTTAACTGATGGTATAGATGCTGATGTAAAAATAAAAAATGTGGAAATTATAAATAATATCAATAACATTAATAAAAAAGATATAGTGATTTTGCATTATGGTGGAATGAATGATTTTATTAGAAAAATTTTAGAAAAAGATTTTAATTTTGTCGTGTATTATCATAATGTCACTCCTGCGATTTTTTTTAAAGATTATTCAGAAGATTTTTATAATTGGTTGATTAATGACGATATTGAATTTTTGAAATATAAAAATAAACTGAAGAATATTGTATGCGTGTCAAATTACTCAAGGAACAAATTATTGGGTTTGGGTTTTAATAATATAGCGGTTATACCGATATTATTTGATTTTTCGCATTTTGAAAAAATCAATGAAGATTTATACAAAAAATTGAGAGAAAGCAATTGCAGATATTTGGTTTTTACAGGCATTGTGCTGCCACATAAAAATCAGTTAGAATTAATAAAAATTTTTCATTTATTTTTGACTAAATATTCAATACCAAATATAAAATTAATTTTGATTGGCAAAATAATAGAACAAAGCAAAAATTATTATAATGAATGTTTGCGGTATTTAGAAAAATATAAATTGAATGATAAAGTGATATTTACTGATAAAATTAGCGATTATGATAGAAACTCATATTATCGCTGCGCTGATATTTATGTATCAGCGTCATTACACGAGGGCTTTGGGATACCATTAGTTGAGGCGGTATATTTTAATATTCCAATAGTATCATATATTGCTGGCGCAATATCTGAAACAATAGATAATTGCGCAAAGTTAATAGAAGTAGGGGCTTGCGAAAAATTTGCTGATTCTATTTTTGAAATTTTGAATAATGAAGAAACCAGAAAAAAAATACTTGAACAATATAATGATATATTGAAAAAATATTCGCCTTCAAAAATTTTTGATGATTGGCAGAATTATATAAAAAATATCTGATGTCTTTCGTATAATTATTAATTTGCGATTTAGTAATTTATATTGTGTAATTTACGCTGAAAAAACTGTCGGATATTCAGTCGCAAGGCATTAAGTAATCATTCTTCTGTGTTGTATGGAAAAGTTGGTAATTTGAATTTTTATTTTTATCTCTATTATTTATCAATACATTTAATTAGCGGCAAGAGAAAGTATAGACTGATTGCTATTTGCAGTTTTCCTGACTAAATCAAACAAAATTCTTGACATTGAAAATAAATAAAAGTATAATAAATACTTTTAAAAAAGTTAAGAAATTAGAAGAAGGTGTGAAGAATTAAAAAAAATGTGGGAATATTCAGACAAGGTAAAAGAGCATTTTTTTAATCCGCATAATGTCGGTAAAATAGATGACGCTGATGTGGTAGTAGAGGTGGGCAGTGCTGCTTGCGGCGATGCCTTGAAATTATATTTGAAGATTGATAATGATGTCATTACAGATGCGAAATTTCAAACTTACGGCTGCGGCAGCGCTATTGCTTCGTCGTCAGTTTTGACTGATATGATAATAGGCAAAAAATTAGATGAAGTAAAAACAATAACAAATGAAGATATTGTTAAAATATTAGGCGGTTTGCCGCCTGCTAAAATTCATTGTTCTGTGATGGCGCAGGAAGCGATAGAAAAAGCGTTGAATGTATATTACGGCAAGGCGGCAGAAGAAAAATTAGCAGATGGCGAATATATAGTATGTCACTGTTTCAATGTATCGAATTTTAAAATTGAAAAAGTTTTGAAAGAGCATAATTTACAGACAGTTGAAGAAGTGACTCATTATACCAAAGCCGGCGGCGCGTGCGGAAAATGCAAGCCGAATATAGAAAAAATAATTCAAGAATATTATAAAAAAGGAGCGGCAAAAAAAATGACAAATTTAGAAAAGATAGAGCGCATTAAAAGCGTAATCAATAGCGAGATAAGACCTGCGCTGCAAAATGACGGCGGAGATATTGAATTGATTGATTTTAAAAATGATGTAGTGATTGTAAAATTGCGTGGAGCGTGCGGCGGCTGTCCGATGACGAAAATGACTCTGAAAAATTTTGTTGAAGAAGTATTAAAAGAAAAGGTTGACGCTAATTTAACAGTAGAAGAGGAGTAATAAAAATCCGTGAATAGAGAAGTATATCTTGATAATAACGCTACGACAAAAGTAGCGCCAGAAGTATTACAGGAGATGCTTCCGTATTTTTGCGAATATTATGGCAATCCGTCGAGCGCTCATAATTTTGGTGCCAATGTCCGAAAAAGAATAGATGCGGCTCGCGAGAAAGTAGCGCAGTTAATAGGCGCGCTGCCGGAAGAAATCATATTTACCAGCGGCGGCACTGAATCTGATAATACCGCAATACATTCCGCATTAGCGACGCAGCCAAATAAAAAACATATAATAACTTCAAAAGTTGAGCATCCTGCAGTTTTGAATTATTGCAAATATTTAGAAAAAAACGGATATAAGGTTTCTTATATAAATGTAGATGAAGATGGCAATATTGATTTACCTGAATTAGAAAATTCTATTCGTCAAGATACGGCGATAATATCAATAATGTATGCTAATAATGAAACAGGCGTGATATTTCCGATAAAGCGGATTGCCGAAATAGCGAAAAATCATGGAGTGTTAGTCCATACAGATGCTGTTCAAGCGGTCGGTAAAATTCCAATAAATCTAAAAGATATGCAGATCGATATGTTGTCTATATCAGGGCATAAAATACATTCGCCAAAAGGCATAGGCGTTTTGTATATTAGAAAAAATTTAAAGTTTAAGCCGTTTATAATAGGCGGTCATCAAGAGAATGGTTTGCGCGCTGGCACAGAAAATGTAGCGTCAATTATTGGATTAGGCAAAGCCTGCGAACTTGCTCTAAAAAATATAGATTATGAAAACACAAAAGTCAGAGAACTGCGCGATAAATTAGAATGCGGATTAGTTGAAAAAATAAAACTTACCAAAGTAAATGGTAAAAACGCCGAGCGGCTGCCAAATACTTTGAATATAAGTTTTAAAAATGTCGAAGGCGAAGCGATATTATTGTATCTTAACGAAAAGCGTATTTGCGCTTCATCTGGTTCTGCTTGCACTACTGGTTCATTAGAGCCGTCGCATGTATTGATGGCAATGAAAACGCCATTTGAATATGCTCACGGTTCTATAAGATTTAGTTTTTCAAAATACAATACAATTGAAGATGTAGATTGTGTTTTAGCCGAGATGCCGGCGATAATAGAAAAATTGCGGAATTTATCGCCGTTTCAAGATTAAAAAAATAAAATTAATGGAGTGTAGAAAATGCCGAGAACAAAGAATAAATCAAGATTAGAAGAATTAAGAAATATGAAGAAAAATGATTTACAGGCATTACTTGACAAGCACGGCGTAAAGGGACTAGCAGAAAAATGGAAAATATCTAAATCGTCTGTTTATAAAATAATCACAGAAAAAAATTTGAAATTGCAGAAATATAAAAATTTTACGATAGGTATCCGTCCGTCTAAAAACAAGAAAGATTCAGCGCAAAACATAGTAGGCGTGTTTTGGCCCTGTTTTGTTGAGATGGTCTGCCGCAAATCAAAATGTCATATTTATTACGGCACTACTAAAAATCCATTTTGGAATCCTGAGTATTGTTTAAGTTGGGGCTGCGTGCAAATACAATCTTCAAAGTATCGCGACGGCAAAGTTTATTTTGATTCAGATCAATATAAAAAATACTGGTAAATAGAAAAATGAAACAAACGAATAAAAATTTAGTAGTATGGGAATTTGAAAATTTATTAAGCGCTGTAGAAAGCGGACAATTTCAAAAAATCAGCGTTAATAAATTAGAAAATTTAGTGCTGAAAGAATTGCCAAAACATTCAGAATTAGCCGCAGATGCTTTGCCAAAAATGGAGTCATTAGCTATTAGTTTAGCGCGCTCTTTGAATAGAATTAGTATTTCAGAACGCAGCAAAAGAGACGATATTATTTTAATAATGTCATTATTGTATTCAGTATTAGGCAAAGATAGTAAAGTTGCTGATTTAATAAGTGATATCCAAAATAAAAAAATTGAAGGGATAAATCAAAAATTCATATTAGATAAATTGCATAATTATCGCGAGAAAGGCGGAAAATTAGCGAACTCTCATAAAATTTGGAGCAAATTAGTGCGTGCTTATAATCGCGGAGAAATCAGCGCAATTCAAGGCAAGAGCAAAAAAGTAGATAAATTAGTCGAACAGGAATTGAAAAAAAATTTTTTTCAGAAATTAATTGAATTTATCGGATTGTGATTTATTTATGGCTAACAGAAAAAAAAATGTTTCAGCGTCGGCGGCGCGTCAGCAGTCACTGCACTGCACAAATATTTCAGAAAATGTTAGTAAGCAGAGATTAACTGAAATTTATTCAAAATTTCCGAAAGTCATACAGAAATTAGTTGATAATATAGAAACTGAAAAAGAATTAAAACATTTAGGTATTGAAAAAATACCGTCAAAAGAATCAATAATAGAAATCATCGGAGATATAGAAATAATATTATTTCCCGGGTACTTCGGCAGTCAAGATGTGAATGATGAATCGCTACATTATTCTATTGGTCTGAATATTTTTAAATTATTTCAGAAATTGTCTTTGCAAATTTCTAAAAGTTTTAGGCACAGATGCGCATCTGAACATTATAAGTTATGTTTAGATTGTTATAATAAAGGAAATGAATTAGCGGGAGGATTTATCGAGCAATTACCTGCAATTCGCGAGCTTTTATGCGATGATATACGTGCCGCATTTGACGGTGATCCGGCTGCAAAAACATTAGATGAAATTGTATTTAGTTATCCAGGGTTTAAAGCGATATTTGTTTATAGAATTGCTAATTGTCTGTATAAAATGGGCGTGCCGCTATTACCGAGAATAATGACAGAATGCGCGCATTCTGCGACAGGTATAGATATTCATCCGGGCGCGACTATCGGAAAAAAATTTTTTATAGATCATGGAACAGGAGTAGTAATCGGCGAGACTACGATAATTGGCGATAATGTGAAACTTTATCAAGGCGTGACGCTCGGAGCATTGAGCGTGCCGAAAAACAAGAAAAATATAGATAATCCTGAAAAATTGAATAAACGGCATCCGACGATAGAAGACGATTGCGTGATATATTCGGGTGCTACGATATTAGGCGGTTCGACAATTATTGGTAAAGGTTCGATTATCGGCGGTAATGTCTGGCTCACTAAATCAGTGCCGCCGTATTCGAAAGTAATGGCTCAACAAAATAAGTTGCTATATTTAAAAAAACAAAAAAAATGAAATATTCAATTTTACTTGTAGAAGACGATTTAGATATTTGTAATATACTTGCTTCGCAATTGGAAGAATTTAATTTTAAAGTTAGCATTGCCCATAATGGCAAAGAAGCATTAGATTGGCTAACTAAAAACGGCAATCCGTCTTTGATAATTAGCGATGTAAAAATGCCAATTTTAAATGGCTTTGAGTTTATAAAAAAATATCATGCGCAGTTTGTCGATGCCAATAAGGTGCCGATAATTATTTTATCAGAGAAAAAAGAAGTAGAAGATAAAATAGAAGGACTGGAATTAGGCGTTTATCGTTATTTAACTAAACCGTTTCAAATAAATAAAGTGCTAAAAACCATCAATCAATTATTATTCGAGCCTCAGCATTCAACAATTGAAATTATCGAGCATTATGATAATTTTATTACTTTCAAAAGTAAAAATAATAGCGATAATCTAAATGAAATTTTTTTTATGATTAATGATTTAATAAACAAACTGCAAATTAAAAATGACGAAAAATACAATATTTCCTCAAAATTAAACGCATTTTTCAAACATATAAATTTGTATGATTTTTCAGATAAAGAAATCGAAATTAATTTTAGTTATTGCTTTACTGACGATGTAGTAGTGTTAATTATTGAAACCAATGAATCAAAACTTATAAATGAATTGACAAATTATATAAAAAATTTTATGATAGATTTTGATTTAAAGAAAAAAAATAATTTTATCAAACTTTCTAAAAAGATAAAAAAATAAACCGGAGTGATTAGACGATGGATAAGACTAAGCATTTTTTTATGTTGAACGCAATAGTCTGGTGCGCTATTTTATTTTTATATTTTTATTTTGTCGAAATAAGCGGCAATCCTGCGGAACGCGAAATTAATGTGACTGTATTTAAAATAATTTTATTAAATACAGGTATTGTTTTTCTATTGCTGTCAACTATGTATTTTTATTTTGAAGAACTTAAAATAATGATGGCATTAATATTTTCTAATAAGTTTTCAATATTTTATTCAATATTTGCTGCTGCGTTGATATTGATATATGCCGTAACAGATATGTTGTCTTTTGCGAGCGGCACTACAAAAATAGAAGGGATAATCAATGCTTTTATTATAACGCTGATGCTTCAGCCATTGGTTTTTGTATTAAAAAACAAATTCAAATACGGCAATTTACTGCTTGCTGTTATTTTATTGATTTTTGGAATAGTTTGTTTTTTTATGTTTTTAATCGCAGGACAGAAATTTCCGGATATTGTAAATAAAAAAACTGATGGAATGACGCCTTACGATTTATTTTTAATAAGTTTTTGTTCAACATTAGTAATTTTAGCCGGCTGGATGGAATTAGATGAATTTATCAAGTGTTTTAAAAAATAGCATTTATTTTTTATTAGTAATGACTGTTTTATTTTTTTTATCGTGCGCTGATAAAGATAAACAACAAGATTCAAAATTAGAAAAACAAAAAAAAATAGAAACTTCAAATTTTTATACAATCAATATTTTATTCGATAATCTGTCTGGATTGGATGTAGGAAATAAGATATTGCTTGATAATAATAAAATCGGCGAAGTGTCAGATTTAGAATTAATTGAAGATAAAGTTAAAGTTATTGCGAAAATCGAAAAAAATGTGAAAATTTATGAAAATTCAGAGATAACAATAGAAAAATTAAAAGGCAGTGAAGAATTGGCAATTATTGTAAAATTGCCGACTAATGATAATTTAAGAAAAAAAGTTTTGATAGATGACGCTAATATTACAGGCAAAAATTTAATTTCGCAAACCGAAAAAATACCGGAGTTTATTTTTTAGGAAAAAAATATGATTTTAAAATTAAAACACAAGACAGTAAATTTAGAAACATCCGCTTTTTTTATAGCTGAGATTGGTTTTAATTTTTGTAATGACATTAATTTAGCAAAAGAGATGATAATTGCGGCAAAAGAGAGCGGCGCGAATGCTGTAAAATTTCAATCATTCAAAGCTGACGGATTATTATTAAAAACTCAACCGGCATATAAAATAATAAAAGAAAATGAATTATCAAATGAAAATCATTTTAAATTAATGGAATTTTGCGATAAATATAAAGTGGATTTTTTTTCTACTGCTTTTGATGTTGAGACTTTGAAATTTTTGATTAATGATTTGAAAGTGAAAATATTGAAGATTGCGTCTGGCGATTTTGATTGTCTGCCGCTATTGGAAACTGCTGCGCGTTCGCAATTGCCGATTATATTGTCAACCGGTTTTTCAGATTATCAAGAAATTACTCGTACAGTTAATTTTATAAAAAAATATAATAAAAAATATATGCTACTGCACTGCGTGAGCAATTATCCGCTAAACCCAGAAGATGCGAATTTATTGGCTGTTGCTGAATTGAAAAAAAAATATAAGTGTCCTGTTGGTTTTTCAGACCATTCGCTCGGTTCGCATTTATGCTGCGCAGCGGCTGCATTAGGCGCGCGAGTATTTGAAAAGCATTTTACAATTGATAGAAAATTAGGGACTATAGACAATCCGATTTCTACAGAGCCGCAAGAATTTAAAAGAATGACAGCGGAAATAACAGATATAATTAAAGCATTAGGCACAGGCAAAAAAGACGCTAAAATTTTAGCGAAAGAATCAGAAATAAAAAAGTTTGCAAGACGCACGATATATGCAGCAGCATCTATAAGAAAAGGCGAAAAATTTACAGAAAACAATTTAAAAATTGTTAGGCCTTTTATATCTGCGGCAAATAGACCTTTTGATTATAAAAAATTGTTAGGAAAAAAAAGTTCTAAAAACTATAGAGTAGACGAACCGATAAAAGAATTTAATATCTATTCCAAAAAAGGTTTTACATTAATAGAGATTTTAATTGTTGTGGCTATATTGGGAATATTAATATCAATTGTCTCAATAAATTTAACAGGTAAAACAGATGACGCGCGAATCAACGCCGCTAAAATGACAATGAAAAAAATTGAGACTGCACTGAAAATGTTTTATAATGATAATGGATTTTATCCTGATACAGAACAAGGATTGAAAGCGCTTATTGAAAAACCTACTACTGGCCGTATTCCGCAAAATTATCCAGAAGGCGGATATTTAGAAGCAAAAAAAACTCCGAAAGATCCGTGGGGCAATAATTATGTATATATTTTTCCAGGAATAGAAAATCCCAATAGATTTGATTTGATATGTTATGGCGCAGATGGTCAGCCGGGCGGCGAAGGTATTAATAAAGATATATCTTTGTGGGACATTGAATAATTAGATACCAGCTGTTTAATCTATACTTTTCAAGAAATCTAATAAAAATCTAAAATAATCTACAATTAAATTTAATGCCACAAAAAAAATACTACACAGTCATATATAAAAAAATAAATTTTATTTCATCATTATAACTTTTCAAAAAATGCAAAAAAAAAATCTATAAATTTTTTTAACTCACCATTTTCAATAATTAAATATTTATAAATTAAAAATATTGTAAAAATTCTTAAGTTTTAATATTTTAATTGTGGGGCATTCGTTGAAATTAACTTTTTAATTTTTGATATAAAAAAATTGACAATAAAAATTTTATTATTTATAAGCATAATATATATTCAAACATATTTTTTTGATGTTCTTATTTATTTTTATTCAACTTACACCTGTTTTTTATTTATTTATTCCTAATTTTATTTTTTTTGTATTAATGTTTTTATTGTTTTTTTAGGTTGGATTTCTGATATAATCATATTTTTTTGTTAATTAATGGTTTGAAAAATAAAAAGTTAATAAAAAATAACAAAAAAAATTAAAGTTTTTATTTTTTTTGTCGATAATTGGTAATGAATAAGTTATAAAATATATGTGTCACAAGGATGTGGTTAAGATTGAAAATGGATTTAGTGTTCTGGTCTAATAATCTTATCTACAATCCTATATAGAATAATCAAAAGTGGCATTATAAAAAATAAAAATGGAGGTGAGACAGAAAAAAGAGTATTATTAATGTCGGGATAAAAAGGTGAAAGGTTAAGCGTTAAATTAAATATTTAATGTTTTTATTATAAAAAATAATATATAATATTTTACGCTAACCAA
>Ga0116166_1003754_pt1 | contig 11524 bp, 8 predicted proteins | sample AD_JPNMR2_MetaG_FD_89884 | JGI IMG/M metagenome (GOLD analysis project Ga0116166, IMG submission 89884) | Active sludge microbial communities of municipal wastewater-treating anaerobic digesters from Japan - AD_JPNMR2_MetaG | ecosystem: Engineered > Bioreactor > Anaerobic > Digestate | place...
CAGCGAATTTCGCCATGATGAGCAGGAAGATGAAGAGGTTGTCGACCGAGAGCGAATACTCGGTCAACCAGCCCGCGAAGAACTCGCCCGCGAGTTGCCCACCCTCGGTGATCCACATGACGATGCCGAAGGCGATCGCCGCGCCGATGTAGAGGCTGAGGGCGAGCCACAACTCCTTGGTCGACGGACGGTGGGGGTTGCGCGCAATCCAGATGACGTCGAAGGTCAGGACGGCAATGGCCACGCCGATGGTGAGCCACCAAGCCCACGTCGGCAGATTGAGCGCCGGCGTCGCCGTGGTGAGGGTCGAGATCATGTGCACAGGGGTTTGCCTTCCGGACATCACAACGGTCCGGAGGTCTCTCCCACCCGAGTCTTTCGGGCCGGCGCCCCGGGCTCCGACGGCGGAACCGTGATGACGAGGCGTGCGTGACGGGATACTCCCCTCCGCCCGCCAGTCTCTCAGTTGGACTCATCCTTCGTCCAACTGATCGCCTGCCGGACGGAGTGGGCCCACCCTCCGCGGAAACACAGTCTCTCAGTTGGACTCATCCTTCGTCCAACTGATCGCCTGCCGGACGGAGTGGGCCCACCCTCCGCGGAAACACACTCCCCCTTGAACACAACTCGCAGCCGACCACAGGTATACCTGTGTCACCGTGCGAGATCTGTTCGAAGGGGTGGCGGGAGGGGCAGAGCACGAGGCCATCGGCGGGCAACTCCCTGAGGCGGTTATCCGGCGAGGTCGAGGTCAGGGGCGCTGGGACTTCGGGAGGGTGGCCACCACGAGGTCGTAGGAGGTGTCGATCGCCTCGACGAGTGCCTCGACCGGGATCGCGCCACCGATCCGGAGCACATTCCAACCGTGGCGGCCGATGTAGGGCGAGACGGTCACCTCGTCCGGGAACTCCTCGATCCACTCGTCGGCCTCGGCGCGGCCCTTCCCACACTTGACGCCGACGGTGTCCTCCCCGAGGAAGGCAAAGATCTTCGAGCCGACCTTGGCGACGACGTCGCCCTCCCACGGCTCGTCCTGCCACGCGCCCGGCTTGTGCAGGCAGTAACCCTTCACCTCGTGGCCGGTTGCCGCCTTGATGCTCATCGCGTCGCCTCCGACATCTGCCGCAGCTCCTTCTTCAGGTCACCGATCTCGTCCCTCAGTCTGGCAGCGAGTTCGAAGTGCAGGTCGGCGGCGGCCTGATGCATCTGGGTGGTCAGTTCCTGGATGAGGTTCGCGAGCTCGGCTGCCGGGAGGTTGCCGATCCGGTCGGTGCCGACGGTTGCCACATCGGCGGCCATCGCACCCCGGCCGCCTCGACCACCGTCGGCCTTGCCCCGTGAGCGGGCCCGACCGGAGCCGAGCAACTGCTCGGTGTCGGCGTCCTCGCGCTGGAGCATGTCGGTGATGTCCGCGATCTTCTTGCGCAACGGCTGCGGATCGATGCCGTTGGCCAGGTTGTACGCGACCTGCTTCTCCCGACGCCGCGCAGTCTCCTCGACGGCCTCCTGCATCGAGGGGGTGAGGTTGTCGGCATACATGTGCACCTGCCCGGACACATTGCGGGCGGCGCGGCCGATCGTCTGGATGAGCGAGCGAGTGGACCGCAGGAAGCCCTCCTTGTCGGCGTCCAGGATCGACACCAAGGACACCTCGGGCAGGTCGAGGCCCTCACGCAACAGGTTGATCCCGACCAGGACGTCGAACTCACCCAGTCGGAGCTCGCGCAGCAACTCGACCCGGCGAAGGGTGTCGATGTCGCTGTGCAAGTAGCGGACCCGCACACCCTTGTCGAGGAGATAGTCGGTGAGGTCCTCCGCCATCTTCTTGGTCAGGGTCGTCACGAGAACCCGCTCATTCTTGGCCGCGCGGGTCCGGATCTCGTGCAACAGGTCGTCGATCTGGCCTTTGGTCGGCTTGAGGATGATTTCCGGGTCGATCAGGCCGGTCGGGCGGATGATCTGCTCGACGATGCCGTCGGCCTTGGCCAGCTCGTAGTTGCCGGGCGTGGCCGAGAGGTAGACCGTCTGCCCGATCCGTTCGAGGAACTCCTCCCACTTCAAAGGTCGGTTGTCCATCGCCGAGGGCAGCCGGAAGCCATGCTCGACGAGCATCCGCTTGCGCGACATGTCGCCTTCGTACATCGCACCGATCTGGGGCACCGTGACATGGGACTCGTCGATGACGAGTAGGAAGTCCTCGGGGAAGTAGTCGAGAAGGCAGTTCGGTGCACTTCCGCGCGTGCGCCCGTCGAGGTGCATCGAGTAGTTCTCGATTCCCGAGCAGGAGCCAACCTGACGCATCATCTCGATGTCGTAGATGGTGCGCATCCGCAGTCGCTGGGCCTCCAGCAGCTTCCCCTGCTTCTCGAAGGTCGAGAGCTGGTCCGCGAGTTCCCGCTCGATCCCGGAGATGGCGCGCTCCATCCTCTCGGGGCCGGCGATGTAGTGGGACGCGGGGAAGACATACATCTCCTGCTCCTCGCGCACCACCTCACCCGTGACCGGGTGCAGGGTGTAGAGCTTGTCGATCTCGTCACCGAAGAACTCGATCCGCACCGCCAACTCTTCATACATCGGGATGATCTCGACGGTGTCCCCTCGAACCCGGAAGGTGCCGCGGGTGAAGGCCAGGTCGTTGCGGGTGTACTGCATCTGCACGAAGCGCCGCAGCAGGTCGTCACGATCCATCGTGTCGCCGACACGCAGCGGCACCATTCGGTCGACATACTCCTGTGGGGTGCCCAGGCCGTAGATGCACGAGACGGACGCCACGACGATGACGTCGCGCCGGGTCAACAGCGAGTTCGTCGCCGAGTGGCGCAACCGCTCGACCTCGTCGTTGATCGAGCTGTCCTTCTCGATGTAGGTGTCGGTCTGGGGGATGTACGCCTCGGGTTGGTAGTAGTCGTAGTAGCTCACGAAGTACTCGACGGCATTGTTGGGAAACAACTCGCGGAACTCATTCGCGAGTTGGGCCGCCAGGGTCTTGTTCGGGGCGAGGACGAGCGTGGGGCGTTGGACCTGCTCGATCAACCAGGCCGTCGTGGCCGACTTGCCCGTCCCGGTGGCACCGAGCAGGACGACGTCGGTTTCGCCGGCGTTCACGCGCTGGGCGAGGTCGGCAATGGCGGTCGGTTGATCACCCGAGGGCTGAAACTCGGACACGACGTCGAAAGCCGCGACTCGGCGCTGCAACTCGGTCACTGGACGCATGGTGCAACGGTAAGCGTCGCCACCGACAACGGCATTCCCCGACAATGGGGTCATGCAACTTCCCGAGCCCCGCACCCCCGACCCGATGGACGCCCCTCCCCTGCGTTGGGGCGTCCTGGGCCCCGGGTGGATCGCCGATCAGATGGTCGGTTCCCTGCGCGCCAACACCCGTCAGCAGGTCGTCGCCGTCGGCTCCCGGGAGGTATGCCGCGCGCAGGACTTTGCGGACCGGCACGGCATCGCGCGGGCGCACGGCAGTTACGAGGAACTCGTCGCCGATCCTCTCGTCGACATCGTCTATGTCGCCTCACCGCACAGCGGTCACCGCGAACACGCCCTGCTGGCCCTCGAGGCGGGCAAGCACGTCCTCATCGAGAAGGCCTTCGCCCGCAATGCGGCCGAGGCCCACGAGATCGTGGCCTCCGCTCGCAGCCGCGGCCTCTTCTGCATGGAGGCGATGTGGACGCGTTTCCTCCCGGGCACCGACGTCATGCGCCAGTGCCTCGAGCAAGGCCTCCTCGGTCCGGTCGAGGTCGTCTTCGCCGACCACGGGCAGCCCCTCTACCCCGACGGTCCCCGCCGACTCTGGGACCCCGAACTCGCCGGCGGAGCGCTCCTCGACCTGGGCATCTACCCGGTGTCCTTCGCCAGTTTCGCGCTGGGCGGGCTCACCAGCGTCACCGCGGCCGGTGACCTCGTCGACTCCGGTGTCGACGCCCGCGAGGCGATGATCGTGACCGGGGCCCACGGCGGGACGGGCGTCCTGCACGCCACGATGACGTCGCGCACCGAGACGACGGCCAGCATCGTCGGCCCCAAGGGACGGCTCGACGTCGGCGAGCGCACCCAGTGGCTCGGTGCCTTTTACGGCCCGACGGTGATCCGCCACCAGGGTCGGGCCGAGCACGAGCCGGCGCAATGGTCACCGGACGTCGACACCACCGATCCGCACCATGTCGGCCTGCACTACGAGGCGTGCGAGGCCGCTCGCTGCATCAGCAACGGCCTGCTCGAGAGCCCACTGCTCCCGCTCGACGAGACCGTGTCGATCATGAGGATCCTCGACGAGGTTCGCCGTCAACTCGGGGTGACCTACCCCCGCGAGTGACGGTCAGCGCTGCATCCGCACGAGGGTCGACTTGCCGAACAGGCTCTCCAGGAGATCCACGGCAAGTTCCGCGGTCGCGTTGCGCTGGTCCAACGCCGGGTTCAGTTCGACGATGTCGATCGATCCCAGCTGACCGGTGTCCGCGATCATCTCCATGCAGAGTTGCGCCTCGCGGTAGGTCGGACCCCCGACGACGGGTGTGCCGACCCCGGGCGCCACGACCGGGTCGATGAAGTCGAGGTCGAGGCTGACGTGGACGTGCGTGTCCTCGTCCACCCCGGCGAGGGCCTTCTTCATGACCTTCCGCATCGACTTCTCGTCGATGTAGCGCATGTCGTAGCACTCCACCCCGACCTCATGGAGCAGTTCCTTCTCCCCTTGGTCCACCGAGCGCAGTCCGACCTGGCGGACCTCGTCGTGCCTCATCGCGGGCGTCGCCCCGGCCATCGAAGTCAGCCCGTCCGGGCCGTGCCCGAGCAGGCAGGCCACCGGCATCCCGTGCAGGTTACCGCTCGGCGTGATCGAGGCGGTGTTGAAGTCGGCATGGGCATCGAACCAGAGGACGAGGACCTTCTTCCCGGCGGCACGGCAGTGGCGCACGACCGCCGAGATCGACCCGACGGCCAGACAGTGGTCACCGCCGAGCGTGATCGGCAGACGATCCCCCTCCAACTCGGCGAACACGGCGTCATGAAGGGTCTGGTTCCACGCGATGACCTCGGGCAGGTGACGGTAGCCGTCGACCGGCGGAAGCATCGGGTTGTCAGGGCCGGTGAGGTCGCCGCGGTCGACGACGTTGTTGCCGAAGTTCTCCAGGGCCCGCTGGATACCGGCGACCCGCAAGGCGCCCGGCCCGAGACGTGCCCCGATGACACTCGCGCCGATGTCGGTGGGCGCGCCGATGAGACTGACAGGCTTCATGAAAGGTGACCCTTTCGCTGATCTGGGCCGCGGCTCGAGACCGCAGCTGCCGTGGCCAACACTAATCCGTCCCGCGGAGCGGTCAGGACTGTCGGGCCGCCCGCCATGTTCTCAATCGGTCGTCAGCGCCGTCGAACCAGGCCTCCTTGGCGTCGGCATAGTCCCCGGAGTCCGTATGCCGTGCCGCAAGCGCCGCCTTTGCGGCGGCATACGCATCCCTGGCCTCCGGGTCGGCACGCAACCAGTCCCGGACGTCGATTGCCCAGTCCCAACCCGGGCTGCCCACCGCACGCACGTGGACGTGGGCGACGCGGCCGGGGTCGACGCTGCCGTGCAGCCGCTTGGGCCAGGTGCCGCCGTCCTTCGCGTTGTCGTGGTCGACGCCGGGCACGCGGACGAAACCGGCCGAGGCGAGGTCGGCGACGAAGGCGGCACCATCGGCCTCGGTCAGATCCCTCACCCCGACCTGCAGGTCGATGACGTCCTTGGCGGGCAGGTCGGGCACCGCGGTGGACCCGATGTGCTCGAGGGCGACGACTCGGTCACCCAGGGCATGCCCGATGCGAGCGAGCAGGCGAGCGGCCTGGGCCGGCCAGGTCGGGTCAGGAGGTGACTGTGCGGACGTCGCCGCCCGGGAACGCGTCCCCGACCGTAGTGCCTCCGCAAAGGGCACGATCCTGCTCTGCCACAACGCATCCACGGCAGTGGCGAGGTCCTCGGGCGAGCCGTTGTTGTCGAGCAGCACATCGGCAGCCGCACGGCGGGCGTCGTCGTCGGCCTGCGCCGCGATCCGCTGACGCGCGTCGTCTTCGGGGATGCCCCGGTGCTCTACGAGGCGCTGGACGCGCGTCTCGGTGTCGGTGAGAACGGCGAGGACGAGGTGGTACTCCCCCGTCATTCCGGCCTCGACGAGGAGGGGCATGTCGTGCACGACGATCGCGTCGTCGGGCGCTGCCGCGAAGAGCTCGGCGGTCCGCGCCCAGATCGCGGGGTGGGTGATGGCTTCCAGATCGCGCAGAGCAGCCCTGTCCCCGAAGACGATTCGCCCCAATCCGGCTCGGTCCAGAATCCCGTCGTCCGAGACCACGCTGGGACCGAATCGTTCGCGGATCGCGGTGAGGGACGGCATACCGGGCTCGACGACTTCTCTGGCGATCCGGTCGGCGTCGATGACGACAGCGCCCAGACCGGCCAACCGTGCCGCGACACTGGACTTCCCCGACCCGATCCCGCCGGTCAATCCCACGCGCAGCATGGCTGCACGCTACCGGTGCCCACCGTGACACCCGGGCGAGGTCATTGCGGGTCGAGGCCTAGGGTCGTCCCTGTGACCGAACCGTATGCCGGGTGCTCCCCTCAGGAGTCGGCTCACCTCCGGGAGGTGGCCGAGGCCGCGGCAGCCCGCAGCGCGGCATACCTGATCGACGCCTTTCGGACACCGATGGCGGTCGACCACAAGGGTGGGCCGCACGACCTGGTGACCGAGCACGACCTGGCGTCCGAGGCGATCCTGCGCGCGGACCTCACCTCAGCTGTGCCCGACAGTGCCTTCGTCGGTGAGGAGGGTGGCCGCAGCGGACAGGGACGGGTCACCTGGTTCGTCGACCCGATCGACGGGACGGTGAACTTCAGCCACGGACTGGCCTACTGGTGCGTGTCGATCGCCGCTGCCGTGGACGACGTGGTGGTCGCCGGGGTGATCGCCGCCCCGGCCCTGGCGCAGGTCTTCGCCGTGGATCTCGACGGCTTCACCGTCAACGGCGCCTCGGCTCAGCCGCGGCGAGTGGAGCGGGAGGTCGATGCCTTCGTCATCTCGACCTTCCCACGCCATGTGGACCTGGAGCGCAATGGGGAGGCTGCCCTCCATGCCTCGGGGCGACTCACCCGCGCCTTCGGGTCGGTGCGCACGCTCGGCAGCGGAGCGCTCGGTCTCGCGCATGTTGCGGCCGGCTGGGCGGACGCCACCTTCGACCTGCACACCAACGCCTGGGACGTCGCCGCGGGTGCGCTCATGGTGCGCGCCGGTGGCGGTCGCTACCTCGGGCTGCGCGCCGGCGTGACCGACGAGAACCCGACCACGGCGCATCTCCGTCCGGCCTACTGGGCGACCGGAGGTGACGTCGAGTACCCCACCCTGCGGGAGGTCCTCACCGGGCTGTCCCGCGACGGCCGTGTGCACGGATCAGCTGAGCCCCAACCTACGTACCCGTAGGTAACATGGCCGGCATGAGCGACCTCTTCGACGCCCACCCCTACCAGGACCGTTACCCGGTCCAGCGCGGGCTGCCCGAGCAGGGCCGTCCCAAGGCCGAGATCCTCGCCGAGTTGCGCGAGATGGCGGCGCTCGAGAACCAGGCGTGGGAGACGGGTCAGTGCTCGGGGACGATGTACTGCGGTGACCTCGACCACTACGCGTTCCTCACCGAGGCCTTCGGACTCTTCGCCCACCAGAACGCCCTGCAGCGAGACATGTGTCCCAGCGCGACCCGCTTCGAGGGCGAGATCATCGCCATGGCGCTCGACCTCATGCATGCGAACGCGATCGAGGGCACGGAGCCGGCCGGGCTGGTCACGAGCGGTGGCACCGGTTCGATCCTGCAGGCGATGCTCTCCTATCGCGACCATGCCCGCGCGACGAGGGGCATCACGAAGCCCAACATCGTCAAGCCCGAGACCGCCCACCCGGCCTTCGTCAAGGCCGCGCATCTCTTCGGCCTCGAGTTGCGGGTCGTGCCGGTCGATCCCGCGACGACCCTCGTCGACCCGGCCGCGATGGCGCCCCGGATCGACGAGAACACCATCGCGATCATCGGCTCCGCCGGCAACTATCCCTACGGGACGATCGACCCGATCGCCGACCTCTCGGACCTCGCCCTCGCCCGCGGTGTGGGGTTGCACGTCGACGGCTGCCTCGGCGGCTTCATCCTCCCCTTCGGTGAAGAACTCGGGTATGCCGTGCCGCCCTTCGATTTCCGGCTGCCGGGCGTGACGTCGATTTCGGCGGACACGCACAAGTACGGCTACGGCCTGAAGGGCACCTCGTCGCTGCTCTTCCGCGACAAGGCCCTGCGCAACGCGGCCTACTTCTACGTGCTCGACTGGAGCGGTGGGAAGTACTTCTCCCCCGGCATGGAGGGGTCCCGCAGTGACGGCCTGCTCGCGTCCGCCTGGGCCTCCCTGGTCGCCACCGGTCGCGCCGGGTATCGCGCCCATGCCCAGGAGATCTTCGCGACCTGCGCGGCCATGGTCGACGTCGTGCGCGAGCATCCGCAGTTGCGGCTGCTGGGCAGCCCGACCTTCGTCTTCGCCTTCACCTCGGATGACTTCGACATCTACCACGTCGCCGATCGGATGAAGACCCGTGGCTGGCGCTTCAACGGCCTGCAGTATCCCGACGGCCTGCACCTGGCCGTCACCCGCCCCCAGACCCGGGACGGTGTCGTCGACCGCTTCCGGACCGATCTCGCCGATGCCGTCGCCTACGCCCAGGAGCAGACCGGCTCGGCCGAGTCGACGGCCATCTACGGTGGGATCCCCGGAGGCCTCACCGCCGACGTGTCGACCTTCATCGAGTCCGTGATGGAGCAGATCATGGACGCCCACCAGTCGGTGCCCGCCCCGCGATGACGGTCGACCCCGCGCGGTGGGCCGTGCTGACCGTCGACCTCGGCACCGGCGGGCCGAAGACCTCGCTGGTGACCCTCGACGGCACGATCCACTTCAGCGAGTTCACGGCCGTCGAGACCGAACGCCCCAGCCCGGGGCGCGCTCTCCAGGACGCCGAGGAATGGTGGCGTCAGATCCTGGCCAGTGCCCGGCGCGGCCTCGACGGCGGGGCCGTGCGCCGCGAGAGCGTGCGGGCGGTCGCCGTCACCGGGCAGTGGAGCTCTGTCGTGCCGACTCGCGCCGACCTCAGCCCAGCGGGGCCCTGCCGGATGTGGCTCGACACCAGCGCCTCACGCCACTCCCAACGGATCGTCGGCGGACCGGTCCTCGGCTACGACCCGCGGTGGCTCACGGCCTGGCTGCGCCGCACGGCGGGCGTCCCGTCACCTCGCGGCGGGGACCCGGTCAGTCACATGCTCGGCTTCCAGCACGATGAGCCCGGCATCGCTGCCGGCACCGCCCACTATCTCGAGCCGGTGGACCATCTCACCTCGCGCTTCGCCGGTCGGGTCCATGCCTCGGCTGCCTCGATGTGCGGGACGTGGCTCGTCGACATCCGCGACGACCGGACGGCATACGCTTCGGAACTGGTGTCACGCACCGGAATTGACCCGGGGAAGCTGCCGCCCCTGAGTGCCTCCGGCGGCGTCGTCGGCAGCCTGGCACCGGCTGTCGCCGCGGTCCTGGGATTGGCCGACGACGTCGCCGTCGTTGCCGGCACACCGGATCTGCATGCCGCATGGGTGGGGTCCGGCGCCCTGGGGATCGGACAGGCCCACCTGGCCATCTCGACGACGTCGTGGATCTCCTGCGCGGTCGCCGCGAAGAAGACCGACGCCCTGCACTCGATCGCGACGGTCCCCGGGCTGACCCCTGAGGGCCATCTCGTCGCGGACAACCACGAGGCGGCTGGCGCCTCCCTCACCTGGCTGCGCAGTCAGGTCGTCGACGGCAGCTACGAAGAACTGTGCGATGAAGCGATCCACTCTCCTGCCGGCAGCAACGGCGTCCTCTTCCAGCCCTGGCTGGCCGGCATGCGCTCCCCCGTCGACGACCGCTCCGCCCGGGGCGGCTGGACCGGGATGAGTCTGCAGACCACTCGAGCCGACCTGATCCGCTCCGTGCTCGAAGGTGTTGCGCTGCAGAGCCGTTGGCTGCTCGGCCCGGTCGAGAAGTTCGCCGGGACCCGTTTCGATGCCCTCCGCATCCTGGGCGGCGGCGCCGAGTCCGACCTCTGGTGCCAGATCCACGCCGACGCCCTGGGCCGGCGGGTCGAGCGGGTCAGGGAGCCGATGGCGGCACAGTCGCGCGGCGCCGCCCTGATCGCAGCCCTCGCGCTCGGCATCATCGGTTTCGACGACGTGCCAGCCCTGGTCCCGGTCGACCGGGCCTTCGTGCCGGACCCGCAGGTGACGCCGGTCTATGACGCGCTGGCGCGCGAACTCCCGAAGGTCTACTCCGGCCTGAAGGGGACCTTCTCGCGTCTCAGATCGCCTCGATGACGGGATATTTCGGACGCCACATCCGGCTGTAGACCTGCTGGATGGGGTCGTCGAAGGACACCGATGCCACCCCTTCCTCGACGGCGGCCTTCGCCACGGCCAGGGCGACCGTCGCCGACACCATGCGCAGGTCGTTCATCATCGGCAACAGTGGGGCACCCGGGCGATAGGCGTTGACCAAGCCGGCGAGCGCGTTGGCGGCCGCCGCGATCATGCCCTCGGTGACGTGTGTGGCGCCACACGCGGCGACGCCCAGACCGAGCCCCGGGAAGATCAAGGCGTTGTTGGATTGCGCAATGCGGTGGCGAATTCCCTTGTGGTCCACCGACGCGAATGGGCTGCCTGTGGCGATGAGCGCCTGTCCGTCGGTCCACTCGAGGACGTCGGCCGGGGTCGCCTCGGCGTGCGATGTCGGGTTCGACAGCGGGAAGATGATCGGCCGTGGCGTATGCCTGGCCATCTCCCGCACGACCTCCTCCGTGAAGGCACCGCCCTTGGTCGACGTGCCGAGGAGCATCGTGGGCTTGACCTCACGGACCACCTCGAGCAGGTCGATCCGCGACGGGTCGTCAACGGTCCAGTCGGCGATCTCGTCACGGCGGCGGGCCCAATCGCGCTGGAAGGACAACAACTCGTCCTGGTCGTCGACATAGAGGCCGTTGATGCCGATTGCCCAGAAGCGGGAGCGGGCTTCCTCCTCGGTCTCCTCGCGGCCGGTGCGGAGCATCGTGTCCTTGATGAGGTTCGCGATGCCGATGCCGGCACTGCCGGCTCCGAAGACGACGATTCTGTGGTCGTGGAGATCGATGCCCGTGACGTTGACGGCCGCGAGGATGGCCGCGAGCACGACCGCCGCGGTGCCCTGGATGTCGTCATTGAACGTGCAGTAGTCGTCGCGGTAGCGAGTGAGCAGGCGGTGGGCGTTGCCTGCCCCGAAGTCCTCCCAGTGGATCATCGCCTTCGGGAACAGCCGGCTCGCCGTCGACACGAAGCGGTCGACGAAGTCGTCGTAGCGCTCGCCGCGCACGCGCGCGTGCTGCACCCCGATGTAGAGCTCGTTGTTGAGCAGGCCAAGGTTGTCGGTGCCGACGTCGAGCACGACCGGGATGATCCG
>Ga0116166_1003763_pt1 | contig 11506 bp, 9 predicted proteins | sample AD_JPNMR2_MetaG_FD_89884 | JGI IMG/M metagenome (GOLD analysis project Ga0116166, IMG submission 89884) | Active sludge microbial communities of municipal wastewater-treating anaerobic digesters from Japan - AD_JPNMR2_MetaG | ecosystem: Engineered > Bioreactor > Anaerobic > Digestate | place...
ACCCAGCTTTAATATATTGCGTTTCTCTTCATTATCTTCCATATAAGAAATTATACAAAAATAAAATCTCAAAGTCAATAATTTAAAAGAATAATACTTCAAATAAGTTTAATAATTTATATAAAAAATTATTTCGAACTTAAACGACAAAATAGACATATCTGATAACATAGACCAATTTATAATATCCTCCTCTCTAGGATAAGGTCCCGAAAATTTTCGGGACCTTATTGCTTGGCGATAGAAACAGACTGTTCTGGAGATATCTTTCTTGCCTCTATTTTTCTTTGCAAAAGAGTAAAATGAATAGTATAATTTAAATCAGAGACAGTATTTTGAAATAGGAGGCTATTTTTATGAATACCTTAACTCCATCAGTAGAAGATTGGCGAAAGCTTTTTAGATTAGCTCTCGAGTTTAAGTCTATAAAGAGCTGGGAATGGATGGAAGATACAGTTATCTTTGGAGTTCAATCTCCCAAAACAGGAGAGATTTGTTACTGTGTGGTACTTGGAAAGGAAAGACCTTTCAGTGGCTTGGCAATATATATTGGAGATAGTGGTTTGATATCACTTCTGGATATGTTAGAGTTAAAGTACAGTGAGGAAGAACAGTTTTATCACAATGACCTTATAATGATTCATTTCACTGATAGGAAATATTTGGTCAAGGATGAGCTGGATATAATCAAGAAACTTGGTCTAAAGTTTAGAGGGTCGAATAATTGGGTCTCATTCAGAAGATACTTACCGGGATATTATCCATGCAGTATAAATAAAGATGAGGCAGAGTTGCTGCTATCTATTCTGAAAGAGGTTACAAATGTCTGTCTGAGATTCAAAGAGAGTTCAGGATTTATAGCTGATAATAAAAATCTGGTAAGAGTAGTTAAAAAGAATGGTAAGAATGTAATGTGGGAGGATAACTGGGTAGAGTTTGATTATCCGGAGGAGATGGTATCTGCCTATGACCCTGAGAAAATCTTTGGTGAGGCTATAAATCCCTTTGCTTTAGAAAGGACCTCTGATGAGTGGGTAATTGACCTGTTTTTTGCGCCAACACTTATAGAAGAAGAGGATGAAAGGGGTGAATATTTTCCTTATCTTGGTATTGTCTGGAGCATTAATAATGATACCGGGATTGGTCTTCAAACTTTTAAATATTCAAGAGAAGAAAGGTTTAAGTATCCTCAGGAGTTATTCTTAAATGCTGTTGAGTCTACAAAGTCTCTACCTAAAACTATCCTGGTAAGAGAAGAAGACTCTTATGAGGCATTGGTGGACTTTACCAGACAGGTTGGCATAGGTATAGAGATACCTGAGAATATCGAGGTGCTGGGTAACGTTAGGAATCTTTTTATGGAATATCTTCGCTATTAGAATAAAAATATCTCTCCCTGCGTCTAATTAAAAGTTATGGAAGAATTGATTCTTATTCAGGATATATATAAAGTGTACAGGATAGATAGTGTTGAGACAGTGGCTTTAAATGGGGTAAGTCTTAACGTAAATAAGGGGGATTTTAAGGCTATAATGGGTCCGTCCGGATCTGGTAAATCTACGCTGATGCATATCATAGGATGTCTGGACAGACCTACTTCTGGAAAGGTCCTCTGGGAAGGGAAAGACGTATCAACACTCTCTGATGATGAGCTTGCTATGATAAGGAACAGAAGAATAGGTTTTGTCTTTCAGAGTTTTTATTTGCTGCCCCGGTATACCGCTTTGCAAAATGTTGAACTTCCTCTTATATATAGAGGACTTACAGCTAAAGAGAGAAGAGAAAAAGCAAGAGAGCTTTTGGAGCTGGTAGGGTTAGAGGATAGAATCGACCATCGACCTACCCAGCTATCTGGAGGACAGCAACAGAGGGTTGCAGTAGCCAGGGCATTAGCTTTAGACCCGTTAATACTCCTGGCAGATGAGCCTACTGGAAATTTGGACAGCAAGTCCAGTCATGAGATTATGGATCTTATATCAAATTTACATAACCAGGGATTGAGCATAGTCCTTGTCACTCATGAACATGATATAGCTGATTATGCCAATGAGATAGTAAAAATGGCTGATGGAAAGATAATCGATATAGAAAAAAAGTCCAAAGGTTAGGGGAGAGATAAAGATGAAGAAAAGATGGTTAATATTAGTTGTTATTTTTCTGGCAGTTGCTGCAGGTGCTTATGCCTTCATTTCTTCCAGAAACAAAGAAAATCCTCAGGGACCTCAAGTTGAAACCTATACTGTAACGAGGGGCGATTTAATAGTCTCTGCTAGTGGGAGTGGAATCCTGGAGGCAAGAGAGACAGTGGATATAACAAGTGAAATAGGAGGAACAGTTACCTGGGTTGTGGAAGAGGGGTCAAAGGTTAAAAAGGGTGATCTCCTCTGTAAGATAGACCCTCATGATTATGAGGTTGCCCTTTCTCGAGCAGAACTCAATTATAAAAATGCTGTCTTAAAGCTGGACCAGACCAGGCTTAATCTGGAGGAGCAGAAGAAACAATTACAGAAAAATCTTCAGGATGCTAAGATTAGCAGGGATAATGCTTATATAGAGTATCAGAGGGCTAAGAGGCAACTGGATAATTCAGAGACCCTTTACAAATCTAATGCTGTTTCTCTCAGTGAGCTCCAAACTGACAGAGACAATTATAACAAAGCCCTGAATGCATACAACCAGGCGGTGGAAAATCTACGTTTGATTGAATCTTCAATGTCCAATCAAATAGCCCGGTTAGAGAAGGATGTCTCTCTGGCTGAACTTTCTGTTGAACAGGTAAAGATTGATCTGGATAATGCGAAGTTAAATTTAAGTAAAACTGTTATTACTGCCCCTATAGATGGCATAGTTGCCAATGTTTCTGTTAAAAAGGGCGGACAAAACATAGCAAAAGAGACAAAGCTTATGTCCATACTTAATACCAATGTAATGAGGGTAAGTTTAGAGATAGACGAGGTTGATATACCCAAGGTATCTTTAGGTTTACCTGTGAGGGTGACCTGTGAGGCTTTTGGGGATAGAGAGTTTGAAGGTGAGGTGAGTTTAATTTCTCCTTCGGCAAGGATATCCAATAATATTGCTATCTTTGATGTCAGGGTTGATATCCCAAACCCTACCGGTGAACTCAGAGCTGGTATGACTGCTGAGGGAGAGATTATTCTAAGGGAAGACTATAATGTGCTTTTAGTTCCTATAAAGGCAGTAAGAAGAACAGGGGGAAAGGCTTATGTGAGTGTCTTAAATGATAATGGAGAGATAGAGGTAAGGGAGGTAACATTGGGTGAAGATGATGGGATAGATATTGTTGTGAAGAGTGGATTACAGGATGGTGATAAGATAGTAACATCTGCTAAGGCTACTACTTCTAGCTCGAGAACTCCTGGTCCTGCTCCTGGTGGTCCTGTGATTAGATTTGGCAGATAAAGGGAGAATAAGTATGCTCTTTTATGAGATATTAAAGATGGCTTTTGATAGTTTTAGACTCAATAAACTCAGAACAGTCCTCACTGCTCTGGGGATAGTAATTGGCGTAGCAGCAGTTGTGGCTCTTATGGCATTGGGAGAAGGTACAAGGGCAAGTATAGAGGGGCAGTTTTCTTCTCTCGGGGCTAACCTCCTTATAGTTAGGCCGGGCGGTACGAGAGGTGGACCTGGTCTTGTGAGGACAGGTCCAAGACCTTCTTTAAAATATGAGGATTATGAATCTCTGTTAAAGGAGTTGGATAGTGATAGCGTATTAGCAGTGGTACCTGAAAACTCCAGAGGTGTTCAGGTTAAGTATCTTGCAACGAATACAAATGTGATGTTAACCGGTACATCTCCAGATTATGTAATAATGAGAGATTGGAATGTTCAGGAGGGAAATTTCTTTACCCAAAGAGAATATAATGCAAAAAAGAGAGTGGCAGCTATCGGTTCTCAATTAGCTGAAAAACTCTTTGGGAATGACGATCCGATAGGGAAGAAGATTAAGATTAATGGTATGAGTTTCCAGGTAATGGGGGTTATGGAACCTCAGGGGCAGGCGGGTGGATTTATGAATATGGATGAGATAGTCCTCATACCACTCACCACATACCAGCGTAAGATATCAGGTGGAAAGAATATAGAGACGATATATGTATCTGTTAGAGATGTAAAATTAATGGATAAAGTTCAGGCTGAGATAGAGGGGATTATACGGAGGAATCATAAGATTACCGATCCTTCGAAGGACGATTTCAGTGTTCAAAATCAGCTTGCATTTCTTAATGCTGTCTCTTCTGTAACACAGACCATGACTATGTTCCTGGCAGGTATAGCTGCAATATCCCTCCTGGTTGGTGGTATAGGTATTATGAATATTATGCTGGTAAACGTTACCGAAAGAATAAGGGAGATAGGTATAAGAAAGGCTATAGGAGCGAAGGCAAAAGACATACTGTTACAATTTCTTATGGAATCGATGCTGGTTTCGATAGCAGGAGGAATCATAGGTATAATCCTTGGTATAGGATTGGGGGAGATTATAGGAAAGTTAGGAAATATAGAAACACTTATAACCCCTGCTCCTATAATTTTATCTTTTACTGTATCTGCAGTTGTCGGTATATTCTTCGGTTACTATCCCGCCAAAAGAGCAGCCAGCTTGAATCCAATAGAAGCGTTGAGATATGAATAGTGGAGATATGATAATTTTATTTATACAGCCAGCATTTAACCCAGTGTCTCTCTTTTATTTCTAATTCTGGGGGCTTTTCTTTACATAAATCCATCACCCTGGCGCATCTCGGTGCGAATCTGCAACCGGGTGGTGGATTTACCAGATCTGGTGGTTCCCCCGGAGGTACCTCTTTTATAATATTTCTATTTTCCGGGTCAGGCTCGGGTATTGCGTTAAGTAGAGCATTTGTATATGGATGTAGAGGATCAGAGAGTAACTCCCGGGTAAGAGCCCTTTCCACCATCTCTCCTGCGTACATAATAAATATCCAGTGGGAAAACATTCTTACCGTGGCGAGATCGTGTGTTATATAGATAAGATTTGTATTATACTTCTCCTGCATACCCCTTAAAAGCTCGAGTATCTCCACCCTTACCGATGCGTCTAACATAGAGACAGGTTCATCTGCAACTACCAGTTTTGGTCTCATTATCAGAGCCCTAGCTATAACCACTCTCTGCATCTGTCCACCACTTATCATATGAGGATACTTTGGGGCAAAGTCTTCTACAGGGGTTAACCTTACCTCTTCCATCGCCTTATATATGATTTCTCTTCTTTCCTCTCTGGTACCAATATTATTTATTATCAGGGGCTCTTCAAGGATTCTGTAGATATTAAAGTGAGGTGGAAGTGCACCAAATGGGTCCTGCTGTACCAGAGCAGTCTCCCTTCTATACCACCTCATATCACCAGATTCATTATCTGTTATGTCTTTTCCTTCAAATATAATCCTGCCCCCTGTTGGTTTATAAAGTCTCAATATGGTCTTTCCAAGGGTGGTCTTTCCGCTACCACTTTCTCCAACTAAAGATATTGACTCTCCCAGGTTGAAGGTAAAACTTACCCCATCCACTGCTCTGACGTATACGGGTTTTGATAACAATCCTCTCTTTATATCGAACCAGACCTTGAGGTCTTCCACTCTGAGCAATTCACTATTCATACTTTCTTATCCTCACTTAAATAACATCTGGAAAAATGGTCCTGTGATATTTTATAAAATGGTGGTTCTTCAGTCTTGCATATATCCATTACATACGGGCATCTCGGATGGAATTTACAACCAGAAGGAGGGTCTATCAAGCTTGGAGGAGAGCCAGGAATAGATTTTAACTTTTTCTCTCCCCTCAATGTAGGGACGCTATCAAGTAAGAGCCTCGTATATATATGAGCAGGGTTACTGTAAAAATTTTCTACCGGGCTGAGTTCTACAATCTCTCCGGCATACATAACAGCCATCTTGTCTGCCAGTTCACTGGTAAGGGCTATATCATGAGTAATAAATATATAGCTCAGGTTTAACTCTTTCTTGAGCATCTTGAGCAGGTTCATTATGTTCTCCTGGGTAATAATATCCAGTGCTGATGTAGGCTCATCTAAAAGAATAATCTTTGGATTTGTGATAAGAGCCATAGCAATAATTACCCTCTGTTTCATCCCACCAGAGAGTTCAAATGGGTATCTTTCGGCGAAAGCCCCGGATATCCCAACCATACCGAGTACCTCTTTTGCTCTCTCAAATGCCAAGTTTTTATCCGTATCGTAGTGGACAATAAGGGGTTCCGCCACCTGGAATACGACCTTGAGAACGGGATTCAAGGAGTTCATAGCTCCCTGGAAGACCATCGCCATCTCTTTCCATCTTATCTCTTTTCTGAATGTTTCCTCATCCAGAGACAAAATATCCCTGTCATTTAACAGTATCTCCCCTCTCACATTTTTTACATTTCTTGGGAAGAGCCTGATGAGTCCACGGGCTAGAGAACTTTTGCCACAACCTGATTCACCAACTACAGCCAGTGTCTCCCCTTTCTTTAGATCAAAATTAACTCTGTTTACCGCCTCTACATCGCCCTTTCTTGTTCTGTAAGAGAGACTGAAGTCCTTGACCTTTAAAAGAAGTTTATCATCCATAATCTTACAGCTCCTTCAGTTTTGGGTTGACAATTCTATCGAGAATAAAACCAAGCAGGGAAAACGAGATAGCGGTAAGAATCAAGAGGGAAGATGGGATCAGTACCCAGTAAAAATATCCCTTATAGAGCGCTCCATTATTGAACGCTTCCTCTATAACCATACCCCAGGTTGGCTGTGTTGGGTCCAGAACTCCAAAGAGAGCCAGTATAGCTTCCAAAAATACGTATACCGGAACCGATGCGACAAGACTAGGAATAACCGGGGGAAGTATCTTGGGAATTATATACAGAAATATTATCCTCCAGTTGCTTGCCCCATAGACCTGGGCTGCCTCTATATAGGGCAAGGTCTTTACCTGAAGGACCAGAGCCCTTGTTGTCTTTATCCCAAATCCAAACATACTTAATAGTACAACTACAGCAAGCAAACTCCAGAGGTTTAATTTGTAGAAGAGTGATATCATTATCATAATTGGTAAGAATGGGAGCACCATATATATCTCTGTAAATCTCTGGATCAGAGAGTCCACCCATCCTCCATACCATCCGCTTATGGTCGCTATAATTAAATGCAAGAGGGTGATACTTAAAGAAGCTCCCAGACCAAACGATAAGTCGAGAGGTGCACCCCAGAGGAGGGCTATATGGATTGGTCTTCTGAGATGGTCTGTTCCTGCTATTCCATACACCTTGCCATATACAACTGCATCTGCGGTGAGTTCATCGTTTGCATCATTCAGTTCTACATCCAGTATCAGTGAGTAATTTCCCTTGAGAACATCAAGTTTACCGGAGTATTTCAGAAATAGTCCTCTTGTTACAGTTACAGAAAAATCTATCCCTGAAGGTATTTTAGCCCTCACCTGACTGTCAAGTCTATTCTCAAGAGAAAAGTCATTGCTGAGATATAATACGTCCTCCTCAGACCTTAAGGTATGTTCCTTAAGGAGGATTTTATCTCCATCAGGTCTGACCAGATATATCTTTACCAGCGGTGGATCTTTTCTGTATCTGGCATTGAAAAATATATTCAACTCTGTAGGGAAGTCGTCATAATCATAGAGAAAATCTTTTTTTAGCTCCGTTTTGAATATATTCCCCTCATCTGTAATATTACTCTTATCTACATTGAATTTAAGCTCTATATTTCTCGGATCTTTTTTCCCGGTAAAGATGCTCCACCATACTGGAGGAGCATTCCTTGGATTTTTTAAGAATGCAGTACTACTATTCCAGAGACCGATTGTCTCTCCATAGGGAAATCTTATCACTGTATACAGAATCATAACCCCAAAAAATATTAAAATAACCAGAGCTGCTACCCCTGACTTATAACTTAAAACCTCCTTTAATATACCTCTAAAACTATACTCAGAAATAATCTCCTGATTTTTCATCCCTGTATCCTCATTCTGGGGTCTATTATAGCATAGATTATATCCAGCACCAGAACAGTGATAGCAAGCAGATATGCATATATAACGGTTACCCCTACTATCACCGGTGCATCAAAATAACTTATAGCTTGAGATACTACGTGACCCAATCCTGGCCAGTTAAAAACAGTCTCGGTAACTATAGCTCCTGTCCAGGAAGATATAACACTTAGAGCAAAACCTGTTATTACTGGAGGTAATGCTGGTTTTAGAAGATACCGGTATTCTATCTGTCTGGGGGTAAGTCCTTTAGCCTTGGCAACCTCCACATAGTCCTCTGTGGAGTATATGAGGAAGAATGTCCTCTGCTGGTATATTCCAAGGAATAATGATGCTATTATCCATGAGGCCAGCGGTAAAACCATATGTTTCAGAATGCTTAAAAAGTATGGGATAGTTCCAGAAGGTGGGGGATAATCAACCAACCCTCCTGGTGGCAGTATGTGTAGCCAGGAGTAGAAGATCATAATGAGGAAGATACCGTAGAACCATCCTGGTATTACAGATGTTGGAGAAAGTGCAATTACCAGCTTATCCCAGAATGACCCGTATTTTCTTGACAGTCTTAATCCCAGGAACAGATGGAGGAAAAAATTTATCACCGTTGCAGTCGTAAAGAGTATAACGGTAACAGGAAGTCTCTCAAGTATTATATTTTTTACCAGGGCAGACCCACCATCACTTGTCATATACATAGCCCTGCCAAGATCTAATGTTATAGCATTCTTAAGGTGATAAACGCTTCTGATAGGGAAGGGTTTATCCAGACCTCTTCTTTTCATTTCACTTTTAAATCTGCTCTCTATAAGTTCTTTCTGACGTTCCTCTGATAGATTCCTGAAGCTCGGGTCATCTTTATATCCCATAACTATATTAGTCATCAGCTCAGTTTCAACTATTCTGTCAACATATCCACCAGCATTGGCTATAACGATGGTAAGATATACTGCAACTACTACGGTCAGAAATAGAGAGATAACTCTCTTTAATACATATTTAAATATAGCTTTTATTTATAATCGACCTCCTTCCTTTTTTATTCTATTATATAAGAGATAACCCAGGGAAACAATTCCCTGGGTTATATATCGCACAGCTATTTACTTGAGGAACTTGGAGTTTCTGAGCAATGCGGTATGAGCTACCACATCTACCTTCTCCAGGTAGTATGGACCGTTACTTACCCAGAAATGTCCATATTTCTCATAGAACTTCTTCATAGAAGAGAATCTCTCTTTTGCCACAGATGTATCAACATATTTCCCTACAAAGTTTTTAAATGGTACATATCCCTCTTTTTCGCATCTTTCCACCACATCTTTAAGGATGGGGAGGCTTGGTCCACCTATGTAATTCATCCACTCTATATTCTTTTCCTCTGCCTTGGAGGCACTGAATGCCAGTTTACCCTCTTCCTCTGCCCTCAATCCTATGGCATATAGATGCCAGGGATAGTAAGCGGAAGAAGCGAAAGCTGTGGCGGTAAGTTCAGCGTCAATCTCAGAGTAGTTTATATAGTATTCAATTACCAGCGGATTTGTGGTTTTTATCTTCCAGGCAACAAACTGGTCTCTCCAGGAGTTGAATGTATCGACATAGGATTCATCGTAAAGCTTACTATCTTTGCTCGCCCTCTCAAATCCAATTATCCAGTCTACGATAAAGTCGGCAGGACTCATCACTGAACCGTCATGATATTTGTCCTTACCTATGATATCTCCATAGTCCACCACTACTTTAGCATTTGCCTCTTTTATTCCTGCTGCACCTGCTGTCACCACATCCTGCTTCTTTATATCCCAGGCATACCAGGCATCAGCTGGCACAGTAACTTTATCTACCTTGCTGAACTTGAGCCATTTGGTATCTGGATTCTTAAATGTAGGGACATCCTTCTTAACTGTGAGTTCTGCTCCTTTTATATTAAGTAGGATGGGTAATCCATCGTATGGATGCCATATGTAAGATCTTCCCAGTGTTGCTTCCATTATCATATTGTCATATATCCAGTTAGAGCCGGCAACCGGGTTCCAGGGGTCTATGATTACTTCTGAGCTTCCAACCCTCATCCTTCCGCCAGTTTTATTTTCAAATCTCAATGTATATGGCCATATTCTGGCTGAATATCCACCGGCATAATCTGCTATAGCATCTACTCCCTTCCTTCTAACCCAGGCAGAGTTCTGGTCTACCAGGAATATCCTTACAGAATCTTTCATAGCCAGGTGAAGAGCCTTGGTCATAAGGAGGTCTCTCTCCTTCATACTCTTGAAACTTCTCTGTGCCAATTTATTTCCTATATCTCTAAATTCCTTTGTCGGATTATAAGCCTTCCACAATGGTGAGAACGACATAAGGGAATCAGGTAGATAGAAGTACTGGAAATTATCAGAGGTATCTCTTGCAACCACAACAGTAATCCAGCCACCTGTATATATGTCCCATTCTCCTAAAGCAGGGTCTCCGCTCATCCATATGGGAGATGCCTCTCTTGATGTTTTGTACATCCTTTCCACTGTAAATCCAAGTTTCTCCAGCTGTCCAGAGATATAATCGCCTATAGCTTTTCTTCTATCTTCAGACCTTATAAGGAACTTTACTGTAACAGGCTTTCCCTTATAATACCATTTTCCACCCTTCAGCTCTGCCCCCATCTTTTTGAGCTCGTCAGATATTGTCTTCTGTCCTCTGGAAAAACTGTATTTATAAGTTGTCTCTATGGTGGAGATTGTAGTTTTATATCTCTCATACTCTGGGAACCCTTTACTTAAGGGGACGAACTTGGGAGTTGCCAGTCCACCCATAATCTCATCTACGATGTATTGTCTGTCTATAACTAGGTTCATAGCCTCTCTGATCTTTGGATTACTGAATGGATTAAGTCTGCCATCTTTATACTCCGGTCCAACTGGATTAAATGTTAACTCGTTGTAGAGACCGAAGGACATAGAGTAGGCAAGCTGAGGATTTTCTTTTACCCTCCTGAAGAGGACAGGGTCATCTACGTCTTTAAAAAAGACGTCCATATCCCCTTTAGACAACATATCTATCGCCTTAGCCATATCTTTTTCAGGGAAGAATACTACCTCATCCAGCCATCCATCTTTATTGACATTTATCGTTTGGGCATTGACCAGAATGGGAACAAGCATAAATACCACTACCAGCAGCCCAATTAATCCCTTCCACCTTTTACACATCTTTCCACACCTCCAGTTTTTTGTTTTTGGATTAATACCAAGTATACTAAATTTTACTTTCATTTGTCAACGACTTTCCGAAGCTAAAGATTCTTACTTCTCTCTAAAAAGTGGTAACGCATGATGGATAGGATTAGTCTCATATGTTTTTTCTTCCTCCCCATCTCGGGGAATCAACCTTTTTCTTCCTCCCCCATCTCGGGGGAGGATAGAGGTGGGGGTACTATCTTACTTTTCACCCTCACCCCT
>Ga0116166_1003789_pt1 | contig 11440 bp, 11 predicted proteins | sample AD_JPNMR2_MetaG_FD_89884 | JGI IMG/M metagenome (GOLD analysis project Ga0116166, IMG submission 89884) | Active sludge microbial communities of municipal wastewater-treating anaerobic digesters from Japan - AD_JPNMR2_MetaG | ecosystem: Engineered > Bioreactor > Anaerobic > Digestate | place...
CGCCAGCGCGCCGATGTTCCACAGGTCGCCGACCTTTTGCAGGATGCCGAAGTTCAGGCCGGCCGGCACCGCGACCGAGGCCAGCCCGGTGCGCCCCTGGTTGATCGCGGTGGTCAGGTTGACGATGTTGTCGGCGCCGGTGAAGTTGGTGCCGCCGACGTAGTTGGTCGAGCTGTTCTGGTTGCCCGAGATCGCCTGCCACTGGATGCCGATCTCGGCCGCCTTGTCGGCGTCGACCTTGACGATCAGCGTCTCGATGTAGACCTGCGCGCGGCGCGAGTCGAGCCGGTCGATGACGTTGCGCAGCTGGCGGTACAGCGGCTCGGGCGCGGTGATGACCAGCGAGTTGGTCGCCGGGTCGGCCTGGATGAAGCCGCCGGTGGACGGCGCGGCCGATTCGGCCACCGGCGTGGTCGACGGCGTGCTGCCGGCGCCGGTGCCGGTGTTCATCGTGGTCAGCGGCGCCGCGCTGCGCGCCGGCTGCGCGGAGGGGCCGCCGCCCAGGCCGGCAGCGCCGGCGGTGCCGCCCGGCGCCTGCGCGGCGAAGGCCGCGCGCAGCACCGCCGCCAGCTTCACCGCATCGGCGTTGCGCAGGTAGACCACCCAGATGTTGCCGGCCGGGTTGCCGCCGGCCGTGGGCTGGTCGAGCTTGGTGATGATCGAGCGCGCGATCGCCAGCCGCGCCGGGTTGGCCGCGCGCAGGATCAGCGAATTGCTGCGCGGTTCCACCAGCACCACCACGCCGCCGCCCGCCGCCGGCAAGCCCGGCTGCGCCGCGGCGGCGCCGGTGTCGCTCAGGCGCTGCACGATCGGCGCCAGGTCGCTGGCCACCGCGTGCTGCAAGGTCACGACGTCGGTGTCGCTGCTTTGCGGCTGGTCGAGCGCGGCGATGATCTTGGCGATGCGCTGCAGGTTGTCGGCGTAGTCGGTGATCACCAGCGACTGGCTGCCCGGGTTGGCGTTGATGGTGTTGTTGGCGCTGATCAGCGGGCGCAGCACCGCCACCAGGTTGTTCGGGTTCTCGTGCTTGAGCTGGAAGATCTGCGTCACCACCTGGTCGCCGCGGATCGCCGGCGGGCCCACCTGCACCGTGCCGGTCTGCAGCTTGGCCTCGGCTTCGGGCACCACCTTCAGCAGGCCGTTGTTCTCGACCATCGTGAAGCCCAGCCCGCGCAGCGCGGACAGGAAGTTCAAATAGGCTTCGCGCACCGTCATCGGCTGCTCGCTGGCCAAGGTGATGCTGCCCTTGACGCGCGGGTCGATGGCGATCTGGCGCTCGATCATCGCCGCCATCGCGCGCGTCACGGCCTCGACGTCGGCGTTGACGAAGTTCACCGTCACCGGCGCGCGCGTGCCGCGCGACGGGTTCGGCGCGGCGTTGCGCGCGCGCTGCTCGGCGGGGCTGTCGGCGCTGCCGGCGGCACCCGGCGCGGTCTGCGCCGGCACCGCCGTGGCGCAGGCCAGCAGCACGGCCAGCGCCAGCTCGCTGCGCGCGCCGCGCCGTCGTGTCGGCGTGCAAAGGCGCTGTGTCATGGTCATCCGATCGAAATGAGGGACAGCGCACCTTCGCGCCGGCCGAAGAAGTTCAGCAGATTGTCCAGTTCGCTCTCGGCGCCGGGCGCGGCGCGCGCCTGGCCGCGAAAGCGCCAGTGCGAGCCGGTCCATTGGCCTTGGCCGTCGAGCTGCAAGGCGCCGTCCAGCGTGCCGAGCACGAACTGCGGCATGCCGGCGCCGCTGCCGTCGTCCTTGCCGGCGTCGAGTTGAACCCGGTAGCTGCCCAGGCGTGGCAGCGAGGTCAGCGGCGAGGCCATGTCGGCCAGCTTCAGCTCGGCCTGGCCGGCCACGGTCCAGCGCCCGTCGGCGATCTGCAGCCGCAGGCCGGGGCTGCGCAGTTGCAGCGTGCCGCCCAGCTGCAGTGTGTTCCACGGCGCGCCCAGGCCGGCGAGCCATGCGGCTGGCCATTCACCCAGGGTGTGCGTGCCCGATGCACTGCCCGGTGCCAGCTGCAGTTGCAGCCGGCGCGGCCCCGGCTGCACCCGCAGCAGCGCCGCCTCGGCCATGCAGCAGGGCTGAAACAGGCTCAGCTGCAGCCCCAGGCCGCGCGGCGCGATGCGCCAGTGCACACGCCCGGGCAGCAGCGCGGCGCTGCGGCTGTCGGCACCGCCGCTGAGCACGGCAACCGCATCGCCGTCCCACACCGTGCCGCGTGCGTCGGCCAGCAGCAGCCGTTGCCCGGTGCGTGCGGCCAGCGCCGCCGCCAGCCAGGTGGCCGGCGCGAAGGCCGCCAGCGCGAGCAGCGCGCCGCCAAGCAGCCCGGCCACCGCCCAGCGCCAGCCGGCGCGGCGCGCGCGTGGCCGCTGCGCTGGCGCTGCTGCTGCGCCAGGCGCCGTGGCCAGCGACGCGAACGCCGCAGGCCGCGGCGGCGGCCGTGGGCTCGGGCCGAAGGGCGTACGCAGCGCCCTCACGCGCCGGCCCCGAGCGCGAGCACGATGCTGCCGCTGAAGCCTTGCGCGCCGCGCGTCAGCTGCACTTCCACCGGGCGCGCGCGCGCCGCGCTGCGCACCTCGCCCAGCCACTGCAGCAGCGGCGCGGCGCCCACGCCTTGCAGCGTCAGCACCGCGCGCTCGCCCTGCAAGGCCAGGCGCGCGCCGGGGCCGAGCCGCTCGCTGGCCGCACGCAGCGCGGCGGTGGCCTGCGGCGCCGACAACGCCGGCGCGTCGCGCAACTGCTGCACCTCGGCGGCGAGCACGCGCATGTGCTGCAACTGTTGCTCGAGCCGGTCGCGCTCGGCGGGCGCCTCGCGCAGCGTGGCCAGCGCCGGGCGCAGCGCCAGCGTCCACAACACGAAGGCACCCAGCAGCAGCGCCGCCAGGGCGAGCGCGCGGCGGTCACGCACGCTCAGCGCGTGCCAGCGCGCGCGCAGCGCACCCGGTGCGGCGCTGCTCGGCCGCAGCACGGTGTCGTGGGCGGCGCTCACGGCCGCGACCCCGCGGCGCCGGCGCGGCTCAGCGTGAGGCGCGCGTCGGCGCTGTCGAGCGCCCAGCCGCCCAGGCGCAGCCGCTCGCGCAACTGCGCGCGCTGCGGCTCGTCCAGCCCGGGCGCGCCCAGGCTCAGCCGGCCCGGCTCGAAGCGCAGCGTGTGCACCGGCGCGGCGCCGTCGGGCCAGGCCGCCGCGGCGGCACCGAGCAGCGTTTCGAGGTCGTCGCCGCCGGCGCGGCCGGCGCTGGCGCGCAGCGCGTCGGTTTCGCGCTGCATCTGCGCCGGCGCATCGAGCACCGCGCGCACCTGCGGGAAGCTGGCGCGCAGCAGCTGCTGCTGCGCCGCGCGCAGCCCGGCCAGCGCCTGGCGTTGCTGCCAGGCCCAGGCGTTGATGCCCGCCAGTTGCACCAGCAGCAGCAGCGCCACACCGGCGCGCGCCGGCCGCCACGCCGGGCTGAGCAACTGGCGCAGCGCGGCGCGCAGCGCGCGCGCGCCGCGCCGGCTCGGCGCCAGATCGAACTGGCGCAGGTTCCACGGCGAGTGCAGCGCGCGCACCACGTGTTCGGCCTCGGTGCGCAGCGCCACCGGCGCGCCCAGCCAGTGCTCGGCGGCCGCGGCCACCGCGGGCTCGGCGCTCCAGCCGGCCGGCGTGTCGCCGTGCGCCAGCAGCGAGCGCGCCAGCGAGCCTTCCAGGCGCAGCACGGTGACGCCGTTCGGGCCGGCGTGGCTGAGCCGCACGCGGGCGTGTTCGCCGGCGGCGCTGCGCGCCTCGTGGAAATGGCCGTGCGGCGCGTCCAGCGGCCAGCTGCGCGGCAGCACGCGCTCGATGGCCAGGCCGGCGCCTTCCAGCTTGTCCAGCTCGGCGCGCAGCCAGGGTTTGTGCAGCACCGCCACCCAGGCCGGCGCGCCGGGGTGCGCGCCCGGCGCCAGCGCCAGATGCACGCTGTCGTCGTCCTCGAGCAGATGCTCCTCGATCGCACCGCCGAGCGCGGCGCGCAGGCGTGCCGCGTTCGCCTTGGGCAGCGTGATGCGCTGCCAGCCGACGTCGGCTTCGTCCAGCACCACGACCACGCTGTCGGCGCGCGGCAGCAGCGCGGCCGGCGCATGGCCGTGGCGGCCTTGCTGCGTGCCGTCGGGGCTGAACACATAGGCATAACCTGGGCCCGGCGCTTCGCCGGCCGCGGCATCGCCGGCGCTGGATCGCGTACGCGGTTCGAGCAGGATCGCGAGAACGGACATCGGCTTGGCAGGGTCGGATCGGGCCCGTTTATATCAACCCGCCCGACAGGCAGATGATGGAATTGCGCCGGGGTTGCGGCAGCGGGCCGCGCTCACGGCGATGCCGCGGCGGGCACCTGGGCGCGCCAGCGCGCCAGCGGCGTCACGACGCGGTTGTTGCGTTGCACCAGCATGCGCTCTTCGATCACGCGCCCCTGCATGCGCAGCCGGCCGCTGATGACGAAGTGGCTGGAGCCCACGCTCAGCCGCTTCGGGTCGAGCGCATGCTCGGCCTTCAACTCGGCCGCGGCGTCGGCCAGCGTCTTGTAGGGCCGGCGCGCGGCCAGCCGCTTGGCGCTGGCCAGGTCGAGCCCGGGGATCACGCCGGCCAGCACTTCGGCCGACGCGGTATTGATGTTCAGCGGCGTGGGTTTGGGCAGCAGTTCGACGTAGGGGCGCAGCCGCTGCACCGTGGCGGCGTCCAGGCCCAGCCACGCCAGCTGCTCGATGCTTTGCGGCAGCAGCGGGGCGTCGCCGCCGTCGCCGCGCGGGCCGGCATCGTCGAGCGCGTCGGCGCCGCTGCCCGCTTGGCCGTCACTGCGCGCGTCGTCGGACTTTTGCGCCCGCAGGGCCGCGCGCAGCCCGGCGGCGATCGAACGCGCGGTCTCGGGCGGCACCGCCGCCATCTCGCACAGCCGGCCCAGCGACTCCAGCTCGGCCGGGATCAGCTTCAGCGAGGCCGGATCGACCAGGTTGCGCAGGTTGTAGCGCCCTTGCGCGTCGCGGATGGCGCCGCTGAGGAAGGCCTCGGGCGCGTCGCCGGCGTTGTGCTCGCGGTCCTGCGCCAGCATGCTCGACAGCGAAGCCTCGGCCAGCGGCGTGGCCCAGACCTCGTCGAGGTGGTCGACCCCGGGGTTGCGCGCATCCAGGCGCAGCAGCACGCGGCCCAGGTCGAGCGCGCCGGTGAGGATCCAGCCGGCTTGGGCGCGCGTGCGTTCGGCCTGCTCGACCGCGATCGCGCGCGACTGCTGCCACACCATGCCGGCGGCCAGCGTGGCCACCAGCGTCAGCACCAGCATCGCCACCAGCAGCGCGGCGCCGCGGCGCGCCCGGCGCTGGGGGCGGCGATGGCGGCGATGGCGGCGAGGGCGGCGCGGCGGCGGCCTCATGGCTGTTGCAAGGCCAGCGCCAGGTCGCGTGTCAGCCGCTGCGCGCCGAAGGCCAGCACCAGCCGCACGCCGTACAGCGAACTTTCCTGCCGCGCCGCGCCGTCGCCGCTGCCGGCTGCGGCGCCGGCGTCGCCGCTGGACTGCGGGTTGGACCAGGCGTTGTCGCGGAAGAACTGGATCTGCAGATCGCTCACGCCGTCGAGCAGCACCAGCGCCGCGGCGGCGTCGGCCTCGGGCTGCTGGCTGCGCAGCCAGCTGTCCTGCAGCTCGGCCGCCCGGGTCACCACCGGCCCGGCCCAGCGTGTCCATTGCGTGCCGCGGCGCGCCCAGACCACCAGCTGCACGCCCGGGCCGCCGTTCGCGCCGGCGTCGACGCGGCGCACCAGGCGCAGCCGCGCGCCGTCGTACGACAGCGGCGGCACCGCCGGGGTGTCGAACAGCATCAGCAGGTCGCGGTCCCACTGCGCGACCGCGGTGTTCAGCCGCAGGCTGCGCTGCAGCTGCGCGTCGGCGGCGTCGCGCGCGTGCACGATGCCGTCGACGCCGCGCCAGGCCATCACCGTGAGCACGGCCATCACCGTCAGCGCGACCAGCAGCTCGACCAGCGTGAAGCCGTGCGATGGGCGTCGCATCGTCTTCATCTCAGTTGCTCCACCGCGCTGGGCGCGACCCGCGACGCCTGAAACGAATTCCCCTCGGGGACAGGCCGCCGCAGGCGGCCAGGGGGAGCGGCGGCGTCAGCGGGCCGAACCCGATCCGGGTTTCCCGGTCGGGTTCGGTGCCCCCTCGGGGGGCGGCCGCCAGGCGGCCGGGGGTGGGCGGCTTCATGTCAGGGCCGATACAGCAGCGTGGACAGCCGCACCAGCACGTGCCCGGTGTCGTCACCGACGCTGGCGTCGACCAGCCGCAGGTCGCCGTACTGCGTGGCCGCCACCTGCAGGCTGCCGCGGTACTGGCGGCCGAGTTGCTCGCAGGTGAATTCGCTCGAGCCGATGCCGGGGAACTGCCGCGTCAGCTTCAAGTGCGTCAGCTGGTTCTCGGCGCACCACTGCGCAGCGATGACGTCGCCCAGCCGCTGCGAGTTGTCGACCAGCACGCCGGCCGCACGCAGCCCGGCGCCCAGCGCGATCGCGATCACCGCCACCGCCACCAGCACCTCGACCAACGTGAAGCCGCACGCCCGGTGTGTGTGGCTGCCGCTCACGGCGCGGCCCCGTCGTCGGCCAGCGTGAACGGCCCCAGCCCGTCGGTGGCCAGTTGCACCTGCTGCTCGCCCAGGCGCAGCACGATGCGCTGCGCGCCGATCACTGGCTCGGGGCCCAGCCACACCGCGGCGGCACCGCCGAGGTCGGCGCGCACCTGCGGGTCGAGCCAGCGCGTGGGCATGTCCAGCGGCTGCGCCTGGGCACCCCAGCCGCGCACGAAGCGAAAGTCCGCGGTGTCGTCGACGGCCGTCGGGCGCCAGACGATGGCCAGCCCGGAGGCGCGCGATTCGGCCCGCGCCGCGTCGAGCAAGGCACCCAGGCGCTGCGCTTCGGTGCGCAGCCGGTTGTGAGCGCTGTCGCGCAGCGCCAGGCTGGTCAGCCCGACGGTGAGAGCGAGCAGCGCGACGACGATCGTCAGCTCGATCAGCGTGAAGCCGCGCGCGGTGTGCCGCGCGGTGTGCCGGCTACTGCCAGGAACCGATGTCGGCGTTGTTGCCGTCACCACCGGTCGCACCGTCGGCGCCGAAGCTGAAGACATCGATCTCGCCCTTCACGCCGGGGTTCAGGTACTGGTAGGGGTGGCCCCACGGGTCGTTGGGCAGCTTGTCCAGGTAGGGCTTCCAGTTCGCGGGCACCGTGCCCACGCTGGGCCGGCGCACCAGCGCGTCCAGCCCTTGGTCGGCGCTGGGGTAGCGCTGATTGTCCAGCCGGTACAGCTTGAGTGCTTGCACCAGGTTGTTGACGTCGGTACGCGCCGCGGTGACACGTGCGTCGTCGGCGCGGTCGAGCACGTTGGGCACGATCAAGGCGGCCAGCACGCCGATGATGACCAGCACCACCATCAGCTCGATCAGCGTGAATGCGCGCGCGCAGCGGCGGGCCGGCGCGCTGCGCCGGCGGGTCGGGGTCGTCATGAACATCGGCATCGGCAAGGGCAGCGGCCATGATAATCGGCGCATGTCCGCGCGAATCGCCGCCTTCGTGACCTGGGCCGCGGTCGCGGCCAGCCTGGTGTTCTGGGCACTGCGGCTGTGGAGTACGCCGCTTGCCACGCCGACGCATGCCACGGTGGTGGCCTTGGCCGCCGCGATGCAAGGTGATCCGGCACGTGTGCTCGGCAGCGACGGGCCGCCGGGGGCACCCAGCGTGGTGCCGCAGGCGGTGCCGGCCGATGCGCGCTTCAAGCTGGTCGGCGTGGTGGCGCCGCGTGCACCGGGTGCCGGCGGCGTGGCGCTGATCGCCACCGACGGCAAGCCGGCCAAGGCCTATCGCGTCGGCGCCGCGGTGGATGGCGAACTGGCGCTGCTGTCGGTGCGCCCGCGCGCCGCGTCGCTGGGCCCGCGCGGCCAGCCGGCGCAGGTCGAACTGCAGTTGCCGGCGCTGCCGGCGCCCGCCAGCGGCACGCTGGGCGCCGCGGCACGCGGCCGTGTGCCTGCGGCGGTGGCGGTGCCGCCACCGCAGCCCGGCGAGCCCGACGATGCCGAGCCGCCGCCGATGCCGCGCACACCGGCCAGCCCGGAGCGTGCGCCGAGCTGAGGCGGTTCAGCCGGCCGCCGCGCCGGCGCCGGGCATCGGCGTGGGCTGCGACGGGCCTGGATCCTCGCCGTCGGCCACCTCGGTGAGCAAGGCCGCGGCGCTGCGCACCAACGGCCAGGCCAGCGTGGCGCCGGTGCCGTCGTTGCTGTCCATGTCCAGCTCGAGCAGCGCCGAGGCGCGAAACAGGTGCAGCGCCTTGCTCAGCCCGCGGTGCGCATGGCTGCGGCAGAACACGCAATAGTCGGTGACCGGCGTGGCGATGCGCGCGGCCAGCAGCAGCGCCGCACAGGCGGCGATGCCGTCGATCATCACCAGGTGGCGCTTGCTGGTGGCCACCAGGATCGCGCCGACCATCATCGCGATCTCGAAGCCGCCGAGCGCGGCCAGCAGCTCGATCGGCTCGCGCAACTCGCGGTGGCGTGCAAGCGCCGCCTGCGCGACGGCCAGCAGGTGGTCCAGGCCTTCGGCGTCGGCGCCGCGGCCCGATACCAGCAGCTCGCGCACCGGCGTGTCGCTCAGCCGCGACAGCAGCAGCGCGGCGCAAAGGTGCGAGCCGACGCCGATGCCGGCGCAGATCAGCGCGTTGCCGGCCAGCGTGTCGCCGATCTCCATGCCGGCGCGCATGGCGGCGTGCGCCTGGTCCAGCGACATCGCCGCGCCGATGCGCGCGTTGCGCGTGCCGTGGGCGATCTTGCGCATCAGCAGCCGTTCGTGGGCGGCGATGTTGTCGGCCACGCCGCAGTCGACCACGGTCAGCGCGATGTCCTGCAGGCGTGCGAAGACCGCCAGCGGCAGTTGCCCGGCCAGCAGCCGGCGCACCTGCTCGAGGGTGGGCTGCCGGGCGCCGGCCTCGATGCCGTCCACCGCGATGCCGTGATCGGCCGCGAACACCAGCAGTTGCGGCTCGCGCAGCCGCGGCTTCAGCGTGTTCTGCATCAGCCCCAGCCGCAGCGCCAGCGGCTCGAGCTTGCCCAGGCTGCCGGCGGCCTCGGCGCGGCGCGACAGCTTTTCCAGCAACGCGCGTTCGAGCAGCGGGTTCGAGGTGGGGGCGATGAGCGAGCGGCTGACGGCCATGCGGTCGAGTGTATTTCCTGCGCCGCGCGGCCCGGGGGGCGCCGCCGCCGGGCCACGCTGCCGCTTCAGCGCAGGAACAGGCGGTAGACCGGGTTGTCGGATTCCTCGACGCACGGGTACGCCAGCGCCTGCAGGAAGGCCTTGAATTCACGCTCGTCGGCCTTGGGCACCTGCATGCCCACCAGGATGCGGCCGTGGTCGGCACCCTGGTTGCGGTAGTGGAACAGGCTGATGTTCCAGCCCGGGTGCATCGCCGCAAGGAAGCGCATCAGCGCGCCCGGCCGCTCGGGGAAGGTGAAGCGGAACAGCCGCTCGTCGCGCGCCAGCTCCGTATGGCCGCCGACCATGTGGCGCAGGTGTTCCTTGGCCAGCTCGTCGTCGCTCAGGTCCAGCGTGGCAAAGCCGTGGCGCTCGAAGCCGCGGGCGATGCGCTCGGCCTCGTCGCGGCGCGTGATGGCGATGCCGACGAAGACGTGCGCCACCCGGGTGTCGGCGATGCGGTAGTTGAACTCGGTGACCGCGCGCTTGCCGATGAGTTCGCAAAAGCGCTTGAACGAGCCGCGCTCCTCGGGGATCGTCACCGCGAACAGCGCCTCGCGCTGCTCGCCGACCTCGGCGCGCTCGGCGACGAAGCGCAGCCGGTCGAAGTTCATGTTCGCGCCGCTGGTGATGGTGACGAAGGTCTTGCCCTTGAGCTTGTGCCGCTCCACGTACTGCTTGATCGCCGCCACGCCCAGGGCGCCCGACGGCTCGAGGATGCTGCGCGTGTCCTGGAACACGTCCTTGATCGCCGCGCACACCGCGTCGGTGTCGACCACCACGTAGTCGTCGACCAGCGCGCGCGCCAGGCGGAAGGTTTCGGCGCCGACCTGCTTGACCGCGGTGCCGTCGGCGAACAGGCCGACGTCGGCCAGCTGCACGCGCTTGCCCGCGCGCACCGAGCGCAGCATGGCGTCGGAATCGACGGTGTGCACGCCGATCACCTGGATCTGCGGGCGCACCGCCTTGATGTAGGCGGCCACGCCCGAGATCAGCCCGCCGCCGCCGATGGCGACGAACACCGCGTCGATCGGCGCCTGGTGCTGGCGCAGCAGCTCCATCGCGATCGTGCCCTGGCCGGCGATCACGTCGGCGTCGTCGAAGGGGTGCACGAAGGTCAGGCCCTGGGCCTTTTCCAGCTCGAGTGCGTGGCCGTAGGCGTCGGAATAGCTGTCGCCGTGCAGCACCACCTCGGCGCCCAGCGCGTGCACCGCGTCGGTCTTGAGCCGCGGCGTGGTCACCGGCATCACGATCACCGCCTTGCAGCCCAGGCGGCGCGCGCTCAGCGCCACCCCTTGCGCATGGTTGCCGGCCGACGCGCAGATCACGCCGCGTGCCAGTTGCTCGGCGCTCAGGTGCACCATCTTGTTGTAGGCGCCGCGCAGCTTGAAGCTGAACACCGGCTGCTGGTCCTCGCGCTTGAGCAGCACGTGGTTGCCCAGCCGGCGCGACAGGTTGCGCGCCGGATCGAGTGCGGTTTCGACCGCCACGTCGTAGACGCGCGCGTTGAGGATGCGTTGCAGGTAGCCCGACAGGTCGGGGCGGCGCGGCGTGGTGGGCGGGGGGGTCATGAGGCGGGAGGTGCGGGGGGCGCGCGGCGGGCGCCGGCTTGGCAAAGGCGCCGCATGATAGGGGGCGAGCGCGTGCTCACGAAAAAAGCCCAAGGCATTGCTGCCTTGGGCTGAATCCACCCTTTCGGAAGGTGGAGGAGACAAGCGGCCGGGAATGGCTTCCCGATGCAGTGCAGTCTAGCAGCGCATATGCTGCGTCGCAACAACGCGGTGTGGCGCCGAAGCCGAACTAGGCAGCTCACTCCAGAACAAGCGTGTGCTGCGACACAATCCTGGCCAGTTTGGCGCTCTTTGGCGCCACGCGAGGAGTTCGCACATGGAATGCACCGTTCGCTGGCACGGCGACGCCGGCATGGCCTTCGTCGCCGAGACCGCCAGCGGCCACCTGCTGACGATGGACGGCGCCGTTGACGGCGGCGGGCGCAACCTGGCGCCGCGGCCGATGGAAACCGTGCTCGCCGGCACCGGCGGCTGCACCGCCTACGACGTGGTGCTGATCCTGCAGCGCGGCCGCCAGCAGGTGCTGGGCTGCAGCGTCGACGTGCAGGCCGAGCGCGCCGAGACCGACCCCAAGGTGTTCACGAAGATCCACCTGCATTTCCGGCTCAGCGGGCGCAGCCTGCCGGCGGCGGCGGTCGAGCGGGCGATC
>Ga0116166_1003806_pt1 | contig 11396 bp, 16 predicted proteins | sample AD_JPNMR2_MetaG_FD_89884 | JGI IMG/M metagenome (GOLD analysis project Ga0116166, IMG submission 89884) | Active sludge microbial communities of municipal wastewater-treating anaerobic digesters from Japan - AD_JPNMR2_MetaG | ecosystem: Engineered > Bioreactor > Anaerobic > Digestate | place...
TACATTATTAAAGTAATTCGGAAGAATATCCATCAACTTCCTAAGTTCAGAAGCTATTTCTTCCGCACACTTTTCATAAATATCAGCAGAGCCACCAAAAGGATCCCTGACATCTAAGCTTCCACCATCATTTCCGTCCGTTTTTGAGTTCCGAATTACAAATTCCTTTAGAGTATAAGTCTTGCCTTTTGCTTTGGGGAAACTGCCAATCAATGCTTCTCTATGCCCTACCGTCATGGTTAAAATCAAATCCGCTTTATCAATCAGAGCATCATTTATTAATTGTGATCTATGACCGCTTATATCAATCCCGTACTTTTCCTTCAAAACATTAATTGAATTGGCACTGGCAGTATCACCATCATATGCGTTCACACCTGCCGATTCCACAGTAAACTTATCTTTTAGCTCTTTATTTTTTAAAAGCTCATCCTTAAATATTCCTTCTGCCATACTGCTTCTGCAAGTGTTACCAGTGCATACAAACAAAATATGTTTCATTTAATCACCCACTTTAATAATATTGTACCCTGCCGCTTTCTTCATCCTGTTCATAACTGCAAGTCCAACTCCTGCATTCTCCACTGCTTCTGCAAGAATGACTTTAACGCCTTTATTGTCAAGATACCGTAGCCCTTTAAAGAGATTGGAGGCTATTATATCCGGTTTTTCCCTGTCACCTAACGACATGACGACTCCTCTTGTGTATTTTTCTTTCGTTTGCTCAGTAGCAAGAATTCCCACCGATATACCTTTTTCTTCATAATCTGTTACCAGCTCTTTAATCTTCTCTACACAAGCCTCAACATTTCCCTCTATTATTATTACATCAGCATCCGGTGAATAATGAGTGTATTTCATTCCAGGTGCTTTAGGCTTTAAGTCAGCCTGACGGTCTAAAAGAATCGACCTGTCAATATTTACTTTTCCAATAACTTCTTCCAACTGCTCTTTAGTTATTCCGCCCGGTCTTAAAATCATCGGAGGGGAAACAGTTAAATCTAAAACAGTTGATTCAAGACCTATTTGTGAACTGCCCCCGTCAATTATCAATTCAACCTTCCCCATAAGATCCTCGATTACATGCTTTGCCTCGGTAGGACTGGGTTTTCCGGAAATATTTGCACTTGGAGCCGCAACAGGGACTTTGGATTCCTCAATGATTTTAAGAGCAATGGGATGTGACGGCATTCTAACGGCTACAGTTGATAAACCCGCCGTAATAATTTCGGGAACACGGCTTGATTTTTCCATAATCAATGTTAAGGGCCCCGGCCAAAACATTTCCATAAGCTTTAATGCCAGCTCAGGTATATTATTAACGAGGTCTTTAACCATGTCAATATTGCTAACATGTACAATCAAAGGATTATCGGACGGCCTTCCCTTTGCCGCAAAAATTCCACTTACCGCCTTTTCATTAAGTGCATTTGCCCCTAATCCATAAACCGTTTCAGTGGGAAATGCAACAAGTCCTCCCGATCTTAATATATCTGCTGCAATACTGATGCTCTCAATATCAATATTGTTTTTGTCTATTGTCTTTATAATTGTTTTCAATTTACGGCTCCTTATAAACTTATCTATAGTTAAATACGTTATTACTCTTAATCCTACATTTATCAGAACAAAATAACCAACGCTTTTACGAAATTCTATGCAGTTACAATTATACCGCATATAAGTCCAAGCATATTGCCTATGACCGGCAGCCTGCCCCTATATAAACTTTTGGATTGAGGAATCAGCTCTCCTAAAACAATATAAATCATGCATCCTCCCGCAAACCCCAGGCATGCTCCTATCATTTTCTCAGATATACCTCCTAAAAAAGCACCGACTAAGGCTCCAATGCCCATAGGAACTCCAGTCAGCAATGTATAAAAGAATGCTTTAAAACTGCCAAAGCCTCCTAACCTCATGGGAAGTGCCATTGCTATACCTTCAGGAACATCATGAATGAGTATAACAAGTGTAATAGTCAATCCAAGCTCTATTGAAGCTCCAAATCCCGACCCCACAGCAATTCCTTCAGGAAGATTATGCAGTGCCAATCCTATTGCTGTTAGCATACCCGTCTTTAGCAAACTTGAGTTTTTATATTTTCTTCTAATATAATCTGTCTTATTTAAGAATTCTTCCACTGCAATTATTGTCAATATTCCCGCAACAACACCTACAAACGTTAGGTATATTCCACCAAATTCAAATGCTTCAGGCAAAAGCTCAAAACATACAACTGCGGTCATGAGCCCGGAAGAAAACTCAATTATAAACCCCAGACTCCGATTGGATATATCCTTAATAAAAAAAGCCATTAAACCTCCGGCACCTGTTCCTGCAATACCCGAGATAAGGCCCAATAATGAAACTTTTAACAAATCCATAAGCTCACTCCAAAATCAATAACCATTATTTACAGATATAAATCGACTATTTCTCAATCAGTCATTTCTCAGCCAATCTAATCTGCATATTAATTCTTATTCATCAAGTGAGCTTAAAATAATTAAAAATACAATTAATACTAATTATTCCTGATTAATCCTCATCATCCATAGCACCACTACCCAGCCTTTCGGACTGGTCCGTAGTAATAAGAGCATCTATAATTTCATCAATATCTCCATCTAAAATGCTATCAAGCTTGTACAATGTTAACCCTATTCTATGATCCGTGACTCTGCCCTGAGGATAATTGTATGTTCTTATCCTTTCACTCCTGTCACCTGTTCCAACCTGACTTTTTCTTGTCTGGGCAACCTCTTGGTTCTTTTGTTCCTCTGCAATCTCAAACAGCTTGGATCTCAAGACCTTCATTGCCTTATCCTTATTCTTATGTTGTGAACGCTCATCCTGACAGGTAACAACCAAACCGGTAGGAATATGGGTTATTCTAATAGCCGATTCAGTTTTGTTAATATGCTGTCCACCGGCACCTCCGGCTCTAAAAGTATCAATTTGGAGATCGGCAGGATTTATATCAATTTCAACATCATCAACTTCCGGTAGCACAGCTACTGTAATTGTAGATGTATGTATCCTTCCGCTGGCTTCTGTTGTGGGTACCCTCTGAACCCTATGAACTCCGCTTTCGAATTTCAGTCTGCTGTAAGCACCTTTCGCTTCAATGGAAAACACAACTTCCTTAAATCCCCCAAGCTCTGTGGGATTTGAGTCAAGAATCTCCACCTTCCATCTTTTTCTTTCCGCATACCTTGTATACATTCTGAAAAGCACCTGAGCGAATAAAGCAGCCTCTTCCCCTCCTGCTCCTCCTCTTATTTCCACAATAACGCTTCTGTCATCATTGGGGTCCTTTGGAATCAGGAGAATTTTAAGCTCCTTTTTTATAACTTCCAGCTTTTCCTCGGCTTCCTTGTATTCAGCTTGGACCATCTCTCTGAAGTCGGCATCAATTTTGTCCTGAAGCAGCTCTTTAGCATCCTGCAAATCCTGACTTACTTTTTTGTACTCTCTATATTTCTCAACAATTTCTAATAAATCGGAATGTTCCTTCATGTACTTTTTATATTCCTCCTGATTTCCTATAACAGAAGGATCACTGAGCTTATGATTTATTTCTTCAAATCTGTCCTCAGCCGCTTGAAGTTTATCAAACATTTTGCACCTCAATAATCAAAAATTTCAATCCACGGTGAATTATTATAACATAATTTTAAAACATTATCCACAGATTTGTAATATGTTTTTTGTGTTGATTTAAAGATAAACATATTAAAGGCAAGGCCACATCCTCTCGAATATGTACCTTGCCTTTTAAAAAAATACTTAAATGTATTTTTTCATATTTATTTAACAATTTCAATATAGCCATTGGCGGTTTCGGCAGTTATGTATACCTTATGGGAAGCATCGGTAAAGTTCACACTCTCTGCCTCAACAGTAGCTCCTCCAAGGCCTTGTTTTCCCAAATTGTTGTATATTATTTGAGGTATCAAAAGATTGATTCCGCCGTTGGATGTTTGTGCTTTGACCTTGTAGGCGTTATTGTTCATATCGTTCATATTTATTTTGATCCATGCATTTGATGTTTTGAAGTACAAGTCGATTTCCTTAATATCGTCGGGATGCTTGATGTTTTCAGCCAAAAGTCTTCCATTGGTGGATACAGCTCTAATTTTTTCAGCTTTTATGTGCTTTATGTCGAGAGTAGCATTGGTAGTATCAATTTCAATTTCCTTCGCTATGAGATAACTTGCATGAATCCTGGCGTTCTTGGTACTCAGCTTGATGTTGTTGCTGTTTACTCCAATTATTTCGATATGTGCATTTTTGGTATTACATTGGAAATCTTCTGAAATGGTATCCTCAACATATATCTTTCCGTTAGTTGTAGTAAATTTTATATTTTTAAACTTAATTGCAGGAATATATATTTCATGTGTCACACTGACATTTATTGCTTTGTTTATCTTGATGGAGAATTTGCTCTCATCCTGAGACAATGTAAGAATCTCATCTGCATTATTTTGAGGACTTCTTACTTTGGATTTTACAACTATCTTGTTGTCATCATGCTTTTTTACAACAATGTTACCGTTGGCACCCTCAATGTCAATATCCATTCCTTCTGCTGCAAGCCATTCGAAAGACCTATCTTCAACTTTATAGCTACCGAACACATTAAAAGCATTTGTATCAATAAAGCTTCCAACAAAGTCTACCATTTTATCAATTACGCCATAAGTCGTGACGGCCAGGTTTTTTCCAAGCTTCTCAGCTTTATCAACAAAATCTTCAACAACCTTATCAAATTCATTGGACTTATGGACCTTAATATTTTTCTTAAGGTCTTTTTTCCATTCCTGCATCTTTTCTTTAACTTTTTCAACCTCAAATTGAAAATTAATCTGTTTATTCTGTCTGGTCGTACCTTCCTCACGAGTATTATCATATGGTGATCCCTCTAAAGCTTCTAAAAGCTTAGCTGCTTCCTCACTGGATATTTTTCCTTCTTCTAGCATTTTTAGTATAAGCAATTTCTCTTCATTATTTGGCATAGTTTTAATCCCTCCCGATTAAGGTGTCTTTGATACAGTTAAACCACTTTAATCTTTATTATTCTTTCAGCAGATTTATCGCTTCCTCGGCGGAAATTTCTCCTTTATTCAACTTGTCGAGTATTTCCTTCTTTCTATTAGAGGAAGAAGGCTCTTGTTCCTGATGATGTCCTAATGCATTAGCTATATCCTCAAGACGGTTTTTGACTGTGGGATATGATACCCCCAATTCTTTTTCCACTTCTTTTATGTTTCCCCTACATTTTATAAAAACATCAATAAATGATTTTTGCTCAGCGGTCAACCTGCAAAATTTGCACAGATGAAAGCTTCCTTCTATATTGGTACCACATTCTTCGCAGCCAATTCTCTTTACTATGGTATTATTTCCACATACTGGGCATTTACCAAGTACTTCCCTCGCCATATAATCACCTCTTAATTTTTTTAACAACCCTGATGAAATTTTACAAAAATATTAATTATATAATTAATATATTATCATTCCAACAAATTGTCAATAGAAATATTAATATTATTAATATACGACTTAAAATTATTAATACTATGCAAATATTACCTTAAATGAAATCAATATTTTTTATTTGATTACCTTCAAAATCTTTGATTGTAACAGAATTTTCAGAAATGATTCCATATGAATTGGGGTTTCCTTCCTTAGGCATTGAAACAGAACCGGGATTAACAACATAAATGCCGTTTATACAATCTGCTTTCGGAATATGTGTATGACCATATATAAACACATCACCTTTTAATAGCTTTGGTAAGTTACTTTCATTATAAATATGTCCATGTGTTAAAAAAATCCTTCTTGTTCCGTATAATATTGTGGAATATGTTGACATTATGGGATAATCAAGCACCATTTCATCAACTTCACTATCGCAATTTCCCCTCACAGCAATAATTTTATCGGAATATCCGTTTAGAAGCTCGGCTACCCCTTTAGGGTTATAATCCACAGGCAAGGGATTTCTAGCACCATGATACAGCTCATCACCAAGTACGGCAATAAATTGGGCATTTTCCTTTTCAAATGCCTCCATAGCCTTTTTAGCATAAAACAATGATCCGTGAATATCTGAAATTAGTAAAATCTTCATAATCGTCTCCTTATAATGTTGTTTTATAATAATGTTATTTCTATGATAATGTTATTTTTATAATAATGTTGTTTCTTTTTATTTTTATTATGTCAGTTAACACGCTGCTTATGCCTCTAATACCATTTTGACAGCAAAATACCCAAATACTCTTTTACTGTCAGATTTATTTGAGACAATGCATCCGCATTAGGCACCAGGTCAATTAAACTAAAGCGGGATTTAATATTTGTCTGATAATCGGTGGGATACGGTATTACATCTATTTTTTGCTTCTCAAATTGTTTGACAGATCTGTGCATATGAAATGCAGAAGTTACAAGGATGGGACTTTTAAATCCGTTCCTATCCAATATATCTTTAGTCATACTTGCATTCTGGGTAGTATTCAAACTTTCGCTTTCCGATATTATTTTATCTTCAGGAACACCAAGTCCTATAAGAATGTTCTTTCCCACAACAGCATCAGAGGAATCAACTCCTCTAATATTGCCTCCGGAAATAATAATAGGCACACCCAATTTATAGTATAATTGTGCACATGTCAAAAGACGGTTTGCCGCATAACCCGATAGATGTCCGGGGCCGTTCACACCCGGAGTATCGCCGGTAGCTCCGCCTCCAAGCATAATAATCACATCACCCTTTAATTCAACCGGCGGAGTATACTTTCTCTCAAGAGTACGAATCATCATATTGCTCACAAGAGGTATGGACATAATGTATATTGCTGCCGTAATACCCAAAAGAAGCTTCCATATTTTGTTTTTCTTTTTAAGTGCATACAATGATACTAAAAGAAGTGCTATTATAAAAATACCCGGTGGAAGTGCAAAAGTATAGTATAGAAATTTAACAAAATTAATCAATAATGACCCTCCCTCACCTTTACAATAAATAATGATACAACTTTTATCTTTTATTATACTACTGAAAGCCGTATAAATCATTGTTTATCAATTTAGTTTTCATGCCACATAATGGTATTTAACTGTTGTGATTTTGTATAAGGAAAAGAGAAATCATTTTTGATATATTTAAGAAAGCACTTAAGATGTATTCAAGCATATTAATATATTTTAATTGAATCAATATAATCTTTCGCTTCTTTTAATCCGACACCCGTAATTTCTCTGTATCTTTTAATTGCTTCAATTTTTTTGCCTTCTGCAACAAGATTTCTTATAACACTGTCTACAGGTGGCTCAGGCACTCCAATTTGTTTTGCAATTTTCTCCAAAATAGTGTTTGTACGTTTAATTTCGTTTCTCAACTGGTTAATAGAACTACTGAACGAAATTAATATCAACACCAATAACGGTATAATCCACCAAATAGTTATATCATTCATAATTTCACCCTTCCTTCGTCTGACTTTATTTATTGAATCAGACATGAATTTTAATGTTTAATATAGAATACCAATATGTAAAAATACTGTCAATTAAACACATAAACCAAACTACCAAAATTCAATCGTTAGGTGCATATTTCTGCAACAATCCTCATACTCAAAATATTAAATAAATTGTGTTATCCTTTAACATCTCTAAGAATTGTGTATTATCTATTAATTTATCTTGTTCTTCAATTGAATTATCTTGCTTTTTTCTCGTGAATTTTATTCTTCTCACCTGTCTATAACTATACACAAAAGAACGGATATTTTTTTCATCTACATACCCAAATCTGGTCCATTCATAAATTAAAAAATCATTCGTTTTGAAAGTTATGGAAGTATTATCTCTGTCTTTAAAGCACCCATCTTTAAAAAGCATTTCTTTAGCCCTAGAAATAAATTCATATGCATCCCTGTCACTGCTAAATATGGTAATATTATTAATATTTTTATTGTAATAGTAAGAAAGGACATAACTTAAAACTGAAACAGATATCTCTCCTGCATTTTTCCTTTGAATCCTGCCATTTGAAAGTTTCTTTTGATCTAATCCATCTTTATAAAATGCATCAAGCCATTCTTCATAAGGGTCTAATTCCTCTGCAGGTCTGTTTTTTAAAATGTTTTTCTTGATAAAACTAACAAGTCTGCTCACATTGTAACAGCAGTACAAGAACAAATAGTATAATTCAGCTTCTTTGTAATCCACTAATATTAAATAATCAACTTCATCTATAACTTGAACCTTCGAATATTGTTTTAAATCGTTTATATAACTTTTTCTATTTTCGCTATCACAAATTTCTGCCCAAACCCATTTAGGAATAAGAATCACATCATAATGCTTAAATATCTTTTCAGGACTGATGCTTTCACGTACCCTAGTTAAAAATTCTACAGAATTATTATCCAAGATACAAATGTTGAGATACTTGCCAACAGAAAGGTATTCTTTTAAGTAGTTAACACCTTCCCCCTTCATTTGACAAGTCCCTCCACTTCTTTTTTAATTTTATTCTTTAGCATAAGTAGAAATTGATAATTGTCTTTATGATAAGAAATATCCTGATTCTCTTTTATAGCATTTTGTATTTTCCTCTCTAATCCTCCCAAGCTTACAATATATGAGGGTTTTACCAACTCTGCATCTAGTTCCAAATCTATAAAATTCTCCACCAAGTTCTCAGGTTTATTGTCAAAATGCTCAAGAATTTTTTCTTTTAAATCCAAATCATTATACTTTGTAACGGCTTCTTCAAATAATTCTATCAGCACTGCCTTATATGGAGCCTTGTATACATCCATGCATTTTATAACTCTATCGATAAATTGTTCATCATCCAGTGAATAATAGTAATCGTACACATTGCCAAAAATCATTTTTGCCGCAAAATAATCTGCTTTTCTCTCATTTAAATCCATATCAACAGCAATATTATGGGTATCATCACCCAAACTTAAATCATAGAACAAATGGTATATTTCATGCCAAGCTACAAAATATTGATAGACGCGTGGTTGAGCTGTATTGATAACCGGTATTTTAATTTTACCTTTTGTAATTATAGCCCCGCCCCAATACTCATCATCAATGGGAATTTGAATTAAATGGTGCTCTTTCAAAACTGAAAAAGACAGTTTATCCTGCACAGTTACTGCCGACTTATTAAATCTTACTGTGAAATCGTGCATTAGCCTCAATATATCATCTTTTATCAGTTTATTTTTTTCAATAACCTGTTCAAGATTTTTACTCGTTATTAATTCCGACATAATATACACCTTCTTAACAGTAGTACAGTTCGCATATATGAACTATATCCTCTAAAATACCAAACATTTCTTGAGCATTAGGTTTTATTACATGATTAACTGGAGCATTATCGGACAATGCAAAAACAAGCTCCTTTTTCATTTTATGTTTTGGGACATAGTTTAGTAGTTGTTCTTCATTCATGTTATGGCTTTTCAAAATCTTTTGAATATGGGTTTTAAATGTAGTGAGGTTGTTAACTTCTCCTTTGATCAGTTCATTTAAAGTAGGTCTTGATATATCGGTAATTCTCGAAAAAGAGGACTTTGTATATCCATTATCTTTAATTATGCTTAAAATATTTTCACCTATTAATTTTCTATTTTCAAACAATAATTCAATGCTCATTTTTTACACCTCCTTGTTATATTATACACTCAAAATATAAAAAAAGACACCGTTTGTAAAAATTTTTTTTACAAACCCTTTGGATTGTTATTCAAATTGTAAAATTTATATAAAAAAGCATTAACAGAGTAAAAACATCAATAATGGTAATTTATAATTTTCTATCTTCTCTACTTCCACTATCTCTTTAACCTTTTCTGATTCTAAACCAATCTCCTTGAATGATAACCCTTGAAATATCCTATTATAACTTTTTTCATTGAAACTCTCTTTCTGAAAGTTTGCTCTCATAACCGTCACCTCTTATCCTTATATTTTACTACATCAAATCTCCTAAAAATAAAAGCACATCCTCCTTAATTATTGCCAGTATAAACCTGGCCGTGAAAAGAGAATGTGCTCTCTACCTGTTTTTCAAAAATTATTGTAGCGCATATAGATAAAGAAAACAATAAACTCATAAATTTATATTAAGTTCTATTTTTTACTAAGGAAACTTTTGATTCTAAAAATTTGACTTTCAACCTGTATGTAACTATAATGCTTCAAATTTCTGTAAAGGGGTGCTTAATAATGATAAATCTTGAAGTTTTGAGATTGGAACTAAATTACCTGCAACAGGTTATAAAGGATGTTATAGGGTGCAAGGCTTCAGGAGAGATAGCCGAAACGATTGAATTGTTAGTATTATGCTTTCTTAATCCTAAAAACTATGATACCTATTGTCTATCTAACCTCCAAACGATTGAACAGTACTTAAATCAAATTCAGAATAAAATAGAACCCAGTAAATATCAACTTCTGTTGAACAATATTCCTACCATAAAAACTTTCTTGGAGAAAGTAAAACTTGAGATGTCCATATCCTAACAAAATAAGGCTTTGTAGGATATATAACCTTATCCCCAAAGCCTTGCCCCTCCATCCTGGTTTTCCTTATCCTAATCACCTTGTTCCCTTATAAACTTAAATAAGTCTGTATTATCCATTTCCCTAAAATCATCGGCTTTTATAATATTTGTTAGAATTATCGAGTTGTTATTTTTACTCATTTCACCGACTAAAGTAAATCTAAAATCTTTATCATAGGCAATTACAAAATCTTGGTCTTTTTCTATTTTTATCTTTTCTAGTTGTTTTATAATGCCTTCTTTACTTAATTTATATTTATCAATAAGACCACCACATTCAATTAAAACCTTATTCATACTGCCATATCTCCTTTTCCATATATTACTTTTTATATTATATGAATTTACTATCTCTAAATCAATTGGAAAGCATCCTTGCAATCCTTTTGAAACTATACTTGTTCCTTATTCCTTTTACCCTTCAATATCCTTCATCTATAATATCAAATATCCCGTTTTTGCATCTATATACCCTACTTGAAACCTTATTAGGATTATTATCCATCATAATTAGTGATTCAATAATTCTTATATAATCAGAGCGTAATTTAGACACTATTAGTGTAGTTGCAGAAGAAATTGCGAAGAGATAATCCAATCCTACTTTCTTGTGTATTTGATTTTGAAGTGCATCACTTAGTATCAGTATAATGCTCCCCATTGTCAAGACAGTTTTTTAGCTTTTCTAAGTTAGCTCTCCTTTCTTATTTTTGTATAATCTTTACAACTGTGCACTCTGTTGGAGGATGTCAAGGGCGAGCGTAAGCGAGTTCA
>Ga0116166_1003818_pt1 | contig 11380 bp, 10 predicted proteins | sample AD_JPNMR2_MetaG_FD_89884 | JGI IMG/M metagenome (GOLD analysis project Ga0116166, IMG submission 89884) | Active sludge microbial communities of municipal wastewater-treating anaerobic digesters from Japan - AD_JPNMR2_MetaG | ecosystem: Engineered > Bioreactor > Anaerobic > Digestate | place...
ACCGCAAACCCCTTTTCCACTTCAATGGCTCCAAAAAACTCATTCCGGAAGGGAACCAGTTTATAAGAACCATCGGCACAATGAATTTCCACAAGTTGACCGCCTCCGCCCTCTACCACGTCGGCGATGGTCCCAACCACCTCTCCTTCTGGTGTCGGGCTATATACGGTAAGGCCCCGCAGGTCTTCAATGTAATATTCATCCTTCCGGAGGGGAGCCGCCTCTTCTCGTCGGACAATCAGCTCTGCACCTTGCAATAAACGGGCCGCTTCAGGGCTATCCACCCCTTTCAGCTTTATAAGGAAGGCTTTCCCCGCTTTTTGGGTGCCCTCTACCTCAAACAGGAGCTCTTTTTCGCCCCGACGCAACACTATCCGTGAAAGCTTCTTTATATGGGCCGTTTCACCCGAAAAAAGCTGGAGTCGTATATAGCCACGTACACCATAGGGGGCCCCGATGATACCGGTAACAAACCGATCTACCACCCGGGCTCCTTCTCAGTCGAGAATTTCCAGTACTGTTCGCTTCCCGGAAGAGACCGTGGCAGCCTGGAGGATAGTCCGAATTGCTTTGGCGATGCGCCCTTGCTTACCGATGACCTTACCAATATCTTCTGGCGCCACTTTTAATTCTAGAATGGTGGACTTTTCTCCTTCTACAACCTTTACCTGGACAGCCTGAGGATTGTCAACCAGAGATTTCGCAATGTACTCAACGAGATCCTTTTCCATAATAGCTTCTCCCTTGATTTATTTAGAAGGTGAAATGGGCATTGTTCAGGATCTTCCGTACCGTATCGGTGGGAATAGCTCCTTTCTGCAGCCAGGAACGGACCTTTTCACTATCAAAGTGAATTTGGGATCCTTCCGCAGCGATGGGATGGTAATACCCTACCTCATCGATGGTTGCTCCATCCCGGGGAGCACGAGAATCCATTACCACGATCCGATAACAGGGACGCTTTTTGGTACCAAACTTCTTTAGTCGTATCCGTACGCTCAAGGGTTTCCTCCTCGAAATCAATTCCCTAAGGGAAGGCCCGGACAATGAATCCACCGATTCCGGAGTCGGGCTTTTCTCCGAAACCTGTTTGCGCTTGTAGTAAAGGGGCGCGTAAGCTTACTATGTACCAGAAAGAACCTGTTTCGTCAAGGGAAGAAAGGGGCGTTCTGTAAACAGACATGGTATCCCCCTGGGCCTACCCCAATCCAACAGACAGGGGTAGGCGGAGGTGTTCCCAAGCCCCTCTAGAGAAGGGGCTCTCCCCATTTTTATCCCCTTCCGCCAAGACGGGAAAGGAGCGACTGGGCCGCCTGGGGATTCTTACTCATCTTTGCCATTTTTTTCATCATGGTCCGCATCTTTTCGAATTTCTTCAGTAAACGGGCCACCTCTGCCACGGAGGTGCCCGACCCGCGGGCAATGCGGGCCCGGCGAGAGGGTCCGATAATAAGATAGTTGGCCCGTTCCTGCTTGGTCATGGAACAGATAATGGCCTCTTCTATCTTAAGCTCCGCCGTGTTAAGATCTTCTTCGTTTATTTGGCCCGCCATCCCCGGCAGGAGTTCCAGCATCGACTTAAGGGAACCCATCTTCTTTACCGATCGAATTTGATCCAGCCAGTCCTGCAGGGTAAACTCCTCTTTTTCCATTTTTTTCTGGAGTCTGGCGGCCTCTTCCTGGCTCACCACCTGCTGGGCCTTTTCTACAAGACTCACCACGTCGCCCATGCCTAAGATGCGGCTTGCCATCCGATCGGGATAGAAGGGCTCCAGGTCCTCCGGTTTTTCGCCCACCCCCACGAATTTGAGGGGCTTGCCGGTGATGGTTTTAAGGGAAAGGGCGGCACCACCGCGGGTGTCAGAATCGAATTTGGTAAGGATGACCCCCGAAAGGCCAATCTGTTCATCAAAGGCTTTGGCAATGTCCACCGCCGATTGGCCGGTCATAGCGTCGGCCACGAGGAGTAATTCGTCCGGTTGAGCCATGTCCCGGAGCCGCTTAAGTTCGGCCATCATGGCCTCATCGATTTGCAGGCGGCCGGTGGTATCCACAATGATCGTATTGATCAGGTTTTTCTTAGCCCAGGTGAGGGCCCCCTGATATACCTTTACCGGATCGGTGGCGCCACTTTCTTTATAGACGGGAACGCCGATTTTCTCACCCAGGACTGAAAGCTGTTCTACCGCCGCGGGACGTACCAGGTCGGCCGCCACAAGGAGGAGCTTGCGGCCTTCTTTTAAGCCGCAGGGCTAACTTGGCCGCCGTGGTGGTTTTACCGGATCCCTGGAGCCCCATCATGAGGATCACCGATATCGCATCGGGCCCCTTCAGATGAAGGTCCTGTTTCTGATCCCCTAAGAAGGACACCAGCTTATCATGGACTATTTTGATAAACTGTTGCCCCGGCTCCACCGACCGGAGGACCCGTTCGCCCTTTGCTTCTTCGATGGTGCTGTTGACAAAACGCCGCACCACCCGGATGTTTACATCCGCTTCTAGCAGGGCCATCTTAATGGCTTCTACCGCATCTTCGATATTCTTTTCGGTAATCGTAGCCTTCCCCGCGATGGTGCGCAGGGCATCCTGTACCTTCTGGGTGATTTTCTCGAACATGGCTTACCCCAGGTCTTTGATAAAGGTATGGAGAAAGTCCAGGGGCCCAATCTCCCGATTCAGGATACGGTACACCCCTTGAGAGATGGGCATCTTCAGCTTGTACTGTTCTGCGAGCTGATATACATACTTGGCGGCCACCACCCCTTCGGGGAGATAACCGATTTCTCCGATTCGTTCAATGATATCATCGATAGAAGTGAAAGAGGCAAGGATATCCTTTTCGATAATTTCCCGCCCAAAACGCCGGTTTCGCCCAAAAATAGAACGACAGGTTACATCCAGGTCTCCCACGCCGGAAATGCTAGTAAAGGTTTCCGGATGGGTGGCCCCCATGGCCCGACCTAACAACTGGATCTCGTTAAGCCCCGCCGCAAGGAGGAGTGATTCGGTCCCATCCCCAAACATGTCTTCGATATCTTTTTTGCACGCCTCCGTTTTAAGAGCATCAAGCATGCCAAAGGCGATGGCGATCACATTTTTAGAGGCCGCTGCTACCTGGACCCCCTTTACATCAAAAGAAGAAAACACCAGGAGTCGATTGGTGCGCAGGAGGTCCCGGAAGCGAATCGAGTGTTTAGCGCTTTCGCTTGCCGCAATGAGGCCCGTGATTTTCCCGCGGGACACCTCTTCGGCATGGCTTGGACCGGCAATGTACACCAGGGAATGCTTGTAAAAGCCGGGGAGATAGTCTTCCAGGGTCTCCAGGATAAGTCGAGGCCCCTTTTTTGTGGGAATGAACCCCTTGGTAATGACCCCAATGGTGGTCTGGCCCTCCATAATTGAGGGGACCGAAAGGATTTTCTTTACCGTATCTAAAAGGTAGAGCGAGGGGGCCGCCAGAATAAGGAACTCCTTCCCGTTAGCCACGGCTTCCGCATCCGTCGACGCCCGCAGGTTTTCGGGCAGGCGTACATCGGGGAGAAAACGGCGGTTCTCATGCAACTGGTTAATGTCCTCGGCGGTGCTTTCTTCATGGCTCCAGATTTCTACGGGGATTCCCTTTTCGGCGATCACCTTGGCTACCGCCGTTCCCCAGGCTCCCGCTCCTAAAATACCGACGTTCGTGGTCATAGTGTTTCCTCTATCAAGTGCTCAAAGAGATCAACCCGCTCTTGAATGAGCGAAATTCCCGACTCCCAGAAAGAGGGGTCTTCTATGGTAAAGCCTGCTGCCTTCCCTACCGCTTCTGCCGGTGCCTGGCCGGTAAGCCGCAGGAGTTTCCGGTAGGTTTCCGCAAATGATGAGCCTTCTTTCTGGAACCGTCGATACAGTCCATAGGCAAAGAGTTGCCCAAAGGCGTAGGGAAAGTTGTAGAATCCCAGGGCCTGGCTATAGTAGTGGCTCTTCACGGCCCACATGTAGGGATGGAGAAAATCCGGGTCGAGCCCTTCCCCGTAGGTTGCCTTTTGGGCTTCTATCATAAGGGAACACAGTTCTTCCGGGCTGAGTTCTGCTTCGGCCCGTTTTTCAAAGAGGGCCCGTTCAAAGTAAAAGCGGCTCAGGATGTCCACCAGGACCTGGCAGGCGTCTTTTAAGCTGCTTTCAATGAGAAAGAGTTGTTCTTCTTTGCTCGCCCTTTCCAGGGCCTTTTCCAGGATAAGGGTTTCCGCAAAGGTGCTAGCCGTCTCTGCCAATGTCATGGGATAGGCCGTTAAGGTTCGGGGGAGGTCCTTGATTACCTCGTGATGCCAGGCATGTCCCAACTCGTGGGCCACGGTGCTCACCGAATCAAAGGATCCTTCGAAGTTGCACAGAATCCGGGACTCCCCCGGAAGGGGAAAATCGGTACAGTAGGCGCCGCCGATCTTGCCTTCTCGGACTTCCGCATCGATCCAGTGGTGGGTAAAGGCGGCCCGGGCAAAATCTCCCATTGTGGGGTCGAAGGCTTCGAAGGAACGGCAGATAAATTCCTCCGCCTCCTTCCAGTCCCAGTGCTTATGGCTCTTTCCCACCGGCGCAAAGAGGTCGAAGAAGGCGCACCGCTCTATGCCGAGGGCCCGGGCTTTCAAGGCCAGGTAGCGCCGAAACAGCGGAAGGGAACTTTCGATGGTGCGGATCAGGGCTTCCAGGGTTTTCATGCTGATCCGGGACTGGAAGGCCGCTTTTTCGATGGGCGATTTCCACCCCCGTCGGGAGTCCACGGAAATAGCAAAGCCCTTTACTCCATTCAGGGAAGCCGCCAGGGGGATTTCCATCGATTTCCAGGCCTCTAGCTCCGCTTCGTATGCCCGCTTCCGTACCGATCGATCGGGGTGAAAAGCCAGATTCCGCAAGGCCACCACGGTTTTTTTCTCCCCCGTGGCAGTATCCCAGACCACCGAAAGGTTCGAAGAAATAGCCTCCTGGAGGCGGCTCCAGGCATCGGCCCCGGAACGACAGAGATCGTTGGCCAGGTCCTCCAGGTCCACACTCATCTGGTGACGGGCTTTTATGAAGGATTCTTCTATGAAAAAGCGATAAGGTTCAAGGTCGGGGTGTTCCAGGAGGGAACGCAGGAGAACTTCCTTTTCTGCGAGACGGCTCCGTAACAGGACCGCCGCCTTTCCCAGGGGAAGCGAAAGGGCTTCGATGTCATTGATTTCTTTGAGGGCCCGGGTGTTTTTGGTATCCGCTGTGTAGATTGCGGACGCGTAGGCTTCCAGGTTTTCCGCCAGATCCCCGCACCGTTCATAGGCATGGAACAGTTCCAGTACGGCCCTTACCAGTTCGTTCTCAGAAGAAGGCCCTGTTCCTTCGGGCAAGGGTGAACTCAACAGGAGTAGCAGTTTTTCTGTTTCTTCTTTAAGGCTTAGCTTGTCCTGCTGGTACCGGGGACTATCAAAATTGTCGTAAATAGGAGATAAGTCCCACCGGGGAAGTTTATTAGAACCACCGGGCATTGCCGTCCTCCCAGGGATGAATTTCTTCGGGCTCAAAGAATAGCTTGATTTCCCGCTCCGCCGCTTCAGGAGAATCTGAAGCGTGGACGATATTGAGTCGGGTCTGATACGCATAGTCCCCCCGGATGGTTCCCGGCAGGGCCGCGGTGACATCGGTGGGACCCACCAGGCGTCGTACCGTAGCGATAACCCCTTCTCCTTCGATGATAAGGGCAATCACGGGACCTGACGTAGTGTAGGCGATCAATTTTTCGTAAAAAGGTTTGCCCTCATGTTCTTTATAGTGGGTTTTTACCAATTCTTCGCTCAGGTGCATCATTTTCAGGGCGATAATTTTAAGGCCCTTCCGTTCAAAACGGTGCAGGACCTCTCCGACGATTCGACGTTGTAAGACGCCCGGTTTGAGCATCACAAAGGTGCGTTCCATAATAGGCTACTATAGCAAGATTTCTCTATGTGTGCTATAGGGGCCCTTTGGCAGGGCCTCCCGTTCCGGGATATATACCCCGGAACTTCCGCTGGTGCCCTGCTTCTACCTTTTACGCGAGGATTCCGGCTTCAGTTTCAGCTTTTCTGCCCCTCTCTTTGTTACCACTCGATGCCAATGGCCCGGCGCAGCCGTTGAATCGTTTGACGGGCGATGGCCCGGGCCTTTTCTGCCCCTTCGGCAAGGATCCGATCCAGCTCAGTGGGATTTGCCATGTAGGCTTCGTACCGTTCCCGAATAGGGGTCAGTTCCCGGTTCATGACCTGGAAAAGGGCTTCTTTGGCTTCGCCCCAGCCCATGCCACCCGCCCGGTATCGCTGGGCAAGCTGGGCCTGTTCTTCCGCCGTGGCAAAGAGCTTGTACAGGGCAAAGATCTGGCACTTGTCGGGATCCTTCGGTTCTTCTACGGTCTGGGAATTGGTCACGATCCGCATGATCAGCTTTCGTAGCTGTTTTTCTGGAACAAAGAGTGGGATGGTGTTGTTGTAGCTCTTACTCATCTTGCGGCCATCTAAGCCGGGGACCACCGCCACTTCTTCCTGGATAAGGGCCTGAGGAATGACCAGCAGGTCCTTCTTGTAGTTGTAATTCAGTGCCTGGGCGATATCCTGGGCCATTTCTACGTGCTGGACCTGGTCTTTCCCCACCGGAACCACGTGGGTATCAAACAGGAGAATATCCGCCGCCATAAGGACGGGGTAGGTGTATAGTCCCATGTTGATACCCGCATCGGGATCTTCCCCTTTTTCAAGGTTAGCCTGGACCGCCGCCTTGTAGGCATGGGCCCGGTTCATCAGTCCCTTGGCGGTAAAGCACATCAAGATGGTGGAAAGCTCAAAGGTTTCAGGAATAGAACTTTGTCGATAGAAGATTACCCGGTTGGGATCGAGCCCCGCGGCGAGCCAGCTGGCTGCCACGCTGCGGATGTTCTGCACCAGTTCGTCCCGATTTTTTACGGTATTTAAGGCGTGATAATCGGCGATAAAATACCGGGCTTCGTAGGTTTCTGCAAGACGAAGGGCCGGTTTGATGGCTCCAAAGTAATTTCCAATATGGACATCGCCGGTCGGTTTGATGCCCGTAAGGGATACCTTTGACATGGGCTGCTCCTGGGTTTAATGATAAAGTCGTGCTTGTAGGCCCCCTTATTGTACTGGTTTTGGGCAGCCGCGGCAAGGAATGATAGGGTCTTCTTTTTATTCGAACTCAGAAAAAGGGTAATCCCCGCTCCTTTGAGGAAAACTGCCACCCTTCTAAAAATGAACTATCTTTCCATGATTGGGCCTTTCAACAAATCGCGGGGCCCCTTTCCTTCTTCTCTTTTCCCCGATCCATGAGGAAGGGAAAATAGGACCCCGCTTTATTTTAACTGCTGAGAGAGAATTCCGGGAAGATTTATCTATAGAGAGGCCCCAGGGCCTTACAAGCCCGATAGTCGGCTCCTTCGCTATCCATCCCAAAGGCCTTCCAATAGGTGGGACGGAAAATGTGATCTTCTTCCACATTGTGCATACATACAGGAATCCGAAGCATGGATGCCAGAGTAATAAGGTCTGCCCCAATGTGGCCATAACTTATGGCTCCATGGTTAGCTCCCCATGCGGCCATTACGGAATAAACATCCGTAAAGGGGCCTTTCCCCGTTAATCGAGGGACAAACCATGTGGTAGGCCAGGTCTCGTTGGTTCGTTTGTCCAACTTGTCGTGAACTTCTTCGGGAAGTGTGGCGGTCACCCCTTCAGCAATCTGAAGAACCGGACCCAACCCCTTAACCAGGTTTATCCGACTCATGGTAACAGGCATGCCTCCTTCGGTAAGAAAATCCGATGAATACCCACCACCACGGAAATAACCAAGGTCTGCATAGCGCCAGAGGGTTGCATCAAGGCAGGCCTTTGCTTCTTCGGCCTTTACTTCCCAGTATGGTTTTATGGCAGGTTTCCCGTCCTTTCGTTGTTTGCCTGTGCCATCAAGGCAGGTGGCCCCTGAATTAATAAGATGGATAAAGCCCCCTTCTGTCACTCCTTGAGGCTTCCATCCGGTGACCCGTTGCACCGCCTGGGGACTCCAGTAGGTTCGAACATCGGAAAAAATCTGGGCGGTTCCAGTAAGAAGATGTCCAAAAAGCATGGCGACACCATTGAGAGCATCATTTTCAGTAGCCACAAGGTAGGGCTGTCGAATGCCAGTCCAATCGAAAGAGGAGTTTAGGATGGTTTCCAGGAAGTCCCCATTGGGAAAGTGATCAGTCCATTGTCTTTGCCCCTGGAATCCGGCAAGAATTGCATTATGCCCCAGGGCCTCTTCTGAAAAACCAAGGGCCCTCAACTGGGGGTTCCCCACCATAAGGTCCCGGACAATCATGGCCATCTTAATGCTTGTTTCCCATACCTGATCTTTCCGGGTTCGGCTATGTTGTTTTTCTGGGGGATTAATGTCACTACCTTCATGACAATAGGTTTTGACCCATTGGAGAGCGTGTTGAAATTCCTCCTTTGAATAAATCCCTTCGTTTATTCGCCGGACCAATTCGCTCATATCTACGTATTCGTTTCGCATCCCCAGGTAGGTCTGGAAAAAATCGGGGTCTACAATAGAACCGGCAATTCCCATGGAAACGGAACCTACCGAAAGATAACTTTTTCCCCGCATCCATGCCACCGCAAGGGCTGCTCGGGCAAAGCGAAGAATTTTTTCTGCCACGTCAGGAGGAATCTTGTCCGTATCCGTGAGGTCCTGTACATCATGTCCGTAAATACCAAAGGCGGGTAATCCTTTCTGATTATGGGCCGCGAGAACCGCTGCTAGATATACTGCTCCTGGACGGTCGGTTCCGTTGAATCCCCACACGGCTTTGATGGTCAGGGGATCCATATCCATTGTTTCAGACCCATAGCACCAGCAAGGGGTTACCGTGAGGGTGATGGCCACGTTTTCTCTACTGAATTTAGCCGCACAGGCTGCTGCCTCTGCTACTCCCCCGATGGTGGTATCGGCGATAACGCATTCTACGGGCATCCCGTTGGGATGGCGTAGATTATCCTGAATGAGGCGAGCGGCTGCTCGGGCCATTCCCATGGTGACTGTTTCAAGGGATTCTCGCACCCCTCCCATCCGGCCATCGATGGTGGGACGAATCCCTATCTTAGGGGGCTCCCCTTGGTATCGATATACCGGTCGTTGGATCTCAAAATCTTTGTTCATAGCGCTACCTCCTTAGCGTATGGTGTATAGTCCTTCATCTGGACAGGTATAGAAATGTGTGGGGGCTCCCGGATGTCCCTTGGGAGGGAGGGGTCCTTTGGGAAGAGATCCTGGGCCGGATCCGTTTCCCCTTCGACCCGTTGTAGTAAACGTCGAACCGCTACTTTTGCAATTTCCTGGACATTTTGGTGGGCGGTGGCAATGCAATGAGGGAAGAAAGGAATGTAAGGACTTTCATCAAAGGCCACGATTGGTACCGGTTGGGAAAGAGGGAAATCCAGTAACTGCCGTTGTATTCCTATATGCACCAGAAGATTAACCGCAAAGATACCATCAAAATAGAGACCTTCTTGTCGAAGTTCAGTCATCCGTTTGTATCCGTCCTGGATTTCCATGCCACCGAGTCGATATAGCCGAGGGTCTTGAGATATCCCCGCTTCTGTTAGGGCCTTCTGAAATCCCGCAAATCGATCTCGAGCGGGAGATAGATCGATGGTTCCCCCCACAAAAGCAATATGCTTACACCTCCGCTGAATCAGACGGCGAGTTAATTCCCAGGCACCGGTAATATTATCGGAAACCACCCCTTCCAGAGGGAGACCTTCCACGTATCGGTCTACGAGAATAAGCGGTGGTCCGGCCTCGACAAAATCCCGTAGATACTCAGTCTTTTTGCCTGCCGGGATAAGAATGATCCCATCTACCCGCCGTTCTGCAAATAGGGAAAGCCGTTGGGCTTCAATATCAGAATCATTGGAAGAAGAGGCTATCAAAAGACTATAGCCTCTATCCTGCAGTTCCTGCTCAATTACCTCTGCCAATTCCATAAAGAAATCATTGGTAAGTTCTGGAGCGATAATACCAATAGTACGGGAAGAACGGGTCTTAAGACTTCGGGCAATAGGATTGGGTCGATATCCCAGTTCTTCGATAGTACGAAGGACCTTCTGGCGGGTCTCCTCTCGAACAAGATGACTCGTGTGGTCGTTCAGTACCCGGGATACGGTGGCGACTGAGACCCCTGCCTTACGGGCTACTAATTTTACCGTTACTGAATCGTTACTACTCATAGTATGTAATCGATTACATTTCTTAATGTGTATTATCCTATGGGAATTCGTTGGTGTCAAGAAAAATGTGTGGCATATTTGTTCTGTAAACAGCCATGGTACCCCCTTGGGGTACGTGCCCCATTGGCCTGGTTCGGTTTGGAACTACGGGCACTCTTTCCCTTATGACAGGAAACACAAAAATTCCCCGATTTAATTTTTTTGTTTTACAATATACGTCATGAAGCGTTTTTATACCTGTGCGGTGGTAGATGATGAACCAGAAATCCGGGAAGGAATGAGTAATCTGGTTCCCTGGGAGGACCTGGGGTTTCGCTGGGTAGGGGCCTGGGACAATGGGAAAGAAGCCCTGGAGATGCTCGAGAAAGAACCGGTTGATGTTCTTATTACCGATATTAATATGCCCTTTATGGATGGACTTGCCTTAAGCGAGCAGGTTCTTACTCGATATCCGGGGACTAAGATTCTTATCATTTCTGGTTATGATGAATTTGAATATGCCCGTCGGGCCTTGCAGTTACAGGTTCATGATTACATTGTAAAACCTATTACCCTTAAAGAGTTTAAACAAACCCTTGAAAAACTTAGAGATTTCCTTGATGCAGAACGGAGCCAGAAAGAAGAATATAGCAAGCTACGACAACAGCTTGCCGAAAGTCTTCCGCTCTTAAAAGAACGATATCTAGCTCAATTGTTTACAGCCGTACCGGACCTTCAGGAACTTCAGGAACGATTCCACTATTTTTCCATTTCCTTACCCTTGCAGGGGATGGTGTATCTTCTCTTGATGATCGATACCTGTTCTGTTCTTCAGGGAGAAACGCTGGATCTAACTATTCTCTCTCTTCGTAATGAAATTACTCTGAGGGGAGGAGAATCTCTTTTGCATGATGAGGGATACCTCGTGGGTATTTTCTGGGAAGAAACGGTGAATACGTTGTACGGCAAGGCCTTTTCAATTGCAGAGATTTGCCTTCAACGATTTCAAGAACATGCATTAGGTCCTATCGTGGTGTGCCTTAGTGAGGTTATTCGGACAATACATCAATTTCCCGACCAATATCGGATAACTCGCCGAATTCTGCAAAGTCATGTGCTTCGAGGAGAAGGAGGAATTGTTC